>JADGMW010000012.1_pt1 | contig 293900 bp, 248 predicted proteins | sample 8641801 | NCBI WGS metagenome assembly JADGMW01 (sample SAMN16272018, study PRJNA661076) | feces metagenome | isolation source: fecal sample from diarrhoea affected cattle A | host: Bos taurus | place: South Africa: Lokaleng Village, Mahikeng | collected 2019-09 | reverse complement strand
TACCGGCCTGTCACGCCGGGGGTCGCGGGTTCGAGTCCCGTCCACTGCGCCATATACGGTTTCGCCACACTCATGCGAGTTCTGCGAAACCACAAAAAGCGGCCTTCATGGCCGCTTTTTTTTGTGCCTGAAAAAAACCGACAGGTTTTTTGGCTGAAACCCTTTCCCCTTTTCACCGGCAGGCTCGAATGTAATTTTCCGAGGGTGCGCTCGTGCGGGCCGCGCAGTGTGTTTGTTGCGATTATCGGGCATCATTTCGATAATCGGCCGTATCGCGGCCTGAACCGGAGTACTCCATGACTGAAGAGCGTCAGACCACCACGTTCCTGGCTCCTCCGCCGTATGTTTCTCCGGCGAAGCGTATCGAAGAGTTCAGTGGCGATCCCAACTTCATGAGTTCGCTCGCCCGAGGGCTGGCCGTGATCACGGCGTTCCAGGAGCGCAAGCGTCACCTGACCATTGCCCAGATCAGCCATCGCACTGGCATTCCCCGTGCCGCAGTACGGCGTTGTCTGTACACCTTGATCCAGCTGGGTTATGCGAGCTCGGACGGGCGTACCTACTCACTGCTGCCGAAAGTGTTGACCCTGGGGCATGCCTACCTGTCTTCCACGCCGCTGGCCGTCTCCGCCCAGCCTTATCTGGACCGCCTGACCGAGCAATTGCACGAGGCGTGCAGCCTGGCCACCCTGGAAGGCGAGCAGGTGCTGTATATCGCTCGTTCAGCGGTACCCCAGCGGTTGATATCCATCGATTTGAGCGTGGGCAGTCGCTTACCGGCCTATTGCACCTCCATGGGGCGGATCATGCTGGCGGCCATGGATGACGCCAGCCTGCAGGATTACCTGGCCACCGCCGAGCTGCAGCCCAAGACCAGCCGCACGCTGCACACGCCCGAACAGCTCTGGGAATGTTTACTGCAGATCCGTACCCAGGGCTGGTGCATTGTCGATCAGGAGCTGGAGCAGGGCCTGCGCTCCCTGGCGGTGCCGGTGCGTGATTCCAGTGGCCATGTACTGGCGGCCATGAACGTCAGCACACACGCGGGGCGCGTGCCGCTGGCCGAGCTTGAACAACGTTACCTGCCGATCATGCTGGCCACCAGCCGGGAGTTGAGCGAGCAGCTCTTCGCGACCTTGGGTTGAGTCTTTCGGGCGGTAATCGCACCTTTTCGCATTGAGATGGTTGCTTGTTTCCTTGAGCGATACATGCTGTGCAAGCAGGGCTAGTTCTTTAGTAGCCCCTGCGGTGTATCGAGTGCCGCCTGCCTAAACTCGGTGCATCGCTATCCGGCGATACAGAGGGCCGTAACGACCTTCAAAACAACTATAAGAAACAGGTGTACCCATGCTCTTGCACGAAAAAAGCGCGATTTTCGAGCGTGCAGACCCTTATGCCGTCTCGGATTACGTCAACCAGCATCTGGGCATGCATAGCATCCGCATGCCCAGGAATCGGCACGCTACAGCCAGTCTCAGTCACCGCAAGTTTGCCAGTGTGGACTTGTGTCGCATCCGTTATGGCGGCCAGGCGCGGATTACGTCCCCGGCGCTGGAAAGTATTTTTCACCTGCAACTTCAGCTCAAGGGCAGCAGCCTATGGTGCAGCCGTGGCGTTGAGCAGCGCCTGCAACCCGGCGATTTGCTGATGATCAACCCGGATGATCCGGTCGATCTGACCTACGGCCAGGATTGCGAAAAACTGATCATCAAATTGCCCACCAGCCTCTTGGCATCCTGCTGCGAGGAGCAGCGCTGGAACTTGCCCCGGGAAGGTGTGCGTTTCACCCGCCGGCTGCACCGATTGGAAGATCTGCAGGATTTCATGCGCCTGGTGGACCTGATCTGCCTGGAGGCGGAATCTGACGACAATGGCCTGCAAACCCAGCAGCACTACACACGCATCGTGGCCAGCAAGCTGCTCAGCAAGGTGCCCAACAACATTCGTCGCGAAGCGCCGATCCCACAGGCTGTACCGTTCGAGCAGTTGATCCAGCACATCGATGAGCATCTCAAGGAAGACCCCGGCATCGACACACTGGCCGCCCTGGCGAAAGTCAGTCAGCGCTCGGTGTATGCGTTGTTCGAGCGCCACCTGAATTGCACGCCCAAGCAGTATGTGCGTGATCGCAAGCTGGACCGCGTGCATGCTTGCCTGAGCGATCCGTCCTGCCATGTGCGCAGTGTGACGGAGATCGCCCTGGATTACGGCTTCATGCATTTGAGCCGCTTTTCTGAAAGCTACAAGGCTCGCTTTGGCGAGTTGCCTTCCGAGACCTTGCGCCGGCAAAGCCGCTAAAGGACTCAAGTTCGGGTTTCCCCATCGAGTGTGGAAACCCGTCTTATCCCGCTCCCCATACCCGTCCGCCGTTGCCGTTTCTTCGGCTTTTCGGCGGTTTTTTTTATGTGAATAAATCACTGCCTTTGTCGGCACAGCGGACGCTTTTTAATCAATCGATGCGTTGCAGAAAACGGATAGCGATGCTGCGCAAAGCGGATATTACAACCCCCATTGCAGGAATAGCCTTGGTCTCGCCTGAACAATAACAATGGAGGCCCCGGCGATGAACCTGGGAAGCGACTACCTTGATTCGCTTGTTGAAGACAATGCTGACAAAGGCATCTTTCGCTGCAAACGCGAAATGTTCACCGACGAGCGTCTGTTTGAACTGGAAATGAAGCACATCTTCGAGGGCAACTGGATCTACCTTGCCCACGACAGCCAGATTCCCGAGAAGAACGACTATTACACGACCCACATGGGTCGTCAGCCGATCTTCATTGCGCGCAACAAGGACGGTGAACTCAACGCCTTCATCAACGCCTGCAGCCATCGCGGCGCGATGCTCTGTCGCTTCAAGCGGGGCAACAAGGCGACCTATACCTGCCCGTTCCATGGCTGGACCTTCAATAACTCCGGCAAGCTGCTCAAGGTCAAAGATCCCAAGGAAGCCGGTTACCCGGACAATTTTGACTGCGACGGTTCCCATGACCTAAAGAAAGTCGCGCGCTTCGCGTCCTATCGCGGCTTCCTGTTCGGCAGCCTGCGCGAAGATGTCGCGCCGCTGGAAGACTTCCTCGGTGAGTCGAAGAAGATCATCGACATGGTGGTCGACCAGTCTCCCGATGGCATCGAAGTGCTGCGCGGTTCCTCCAGCTATGTTTTTGGCGGCAACTGGAAGCTGACCGCGGAGAACGGCGCCGATGGCTATCACGTCACCGCCGTGCACTGGAACTACGCCGCCACCCAGAACCAGCGCAAGCTGCGCGAGGCCGGTGAAGAAATCCGCACCATGAGCGCCGGCGGCTGGGGCAAGAAGGGCGGGGGCTTCTATTCCTTCGAGAACGGCCACCTGTTGCTCTGGACGCGCTGGGACAACCCCGAAGACCGCCCCTTGTTCTGCCGCCGCGATGAGCTGATCGCCGAAGTCGGCGAGGCTCGCGCGGACTGGATGATCGGCAACTCACGCAACCTGTGCCTGTACCCGAACCTGTACCTGATGGACCAGTTCGGCTCGCAGCTGCGCATTGCCCGGCCGATCTCGGTGGACGAGACCGAAGTCACCATCTACTGCATTGCCCCGAAAGGCGAAAGCGCTGAAGCGCGCGCCATCCGTATCCGCCAGTACGAAGACTTCTTCAACGTTAGCGGCATGGCCACGCCCGACGATCTCGAGGAGTTCCGCGCCTGCCAGCAGGGCTACCAAGGACGCGCCATGGAATGGAACGATATGTCCCGTGGTGCCAAGCATTGGATCGACGGCCCCGATGAGGGCGCCAGGGAAATCGACTTGCATCCGTTGCTCAGCGGTGTGCGCTCCGAGGACGAAGGCCTGTTCGTTATGCAGCACCGCTACTGGCAGGAACAGATGATCAAGGCCGTCGAGGCCGAGCAGGCGCAGCTGATCCACGTGGAGGGTGCGTAAATGACCATTACCTACGACACCGCCCGTGACTTCCTCTACCGCGAAGCGCGCTACCTCGACGACAAGGAGTGGGACAGCTGGCTGGAGCTCTACGCGCCGGATGCCAGTTTCTGGATGCCGGCCTGGGACGACCACGATCAACTGACCGAAGACCCGCAGCGGGAAATCTCGCTGATCTGGTACGGCAACCGTGGCGGCCTGGAAGACCGAATATTCCGCATCAAAACCGAGCGCTCCAGCGCCACCATTCCCGATACCCGTACCTCGCACAACATCAGCAACCTCGAACTGCTCGAGCAGGCCGATGGTTTCTGCAAGCTGCGTTACAACTGGCACACGATGAGCTTTCGCTACAAGACCGTGGACCATTTCTACGGCACCAATTTCTACACCCTCGATGTGCGCGGCGAGAACCCGCTGATCAAGGCCAAGAAAGTGGTGCTGAAGAACGACTACATCCGCCAGATGATCGATGTGTACCACCTCTGAGGGCGCCGCCATGACTCACAAGATCGCATTGAATTTCGAAGACGGCGTCACGCGGTTCATCGACGCCAGCCTGGGCGAAACCGTGGCCGATGCCGCCTACCGTCAAGGCATTAATATCCCGTTGGATTGCCGCGACGGCGCGTGCGGTGCCTGCAAGTGCTTCGCCGAAGCCGGCCGCTATGACCTGGGGGAGGAGTACATCGAGGATGCGCTGAGCGAAGACGAAGCCGAGCAGGGCTACGTGCTGACCTGCCAGATGCGCGCCGAGAGCGATTGTGTGATTCGCGTGCCGGCTTCTTCTCAGGTGTGCAAGACCGAGCAGGTTTGCTATGAGGCGGCCATCAGCACGGTGCGCCAACTGTCCGAGAGCACCATCTCGCTGTCAATCAAGGGCGATGCGCTGGCTCAGCTGGCGTTTCTGCCGGGGCAGTACGTCAACCTCCAAGTGCCGGGCAGCGACCAGACCCGCGCCTACTCGTTCAGCTCCATGCCCCGGGATGGCGAAGTCAGTTTCCTCATCCGCAACGTGCCGGGCGGGCTGATGAGCAGCTTTCTCACCGGTCTGGCGAAATCCGGCGACAGCCTGACCCTGGTTGGCCCACTGGGCAGCTTCTACCTGCGCGACATCAAGCGCCCGCTGCTGTTGCTGGCTGGTGGCACCGGCCTCGCGCCGTTTACCGCCATGCTGGAAAAGATCGCCGAGCAGGGCAGCGAGCATCCCCTGCACCTGATTTACGGCGTGACCCACGACCATGATCTGGTGGAGATGGACAAGCTAGAAGCCTTCGCCGCACGGATTCCCAATTTCACCTACAGCGCTTGCGTCGCCAGCCCCGACAGCCAGTACCCGCTCAAGGGCTATGTCACCCAGCACATCGAACCCAGGCACCTCAACGATGGGGAGGTCGATGTCTACCTGTGCGGCCCGCCGCCGATGGTCGAGGCGGTCAGTCAGTTCATTCGCGAACAGGGGCTGCAACCGGCGAACTTCTACTACGAAAAATTTTCCGCCAGCGCCTGAGGGCCGATGTCAGCGGTTCGTGGGGTGGGTAACCGCGCAGCGTTTCCCACCGCAATCCTTGCCATTGCTGAGGTTGGGTAGATGCACCAGCGTTTTGAAAACAAAGTCGCCGTTATCACCGGTGCGGCACAAGGGATTGGCCGTCGCGTTGCCGAGCGTTTCGTCGCCGAGGGTGGAAGGCTGGTAGCAGTGGACCGTTCCGAGGTGGTCCACGAGCTGGCCGATGAGCTGGGGGCGAGGGGCGTTGAGGTACTCACCCTGACCGCCGATCTTGAGCGGTTTGCCGACTGTCATCGGGTGATGGCTGTGGCGAAGGAGCGTTTCGGACGTATCGACATTCTGGTCAACAACGTCGGCGGTACTATCTGGGCCAAGCCGTTCGAGCATTACCTGGAACACGAGATCGAAGCCGAAGTGCGACGCTCGCTGTACCCCACGCTGTGGTGCTGCCATGCCGCGCTGCCGCACATGCTGGAGCAGGGCGCGGGCGCCATCGTCAATGTGTCTTCGATCGCGACCCGCAGCCTTAACCGCGTGCCCTACGGCGCGGCCAAGGGTGGGGTGAATGCCTTGACCGCCTGCCTGGCGTTTGAAAACGCCCAGCGCGGCATTCGCGTCAATGCCACGGCGCCGGGCGGCACCGAGGCACCGCCACGGCGCATTCCGCGCAACAGCGCTGCGCAGAGCGAGCAAGAGAAGCTGTGGTACCAGCAAATCATCGAGCAGACCGTCGATTCCACCCTGATGAAGCGCTACGGAACCATCGACGAGCAGGCCGGCGCAATCCTGTTCCTGGCCTCCGACGATGCCAGTTACATCACCGGCATCACCCTGCCGGTGGGCGGCGGTGATCTCGGCTAACGCCCGGGCGCTGGCCTTGAACGAATAAGCACTACGCAAGAAATCGCAGTGCGCCAATAGGCTTGCTGCGGCGAATCCTGATTACAAAAACAATAGAGATTCTTGCCATGCGAAAAGTAGATGTTCACGACATCATCGATAACGCCCGTTTCAGCCGGTTCCACTGGCTGGTCATGTGCCTGTGCGCACTGCTGCTGATCTTCGACGGCTATGACCTGTTCATTTACGGCGTGGTCCTGCCCGCCATCATGCAGGAGTGGGGCCTCACGCCGTTGCAGGCCGGCGCGCTGGGCAGCTATGCGCTGTTCGGCATGATGTTCGGTGCCCTGATCTTCGGCACCCTGGCCGACCGCATCGGGCGCAAAAAAGGCATCGCCATCTGCTTCCTGTTGTTCAGTGTGGCGACCGTGCTCAACGGCTTTGCCAGCACCCCGACGGAATTCGGCATCTTCCGTTTCCTCGCCGGCCTCGGATGCGGCGGCCTGATGCCCAACGTGGTGGCGCTGATGAACGAGTACGCGCCGAAAAAACTGCGCAGCACGCTGGTGGCGATCATGTTCAGCGGCTATTCGCTAGGTGGCATGTTCTCCGCCGGGCTGGGCATCTTCATGCTGCCGCGCTTCGGTTGGGAAGCGATGTTCTTTTTGGCAGCCGTGCCGTTGCTGTTGCTGCCAATCATACTCTGGAAACTGCCGGAATCGGTGGGCTTTCTGGTGCGTCAGGGGCGGACTGAGCAGGCACGCAAGCTGCTCAACCAGATCGATCCGAGTCGTGCGCGCAGCATCGGCGACGAGCTGGTGATGACTGAGGTGAAGGGCAAGAGCGCGTCGGTGCTGGAGCTGTTTCGCAATGGGCGCGGCGTGCGCACCCTGTCGATCTGGGTGGCGTTCTTCTGCTGCCTGCTGATGGTCTATGCGCTGGGTTCCTGGCTGCCGAAGCTGATGGCCAACGCCGGCTACAGCCTGGGCTCGAGCCTGTCCTTCCTGCTGGCGCTGAATTTCGGCGGCATGTTCGGCGCCATCCTCGGCGGCTGGCTGGGCGATCGGTTGAACCTCGCCAAAGTGGTGGTGGTGTTTTTCGCCCTGGCGGCCGTCTCCATCGCCTTGCTCGGCATCAAGACGCCGATGCCGGTGCTCTATGCACTGATCACCATCGCCGGCGCGACCACCATTGGCACGCAGATCCTGCTCTATGCCAGCGCCGCGCAGTTTTACGGCCTGTCGATCCGCTCCACCGGCCTAGGCTGGGCATCCGGCATCGGCCGCAATGGCGCCATCGTCGGTCCGCTGCTGGGCGGGGCGCTGATGGGCATCAACCTGCCGCTGCAACTGAATTTCATGGCCTTCGCCATTCCGGGCCTGATTGCCGCCTTGGCCATGACCGCCTTCGCCGTCTCCGGTCAGCGCAGCAGCCCTGATGTGCCGACCGGTCTGTCGGCAGTAAAAGCCTGATCACTGAACCAGAACTTGGGGAGCCGTTATGAGCCACACCCTGATTGAAAGCATCCAGACGGTCATCGTCGATCTGCCGACCATTCGCCCGCACAAGCTGGCGATGCACACGATGCAGAAGCAGACGCTGGTGATCATCCGCGTGCGTTGCAGCGATGGCATCGAAGGCATCGGCGAGTCCACCACCATCGGTGGCCTGGCCTACGGCAATGAAAGCCCGGAGAGCATCAAGACCAACATCGACAGTCACCTCGGCCCGCTGCTGGTGGGGCAGGATGCGAGCAACATCAACGCCGCGATGCTGCGGCTGGACAAGGCGGCCAAGGGCAACACTTTCGCCAAGTCCGGCCTGGAAAGCGCGCTGCTCGATGCCCAGGGCAAGCGTCTCGGGCTGCCGGTCAGCGAACTGCTTGGTGGACGTGTGCGCGACGCCTTGGAAGTTGCCTGGACCCTGGCCTCCGGCGACACCGCCAAGGACATCGCCGAGGCCGAGCAGATGCTCGACATCCGCCGCCACCGCATCTTCAAGCTGAAGATCGGCGCCAACGAAGTGAGCGCGGACCTCAAGCACGTCATCGCCATCAAGAAAGCCCTGGGTGACCGCGCCAGCGTGCGTGTCGATGTCAATCAGTACTGGGATGAGTCCCAGGCGATCCGCGCCTGCCAGGTGCTCGGCGACAACGGCATCGACCTCATCGAACAACCGATTTCACGCCTCAACCGTGCAGGCCAGGTGCGCCTGAATCAGCGCAGTCCGGCGCCGATCATGGCCGATGAATCCATCGAGAGCGTGGCAGACGCTTTCAGCCTCGCCGCCGATGGCGCCGCCAGTATCTTTGCCCTGAAGATCGCCAAGAACGGTGGCCCGCGCGCCGTGCTGCGCACCGCACAGATTGCCGAAGCGGCGGGGATCGCCCTGTACGGCGGCACCATGCTCGAAGGCGCCATCGGCACCCTGGCCTCGGCCCACGCCTTCATCACCCTGAACACGCTGACCTGGGGCACCGAGCTGTTCGGCCCGTTGCTGCTCACCGAAGAAATCGTCACCGAGGCGCCGGTCTACCGCGACTTCCAGCTGGAAGTGCCGCGCTCGCCCGGCCTTGGCTTGACTCTCGATGAAGAGCGCCTGGCGTTCTTCCGCCGCACCTGACAGGAGGTTTGCACATGCTGTTTCACGTAAAGATGACCGTAAAGCTGCCGGTCGACATGGACCCGGCCAAGGCCGCCAGGCTCAAGGCCGATGAGAAGGAGCTGGCCCAGGGCCTGATGCGCGAGGGCACCTGGCGCCACCTGTGGCGCATCGCCGGCCAGTACGCCAACTACAGCGTGTTCGATGTGCCCAGCGTGCAGGCACTGCACGACACCCTGATGCGGCTGCCGCTGTTTCCCTACATGGAGATCGACGTCAATCCGCTGTGCCGCCATCCGTCCTCGATTCGCGATGACGACAGCTGATTCCGTTCCAAGCCGGGCATGCCCCGGTCAGTTAACCCCGTGACAACAATTACAACAATGAGGCCTGAGCCATGACTGTAAAAATTTCCCACTCCGAGCACGTGCAGAACTTCTTCAAGGAAGCCAGCGGCTTCAAGAACGACGAAGGCAGCAGCCGCATGAAGACGGTGATCAACCGCATTCTGGTGGACACTGCGAAACTCATCGAAGACCTGGCGATCACTCAGGACGAATTCTGGAAGGCCGTGGATTACCTCAACCGTCTCGGTGGCCGTAACGAAGCTGGCTTGCTGGTCGCCGGCCTGGGGCTTGAGCACTACCTCGATTTGTTGCAGGACGCCAAGGACGAGCAGGATGGCCTGGTGGGCGGTACCCCGCGCACCATCGAAGGCCCGCTTTACGTGGCCGGTGCGCCGATCTCTGCAGGCGAAACGCGCATGGACGACGGCAGCGAAGACGGCGTCGCCACAGTAATGTTTCTCGACGGGCAGGTGCTCGATGTGGAGGGCATGCCGATCGCCGGCGCCACAGTGGATGTATGGCATGCCAACACCCAGGGCAACTACTCCTGGTTCGACCAGAGCCAGTCCGAGTACAACCTGCGCCGTCGCATCATCACCGATGCCCAGGGCCGCTACCGCGCCCGCAGCATCGTGCCGTCCGGCTACGGCTGCTCGCCCGATGGTCCGACCCAGGAAGTGCTCGATCTGCTTGGGCGTCACGGGCAGCGCCCGGCGCATATTCACTTTTTCATTTCAGCGCCGGGTCATCGTCACCTGACCACGCAGATCAACCTGTCAGGCGACCAGTACCTGTGGGACGACTTCGCCTATGCCACCCGCGACGGGCTGATTGGTGAAATCCGCTTCAGCGAGGATGCCGAAGCTGCGCGCGCACGCGGCGTGGAAGGGCGCTTCGCCGAAGTGCGATTCGACTTCCAGCTGCAGAAGGCAGCAGTCCCGACGGCAGAACAGCGCAGCAATCGTCCGCGTGCCCTGCAAGAGGCCTGATCCCCAGGCGACTTTTGCTGATCAGCAAGGTGGATGGTAAAGCGCCATCCACCCTACACAAGCGCCAGGCTTCGTAGGGTGGATGACGCTCTTTTCATCCACCGGCTGTTGCTGGGTGCCTGTGGTGGATGGGTGAAGCGTCATCCACCCTACGCCAAGCGCGCCGGATGATATCATTCGGCGCGCTCTAGGCCGCGGCCCCCGCGCTTCCCCCTTACCTGTGTGATCCATAACAAAGCGCTATCCGGACACCGTCATGGATAGCCAGGCCTGTCGTGCGAGGCGTCATGAAAACGCTGCTCAGAGATTGCTCCCTCTCCGCTGTGGTTGCCGGTTTTATTGCAACCGTCATTTCCTACGCAGGCCCCCTGGTCATCATTTTTCAGGCAGCCAAGGCTGCAGACCTGCCCCATGACGTGCTGTCGTCCTGGGTCTGGGCCATTTCCATTGGTAGCGGGGTGTTGGGTATCGTCCTCAGCCTGCGCTACAAGGTGCCGGTCATCATTGCCTGGTCGGCGCCCGGCTCCGCACTGCTGGTCACGTTACTGCCAGGCATCAGCCTCAACGAGGTGGTGGGCGCCTATCTGGTTTCCAGTCTGATCATCTTGCTGGTTGGCCTCTCCGGTACCTTTGATCGGTTGATCGTTAAGTTGCCGGCCGCGATCTCCGCCGCGATGCTGGCCGGCATTCTGTTTCGGTTCGGCACCGATCTGTTCGTGTCCATGCAAGATCAGCCCTGGCTGGTGCTGACCATGTTGGTGGCCTACCTGGTGTGCAAACGGCTGTTGCCACGTTATGCGGTGCTCGCCGTGCTGGTGGTGGGCGTGTTGTGCACACTTATCACCGGCGAACTGCGCAGCGAGGCGCTGGTGATCGGCCTGGCCACGCCGGTGTGGATCAGCCCCGACTTCAGCTGGCAGGTCATCCTCAACGTGGCCTTGCCGCTGGTGGTGGTGGCACTCACCGGGCAGTTCGTGCCGGGCATGGTTGTCTTGCGCAACGATGGCTATCAGACGCTGGCCAGCCCGTTGATCAGCAGCAGCGCGCTGGGCTCTCTGTTGCTGGCGCCCTTCTTTTGCCACGGACTGAACCTGGCGGCGATCACCGCCGCCATCTGCACCGGCAAGGAAGCCCATGAAGACCCGGCCCGGCGATACGTCGCCGGAGTCGTTGGCGGTGTGTTTTACCTGGTGCTGGGCATCTTCGGCGCCACCCTGGTGTCGTTCTTTACCGCTTTTCCCGCGGCGCTGATCGCAGCGCTGGCTGGACTTGCGTTGCTGGCAGCCATCGGAGGTGCGCTGGGCGGTGCGATGTCGGTGCCGGCCGATCGCGAGGCGGCCTTGATCACCTTTCTAGTCACTGCGTCGGGCATGTCGTTCCTCGGCCTATCCGCCGCGTTCTGGGGATTGGTGTTCGGCATCGGCGCGCATCTGTTGCTGACGGCACGGCGCCCAGCGGTGCCGCGTTCATCGGTTGCTGATGCCGACAACGAGACCCGAGAAAGCAGAGAGAGTAACCTCGTCTGAGGATTTCATCGCGAGCCGGAAAGGTACTGGCAGGCGTCGCATCACGCCGAACTTCAGCATTCGTCAAGAACAACTCAAATAGGTAATTGTGTTCGATTATCGAACGGTGAATCGATAATCGAATTGTTCTGGCCGGCACCGCGGCGTACTGTTTTGTCCATCGGATGCCCAGCATCCCTGACTCAACACGAGATTCCGACATGGCTGAAATCATCCCCCTGAGCGAAGCGATCCAGCGTTTCGTCAACGACGGCGATAGCATCGCCCTTGAAGGCTTCACCCACCTGATCCCGACTGCGGCATCTCATGAAATCATCCGTCAGGGCAAGCAGGATCTGACCCTGATCCGCATGACGCCGGACCTGGTGTATGACCTGTTAATCGGCGCCGGTTGCGCGAAGAAACTGATTTTTTCCTGGGGCGGAAACCCCGGTGTTGGCTCCCTGCACCGCATGCGCGATGCCGTCGAGAAGCAGTGGCCCAAGCCGCTGGAAATCGAAGAACACAGCCATGCCGACATGGCCAACGCCTACGTCGCTGGCGCCTCGGGCCTGCCGTTCGCCGTGCTGCGTGCCTACGCCGGCTCGGACCTGCCCAAGGTCAACCCGCTGATCAAGACCGTTACCTGCCCATTCACCGGTGAAGTGCTGGCTGCCGTACCGAGTGTGCGCCCGGACGTGACCGTGATCCACGCGCAGAAGGCCGACCGCAAGGGCAATGTGCTGATTCAAGGCATCCTCGGTGTGCAGAAAGAAGCCGCGCTGGCCGCCAAGCGTTGCATCGTCACCGTCGAAGAAATCGTCGACGACCTCAAGGCACCGATGAACGCCTGCGTGCTGCCGACCTGGGCACTCACCGCTGTGTGCGAAGTGCCGGGCGGTGCCCATCCGTCCTATGCCCATGGTTATTACGAGCGTGACAACGCCTTCTACAAGGCTTGGGACCCGATCGCCCGCGACCGTGAGGCATTCATCGCCTGGATCGACCGCTACATTCGCGGTACCGCCGATTTCAACGAGTTCAAGGCCAAGCTGGCCCAGGAGGCCAAGTAATGAGCGCCTACAACACCAATGAAATGATGACCGTGGCCGCAGCCCGCCGGCTGGGCAATACCGACGTGACCTTCGTCGGCATCGGCCTGCCGTCCAAGGCGGCCAACCTGGCGCGCCTGACCCATGCGCCGGACGTGACCCTGATTTACGAATCGGGCCCCATCGGCGCCAAGCCGACGGTACTGCCGTTGTCGATTGGCGATGGCGAACTGGCCGAGACCGCCGATACCGTCGTACCCACGGGCGAAATCTTCCGCTACTGGCTGCAGGGCGGGCGCATCGACGTCGGCTTCCTCGGCGCCGCCCAGGTGGACAAGTTCGGCAATATCAACACCACGGTGATTGGTGATTACCACAACCCGAAAGTGCGCCTGCCGGGTGCCGGCGGCGCGCCGGAAATCGCCGGCTCGGCCAAGCGGGTGTTCATCATCCTCAAGCAGGGCCACCGCACCTTCGTCGACAAGCTGGCGTTCATCACCTCGGTCGGTCACGGCGAAGGCGGCGATCATCGCCAGCGCCTGGGCTTGCCGGGTGCCGGTCCGGTGGCGATCATCACCGACCTGTGCATCATGGAGCCGGAAGCCGGCAGCAACGAATTCATCGTCACCTCGATTCACCCGGGCGTGACCCGCGAGCAGATCATCGAAGCCACCGGCTGGCCGATTCGCTTCGCCGAGCAGGTGGTGGAAACCGAGGCGCCGACCCAGCATGAGCTCGACGCCCTGCGTGCCCTGGAAGAGCGTACCGCCATCGCCCACGGTCAGGCCGGAGGTGACGAATGAGCCGCGAAGTCTTTATCTGCGACGCCGTGCGCACGCCCATCGGCCGTTTCGGCGGTGCGCTGTCCGCCGTGCGTGCCGACGACCTGGCGGCGATCCCGCTCAAGGCTCTGCTGGAGCGCAACCCGCAGCTGGACCCGGCGGCCATCGACGAAGTCTTCATGGGCAGCGCCAACCAGGCCGGCGAAGACAACCGCAACGTGGCACGCATGGCGCTGCTGCTGGCGGGGATTCCGGACAGCGTGCCGGGGGTGACTCTCAACCGTCTCTGCGCTTCGGGCCTGGATGCGGTGGGCAGTGCGTTTCGTGCCATTGCCTGCGGTGAGATGGAGCTGGCGATTGCCGGTGGCGTCGAGTCGATGTCCCGCGCGCCCTATGTAATGGGCAAGGCCGAGACCGCCTTCGGCCGCACGCAGAAGATCGAAGACACCACCATCGGCTGGCGCTTCGTGAATCCGAAAATGAAGGAACTGCATGGCGTCGATGCCATGCCGCAGACTGCCGACAACGTCGCGGATGACTTTGGCATCAACCGCGCCGATCAGGACGCCTTCGCCCTGCGCAGCCAGCAGAAAGCCGGTCGCGCTCAGGCAGAAGGTTTTTTCGCTGAAGAAATCGTCCCGGTGGTGATCAAGACCCGTAAAGGCGAGACCGTCGTCGACACCGACGAACATCCGCGCCCGGACACCTCCGCCGAAGCCCTGGCCAAGCTCAAGCCGGTCAATGGCCCGGACAAGACCGTCACCGCCGGCAACGCCTCGGGCGTCAACGACGGCGCGGCGGCCATGATCCTGGCCTCCCGCGAGGCCGTGGAGAAATACGGCCTGACGCCCCGCGCCAAGGTGCTGGGCATGGCCAGTGCCGGTGTTGCGCCGCGCATCATGGGCTACGGCCCGGTGCCGGCGGTGCGTAAGCTGCTGACTCGCCTGGACATCGCCATCGAGCAGTTCGATGTGATCGAGCTGAACGAGGCGTTCGCCGCCCAGGGCCTGGCCTGCATGCGTGACCTCGGCCTGGCCGACGACGCGGCCGCGGTCAACCCCAACGGCGGGGCGATTGCCCTGGGGCATCCGCTGGGTATGAGTGGCGCACGTTTGGTCCTGACGGCTGTGCATCAGCTGGAAAAATCCGGCGGCAAGCTGGGGCTGGCGACCATGTGCATTGGTGTAGGCCAGGGGCTGGCGCTGGCACTGGAACGCGTCTGATGGGTGGACCTGCTCGCGCGTTTGCGAAGCAGGTTCTTAGCGTGACTGAAACCCATTGTGGGGCCGACTTAATGTCGGCAGCAGAGGCTTCACAAAGCCGATGTGAAATCGGCCCCACCCAGACTGTTTTTACGTCGCAGTGATCTTTTTCGAGGAGTTCCTATGCCTTCCCTACAGCTTGCCGATGGCGAACTGAATTACCGCATCGACGGTCCCGACGCGGCACCGGTCCTGGTGTTGTCCAACTCCCTGGGTACCAACCTGGGTATGTGGGATACGCAGATTCCCGCGCTGGCCAAGTCCTTCCGTGTGGTGCGTTATGACACCCGTGGCCATGGCGCCTCGCTGGTCACCGAAGGGCCTTACAGCATCGCGCAGCTGGGCTCCGACGTGCTGGCCCTGCTGGATGCGCTGAAGATCGACAAGGCGGCGTTCTGCGGCTTGTCCATGGGCGGGTTGATCGGTCAGTGGCTGGGTATTAACGCCCCCGAGCGCATTGCCCACCTGGTGCTGTGCAACACCGCAGCGAAAATCGGCAACGCCGAGGGCTGGAATTCGCGCATCGACACCGTCAGCGCCGGTGGTCAGCAAGCCATGCGCGACCTGCGCGATGCCACCATCGCCCGTTGGTTTACGCCGGAGTTCGCCGCCGCCGAGCCGCACGAGGCTGACCGCGTGGTGTCCATGCTGGTTGCCACCTCTCCGGCGGGCTACGCGGCCAATTGCGCTGCCGTACGCGATGGCGATTTCCGCGAGCAGCTGGGTGCGATCCAGGCCAAGACCCTGATCGTCTGCGGCACCGAGGACGCGGTGACGACGCCGGCAGACGGTCGCTTCATGCAGGAGCGCATTCGCGGCGCCGAACAGGTGGATTTCCATGCCGCTCACCTGTCCAATGTTGAAGTTGGCGAGAGGTTCACCCAGGCGCTGCTGGATTTTCTCAAGCGCTGATCGAACACAAGGCCCCGGTGTCGGCAGGACACCGGGGCCTTGTTTCGTCTGTTGGATTCAATCCAAGTAAACCTCAAGGCGGCGACCTGGCCGCACTGGCGTGGCAACGACCAAGCGCCTATGGTTGCGACTTTTCCTCCTCCGCGCTCGCCATGAATCTCGATAACCGCATCAAGCTTCGCCATCTGACCTGCTTCCTGGAGATTGCGCGCCAGGGAAGCCTTGCCCGAGCGGCCTCGGTCCTGGCGATCAGCCCTCCGGCCGTGTCAAAAACGCTGCGCGAACTGGAAGAGTTCTTGGGCGCCTCGCTGTGCGAGCGCAGCAAGAGCGGAGTGGTGTTGACCCGCGCAGGGCAGTCTTTCCTGCGTTATGCCGGTGTCAGCGTGCAGGCGCTGCGCGAGGGTGCGCGCAGTCTGGGCAGCCATGCCCATGAGGTCTCCAGCGTGCGCCTGGGCGCGCTCAGTACCGTGGAAAGCGCGTTTCTGCCGGAGGTGGTGCGTCGTCTGCATGAACAGCATGAGGCCTTGCGGATCAGTGTGGTCGGCGGGCCGAGCGCTCACCTGCTGGGCTTGCTGCGGGTGGGTGAACTGGACCTGGTGGTCGGGCGGATCACGGAAAGTCCGTTGATCGAAGGACTTTCGTTCGAGCACCTCTATCACGAGCCGCTGGTGCTCGTGGTGCGTCCTGGGCATGCGCTGCTTGGCAGTCCTGTGCAGGCTGAGGCGCTGGAGAACTACCCTGTGGTCCTGCCGTCGGCTGATACCACTATCCGTCGTGATGCAGAAAGCCTGTATGTGCAATGTGGCGCCAGTCTGCCGCAGCAGCGTCTGGAAACGCTGTCCATCGCTCTGAGTCGTCGTTACGTGCTGCTCAGCGATGCGGTCTGGGTCGCGCCGCGTGACGCGGTGCTGCTGGATCTGGAAAAGGACGAGCTGGCGGAACTGGAAGTGGGTATCAAGGACCCGGGGGGATCGCTCGGCATTTGCAGCAACCCGACGCATACGCCCTCGGTGGGAACGCAGTGGTGCATCGAACAATTGCGTGAGGTGGCGGAAGAGTTTCGCGTGCGCTTGGGCTCGTCGCCGCCTTTTCATTAAGCACGCCGTAGGGTGGACAACCGCAGTCCGTTGTCCGCCAGGCGCCGCCGATGGGCGGATGTGTAAAGCGCCCACGACCTGAAGCCGATGCTCGGCAACGGTTCTTGGAGCGAATATTCAAGCCCCAAAAACGACTCCGCCTGCCGAAGGGCAGGCGGAGCAGCGGGCAACCGGGGGACTTAAACGATCTCTTCGTAGGGCAGGCCCACGTAGTTTTCGGCAATGGTCACCAGGCCGGCGTGGGAGTTGAGGAAGTACTCGCGGTCGGCTTGCTGCATCTTCTGATCCCAGGCGTCCTTGTGCTCGCCGAAGTCGTGCAGCAGGTTGGTCATGAACCAGCTGAAGCGTTCACCCTTCCAGACGCGGCGCAGGGCGATTTCCGAGTATTTTTCCAGCAGGTCGGTGCGACCTTCCTTGAATACCTTGACCAGGATCCGGTACAGGTAGCACACGTCCGAAGCGGCCAGGTTGAGACCCTTGGCGCCTGTGGGCGGCACGATGTGCGCAGCGTCACCGACCAGGAACAGCTTGCCGTACTGCATGGGTTCTACCACCAGGCTGCGCAGCGGGGCGATGCTTTTCTCCAGCGACGGGCCCGTCACCATCCGGTCACCCAGGGACTGCGGCAGACGCGTCTTGAGTTCGTCCCAGAAACGCTCGTCGGACCACTCTTCAACCTTGTCCGTCAGGGGCACCTGGAGGTAGTAACGGCTGCGGGTCAGCGAGCGCTGGCTGCAGAGGACGAAGCCGCGGTCATGGTGGGCATAGATCAATTCATCATGCACAGGCGGAGTATCGGACAACATGCCCAGCCAGCCGAAGGGGTACACGCGCTCGTACTCGGTCAGTACTTCGCTGGGGATGCTTTTGCGCGAAACGCCATGGAAACCATCGCAGCCGGCAATGTAGTCGCAGTCGAGGCGGTGGGTCTGGCCATCTTTTTCGTAGGTGACATAGGGCTTTTCACCCTTCATGTCATGGGGCTGTACGTTGGTGGCGGAATAAATGGTCAGGGCTCCGCTGGCAGTGCGGGCCTCCATCAGGTCGCGGGTCACTTCGGTCTGGCCGTAGACCATCACGGTCTTGCCGCCGGTGAGCTCCTTGAGATTGACGCGTACACGCTTGCCACCGACCAGCAGCTCAACGCCATCATGGACCAAGCCTTCGGCGTCCATGCGCGCGGACACACCGGCTTCACGCAACATGTCGACGGTACCTTGTTCCAGTACACCGGCACGGATACGGCCCAGGACATATTCAGGGGTTTGGCGTTCGAGAATGACGGCCTCAATACCTGCTGTGTGCAGCAGTTGACCAAGAAGAAGACCCGACGGCCCAGCACCAATAATAGCTACCTGAGTTTTCATTATTTAGTCCCGAAAAAGCCGCTCACTCATGGAGGCAGCTGGGGTTGGAAGAATTCCCCTGCATTTTTCCTAAATACGCCGTCACAATAAGGTAATAATCCTCTGAATCATTGCACTTTTGAACACAGCGTTCGATTACCGGCCATTTCGTCACAGCCCATAACACAAAATGTGTGGAACACCTATGCAACCTCTGGATAGTCCGACGGTCCCCGTTTTCAAGCTGTATGGCGAACAGCAAATCTGGCCCACGCCCGACTTGCTGCACTGTGAATCGATCTCCAGGCGTAGCAGCCTGCACCAGTGGGAAATTCAACCCCATCGCCATGCGGATCTCTTTCAGCTGTTCTACATCCAGCGCGGGCATTCGCGGGTCGAGATCGAGGGAAAACGTCACAACATCGAGCAGGCCTCACTTCAGGTGGTGCCGCCGCTCTGCGTGCATGGTTTTCAGTTCCCTGAAGATATTGAAGGCTATGTGCTGACGCTGGCGGCACCGCTGGTCGCGCGATTCGAGGCGGAGCTGGGGCCGCACCTGAGCGGAGCGGATTGTTATCCGGTCGATGACTCACGCCATTACATCGACACCTTGTTCGCGGCGCTGCTGGCTGAATATGAAGGCAGCAAGCCGTTCCGGGACACATTGTTGCAGTCGATGGTGAGCACCTTGATGATCTGGATCTGCCGGCGCCGGCAAAGTTTGGGCGCCAGGAGCACGGAACGCAGCCGCGAATATCTGGCAAGTTTCATCAAACTGGTGGAGGGGCATTACCGCGAGCACCTGTCGGTGGAGGACTATGCCCACCGTGTGGGAGTCTCCGGTACCTACCTGAATAATCTGTGCCGGCAGCTGACCGGGCAGAGCGCCCTGCAGGTGATACACCAGCGGCTGCTGCTGGAGGCCAAGCGCGACCTGATTTATACCGGCATGACCATCAGCCGGCTCTCGGATAATCTGGGGTTCAGCGATCCGACCTATTTTTCGCGTTTTTTCAAGCGCCTGAGCGGCCAATCGCCCAATGCCTTCCGGGCCTCGGTGAATGCGACGGGTAATACCGAGCTTGGTTCCACAGGCGGCGAGCGCCCCTAAGGCACAGGGCTTGCGGCTCGCGCTCAAAGGATAAAGTTTTCGATCAGGTTGGCTTCTGCATGGTCAGAGAGGAGGCGATCCCTTCAAAATGATCAGGCTGACCTCCATGAAAAAATTTCCCACTCACCTTCGTGCCCCGCTTCTCGGCTTCCAGCAGCTCGCGTTGGGAGTCATTCTGGGAGGCTGTATCACCACCGCCCAGGCTACCGAGGGCGGCGGCTCATCCTGGCCGATGGGCATCGAGAACTACCTGATGGGCATCCTTCCGCCGCCGGGCACCTATGGTCAGTTGTTCGCCGGCAACTACACGGCCAATGAGCTGCGCGACAATTCCGGCGACCGGCTCGGAGTGAGTTTCGATCTGCGCGTCACCACGCTGGTACCGCGCTTTATCTGGGTCACCGAGCAGAAGGTGCTGGGGGGAGACCTGGGATTCCACGCCCTGCTGCCGCTCAATGACATTCGCCTCAACCTCAACGGTCAACGCGACCACAAGCGCGGCATCGGCGATGCTCACCTTGGCCCGGTAGTCGGTTTTCACCACAGTGACAAATTGCACACCGCCGTGGGCGTCGACTTCGTGGTGCCCACCGGCAGCGAATATGACCGGAACGATCTGGTGAACCTGGGCAACAACTACGCAACCATCCAGGCGGTGTATGCGGTGACCTACATGGATCCCGTTGGCCTGAATGCCGATGTCCGCCTGATGCACGAATACAATTTCGAAAACCCCGATACGGACTACAAGTCCGGCCGCGAGCTGCATGCCGACTATGCGCTGGGGTGGGGGCTGGGCAATGGCTGGGTGGTGGGAGTCGGCGGTTACGTCTACAAGCAAATCAGTGACGACCGGCAGGACGGTGATCGGGTGTCCGACAATCGTGGGCGGGCCTTTGCCATCGGCCCGTCCGTGCAGTACAGCAGTCCGTCCGGTTGGGCGCTGAGCGGCAAATGGCAAAATGAAGCAGGTGTGCGCAACCGCGCCGATGGCGATGCCTTCTGGTTGAAGTTGACCGTGCCACTGTGATTACGACGGAACCCCTGGGTCTGGGGGTTCCGCTTTTAACGCGCTTTGAGCCGATAGCTGACTTGGGCCCGGCTCATGCCCAACACTTGCGCCGCCGCGGTGATATTGCCGTTGCACCTGTCCATGGCCAGGCGGACTAGGAGCTGCTCGACTTCGCCAAGATTGATGCCCAGCTTGTCGCGCTCACCGGTGATGAACGCTTGCAGCTTGTGAAAGGCGCTTTCCGCAGGGTGGGCGGAGTTCGCAGGCGCGGGCGCGGTAAAGCTTTCCTGAATCGCAGTAGCAGTCGTGTTAGCGGGTTGGTTTGTGGCTTCCAATCGACCCTTGTTGGTGAGGCCCTGCAGTGCGGTGAACGACTCTCCCCTGCCTAGCGAAATATGCTGCAAGTCCAGCGCTTCGCCTGCAGTGGCGGCGATGACCCCGCGTTCAATGAGGTTTTGCAGTTCACGGATATTGCCCGGAAATCCGTAAGTGAGGAGGGTGTTGGCCAGCCGGGTACTCACTCCTGCGACCGGGCACTCGTACAGGTGACAGAAGTGCCGCAGAAAATGATTGGCCAGCAGGGGAATGTCTTCGCGCCGTTCGCGCAGGGGCGGCAAATGAATGGGGAAGACATTCAGGCGGTAGAACAGGTCTTCACGAAAGCGCCCGGCCGCCACTTCCGCGCGCAGGTCGGCATTGGTAGCGGCGATGATGCGCACGTCTACCTTTGTGGGCAGGTTGCCGCCAACCCGCTCGATTTCCCCTTCCTGCAAGGCGCGCAGGATCTTGCTCTGGGCGCTCAGGCTCAGGGTGCCGATTTCATCGAGAAACAGGGTGCCGCCATTGGCCCGCTCGAAGCGGCCCGGACGTGAGCGATCGGCACCCGTAAAGGCGCCGCGTTCCACACCGAACAGTTCGGATTCCACCAGGTTTTCCGGCAGCGTGGCGCAGTTGAGCGCGACCCAGGGTTTGTCGTGGCGACGGCTCGCCTGGTGCAGGGTGCGGGCGAAGAGTTCTTTACCCACCCCCGACTCACCGGTCAACAGCACGGTTGCCCGAGTCGGTGCCACTTTTTTCAGCAACCGTTTGGCCGTTTGAAAGGCAGGAGACACGCCCACCATGGGCGACTGTTCGCCAGCTGCATCCAGGGTTTCGTAATAGTAGAGAGGCCCTTCCGCGAGCGTTGGCGCATAAGGAGTCTGCGCGCCCGGCGAAATACGATCATTCTCAGCGTCCTCCCAGCGATCCGCCGGTTTGCCGATGACCCTGCAGGCCGAGTGGCCCATGGCGCGGCATTCGACTTCGCGAAAGACGATCTGGCGTCCGGTAATCGCGGAGGCGTAGCCACTGGCATAGCCGATACCCAGCCAGCAAGCGGAATAATCTCCGAGTCCGTGGCTGCTGATGTGCTCGTCATCTTCAAATGATTCGTGCCAAAGGAACTCGGAATAGAAATGCCCCTGGCTGCTGTCGATTTCGAAGCGTATCGCTTCGACATTCACCATACCTCGCAGCATGTGCAGGTGCGGACCTGCGGAATAAAGCGCTGCGTGATTCCCCTCGGGCCATCGTTGTATGACCTTTTGCGCGTCTCGGGTGCCCGCATCTCGGCCCAGCCGAGTCAGCAACTCGCGGGCCTTGTCCACTCCCAGGGCGGTGACCAGCTCACGGCGCATGGTGGTAAACGAGGCATGCTGCATGAGCATCATTCTCTGGCCGCACAGCCAGACAAAACCATCCTGCGGCGCAAAGGCCAGGGTTTGGGCCAAATGTTCGGCACTGGGAATTCCGCTGTGCCGCAGGGTGTCGGTAGTGACTACGTGCAGTTGAAGTTTGCCTGCGAGACGGTCGTTAGCGACAGGAGAGGTTGGAGGGGTGCCGTTCATTATTCGCCTCTGGAGAAGGGGGCCGCAGTATGTCGATGAAGCTGCTGCGTGAGCATGCACTCAGCTGGAAGTGTTCGATTACCGAACATTATTGCATCCCCGCATGCAGTAAATTCTCATTTTCGCAGTATTTTCGTAATGGTTTTCGCCTGTCGGCCCATGAGCCATCTAATGGGAAGGGTTTGTAAAAATCCCTAAATCCTTGATTTTAAAGGGCTTAAGCGAAAGTTCCATGGATTGGTATGTATTTTGATGAAGGTATTTTGACAGCTACAACAAAAGCGCTCTTGGAATGCGTGCGCCATCCTTCCTGATGTCGTACCGGCCACGAGCGCCAAAGTGACGCCAGTCGGACAGCCGATACACATTGGCGCGACCTAACTACTGTTATTTGAGATGCGTAGGAGAAACTCCATGTCTCAACGCCTTGCTGCCTATGAGAATTTGAATCTGCAACTGATTGCCGGTGAGTGGCGTGCCGGCCGTTCGGGCCGGGACCTCGATGTTCTGGACCCTTTTACCCAGGAGAAGCTGCTGCAGATCCCCCTGGCCAACCGTGAGGATCTGGACGAGGCCTACCGCAGCGCTCGCGAAGCACAGGTCGACTGGGCGGCGCGCGGACCTTCCGAGCGCGCTGCGGTGATGCTCAATGCCGTGCGTATTTTTGATGAGCGCCGCGACGAGATCATCGACTGGATCATCCGTGAGTCGGGCAGCACCCGTATCAAGGCTCAAATCGAATGGGGCGCAGCGCGCGCCATCACGCAGGAGTCCGCCAGCCTGCCGAGCCGCGTGCATGGCCGTATCCTGGCTTCCGATGTGCCCGGTAAAGAGAGCCGCGTCTACCGTGAGCCACTGGGTGTGATCGGCATCATCAGCCCGTGGAACTTCCCGCTGCACCTAACCGCTCGCTCCCTGGCCCCGGCCCTGGCCCTGGGCAACGCGTGCGTGATCAAGCCGGCCAGCGATACTCCGGTTACCGGCGGCCTGCTGCTGGCGCGCATTTTCGAGGAGGCGGGCCTGCCCAAGGGCGCGCTCAGCGTGCTGGTTGGCTCCGGTAGCGAAATTGGCGATGCCTTCGTCGAGCACGAAGTGCCGGGCTTCATCTCCTTCACCGGTTCGACCCAGGTTGGTCGCAACATCGGCCGTATTGCCGCCGGTGGCGAACACCTCAAACATGTGGCGCTGGAACTGGGTGGCAACAGCCCCTTCGTGGTCCTCGCCGATGCGGACCTTGATCAGGCGGTGAATGCCGCGGTGGTGGGCAAGTTCCTGCACCAGGGTCAGATCTGCATGGCGATCAACCGCATCATCGTTGAGGAGTCCGTGTACGAGGACTTCGTCAACCGTTATGCCGAGCGCGTCAAGTCGCTGCCCTATGGCGACCCGAGCAAGCCGGAAACTGTGGTTGGCCCGGTAATCAATGCCAAGCAACTGGCCGGTCTGCAAGAAAAGATCGAGACCGCCAAATCCGAAGGCGCTCGCGTGATGGTGGCAGGCGAGCCCCAGGGCAACGTAATGCCTCCTCATGTATTTGCCGACGTGACGGCTGACATGGAAATCGCCCGGGAAGAAATCTTCGGCCCGCTGGTCGGCATTCAGCGCGCCCGCGACGAGGCACATGCCCTCGAACTGGCAAATAGCAGCGAGTACGGCCTGTCCAGCGCCGTGTTCACTTCCAGCCTGGAGCGTGGCGTGCAGTTCGCCCGTCGCATCCGTGCGGGCATGACGCACATCAACGACATTCCGGTCAACGATGAGCCCAACGCGCCTTTCGGCGGTGAGAAGAACTCGGGTCTGGGCCGCTTCAACGGCGATTGGGCGATCGAGGAATTCACCACCGATCACTGGATCACCGTACAGCACGCCCCGCGCCGCTACCCGTTCTGATTTCCCTATCACTCATAACTTAAGAGAGGAGCAACACATGTTCCCATACCAGAGCCGAAAGGCCTGCTGGCGGTCCTGCGTGCTTGGCCTGTCCCTCCCGCTGTTGATGTTGTCTGGCGCAGCATCCGCTGACGGGGATGGAAAATGGCGCGGCGGTCAGAATGTCTACGAAAAAGTGTGCGGCCATTGCCACGACATTGGCGTCGGCCCCGAGCTCTTCGGTCGCGGACTGCCGCCGGAATACATCACCGCCATCGTGCGTAACGGTTTCCGTGCCATGCCGGCGTTCACTGCGTCCTATATCGACGATAAGTCGCTGCAGGAAGTGGGGGAATACATTCAGAAGTCCCCGGCCCGGGCGGCCAAGACGGAAGGAAGCAAGCCATGAACCTCGCCCGTCGCTCTCTTCTCAAGGGCGCAGCGCTGAGTGGTTTGTCTGGCTTGGCCCTGAGCGCGAGTGGGGTCAGCCTGGCCGCCGGCCTGTTCCGCACACCGGTCGAGCCGGCGTTGGTGCTGGTGAGTGACAGCACCGTCGGCGCAGCTTTCATGCTGGGGGCGCAGACGCACAACCCCGCGTTGAAATTTCAGCACACCGATTCGGGGCTGGAACACATTCGTCAGGTGTCGGCGCTGCTCAACAGCCCGCAACCGCAACGCATCATCGGCCTGCTGGATGACGCCAGTGCCACGCTGATTATCGATCTGGCACGCAGTGCCGGGGCCGAGACCCAGTGGCTGGGCCAGCACGGCGTGGATGCACGCGGCTCGCGGCACCAGCTGCTCACCGCAGAGGGCGCCGCCGGTTGTGCCACGCGTTTCGGCCAGGAGCTGAACCAGTGTGGCGCGGGTTTTGCGCTGCACGAACAGCGTCAAGGCCGTCAGGGGATGCTCATGGAGCTGAGCGCTTCCGCCAAGCGTGCCGATGCCGCCGCTCAGTGGGTGGCCTCGCTGGGTCATGTACTGGCCGCGCTGGGTAGCCCTGAAACACGTCCCATGCCGCAGGTCGGCGTTCAACATTTGCCGCTGAGCGGCCATTTCGTTTCGTTCTCGATCGAGACCGGTAGGAGCCAATCCGCATGACCGATCAAACCAATCAGCTTCTGCCGCAGGGAGTCACTGCGGCCGAGTTCCAAAAGGCCGTGACCAAGTTCCGTGCCTTGCTGGGCGATGACAATGTGCTGGTGAAAAACGAGCAGCTCGTCCCCTACAACAAGATCATGATGTCCACGGAGAACGCTAACCATGCGCCGTCGGCAGCCGTCACCGCCACCACCGTGGAACAGGTCCAGGGCGTGGTGAAGATCTGCAACGAACACAAGATCCCGGTCTGGACCATCTCCACCGGCCGCAACTTCGGTTATGGCTCCGCCGCCCCGGGGCAGCGCGGTCAGGTCATCCTCGACCTGAAGAAGATGAACAAGATCCTTCACGTCGACGCTGAGCTGGGTACCGCCCTGGTTGAGCCCGGCGTGACCTACGGTCAGCTGTATGACTACCTGCAGGAAAACAACATCCCGCTGATGCTGTCCTTCTCCGCGCCGTCGGCGATTGCCGGCCCGCTGGGCAACACCATGGACCGCGGCGTGGGCTACACCCCGTACGGCGAGCACTTCATGATGCAGTGCGGCATGGAAGTGGTGCTGGCCAACGGTGACGTCTACCGCACCGGTATGGGCGGCGTGAAGGGCGACAACGCCTGGCAAGTATTTAAGTGGGGCTACGGTCCGACCCTGGACGGCATGTTCACCCAGGCCAACTACGGCATCTGCACCAAGATGGGCTTCTGGCTGATGCCCAAGCCGCCGGTGTTCAAGCCGTTCGAGATCAAGTTCCCCGAAGAGACCGATATCGCCGAGATCGTCGAGTTCATTCGTCCGCTGCGTCTGGCCCAGATCATCCCCAACTCTGTGGTGATCGCCGCCACCATCTGGGAAGCTGCAGCCGCTGGCGTGCGCCGCTCGGACTACATCACCGAGCCGGGTGCCACCCCGGACGCCGTCCTCAAGCAGATTCAGAAGGACAAGGACCTCGGCGCCTGGAACGTCTATGCGTGCCTGTACGGCACCCAAGAGCAGATCGACGTCAACTTCAAGATCGTCACTGACGCGCTGAAGAAGCTCGGCAAGGGCAAGCTGGTCACCGAGAAAGAGGCGGGCAATACCCAGCCATTCAAGTACCGGTCCGAGATGATGAAAGGCATCCCGAACCTGCAGGAATTCGGCCTGTACAACTGGCGTGGGGGCGGTGGCTCCATGTGGTTCGCACCCGTCAGCCAGGCTCGCGGCAGCGAGTGCGACAAGCAGTACGAGTTGGCCAAGGGCATCCTCAACAAGCACGGCCTGGACTACGTCGGTGAGTTCATCGTCGGCTGGCGCGACATGCACCACGTCATCGATGTGCTGTATGACCGCAGCAACCCGGAAGAAACCAAGCGCGCGGATGCCTGCTTCAATGAGCTTCTGGACGTCTTCGAGGAGAAGGGCTACGCGGTATACCGCGTGAACCCGCACTTCCAGGAGCGTGTTGCGCAGAGCTACGGCCCGGTCAAACGCAAGCTGGAACACACCCTCAAGCGTGCACTGGACCCGAACAACATCCTCGCACCCGGCAAGTCCGGCATCGATCTCGAAAACGATTTCTGATGCTGGCGGCAGGTTTCCTGCCAGTTAACGCCAAGAAAACGCCCAAGCCCAGGTTTGGGCGTTTTTTCAGGCGGAGGGAAGGAGCAACACGCCATTAGATAACCTGAGGGTTATGCGAGGCGTGCAAGGTTTCAATTTTCCACCGGCGGAAATTGACCGAGACTTGGTCCGTTCAGAACAGCGACCCTCCGTCATCACACAACAGGAGATCGACATGTCCGACGCTCAAGACCGTCGTTTTGTCATGCGTGACCGCACGTGGCACCCCAAAGCCTTGACCCCGGACTACAAGACCTCGGTGGGGCGTTCCCCGCGCCAGGCACTGGTCAGCATTCCCCAGTCCATTTCCGAGACCACCGGTCCGGACTTCACGCACTTGAACATGGGCCAGTACGACAACGATCTGCTGCTCAACTTCAATACCGGTGCGCTGCCGATCGGTGAGCGCATCATCGTTCACGGCCGCGTGGTGGACCAGTTTGGCAAGCCGATCCCGCATACCCTGGTGGAAATGTGGCAAGCCAACGCCGGCGGCCGCTACCGCCACAAGAACGACCGTTACCTGGCGCCCCTCGACCCGAACTTCGGCGGTGTGGGCCGTGCGCTGACCGACAGCGAAGGGCGTTACCATTTCCGCACCATCAAGCCGGGTCCGTATCCGTGGCGTAACAACCCGAACGACTGGCGTCCGGCGCACATTCACTTCTCCATCAGCGGCCCGGCGATCTGCACCAAGCTGATCACCCAGCTGTACTTCGAAGGTGATCCGCTGATTCCGCAGTGCCCGATCGTCAAGGCTGTGAACGACCCGGAAGCGGTGCAAACCATGATTGCGCGTCTGGACCTGACCGCAAACAACCCCATGGATTGCCTGGCGTACCGTTTCGACATCGTCCTGCGCGGTCAGCGCAAAACCTGGTTTGAGAACGTCTGAGGAGGCGACCATGACTGAGATCAATCTGCTCCGCGAGACCACCTCCCAGACCGCCGGTCCTTACGTGCATATCGGCTTGGCGCTGGCCGCGGCCGGTAACCCGACCCGCGAACAGGAAATCTGGAACCAGATGGCCAAACCCGAGGCCCCCGGTGAGCACATCACCGTGATCGGCCGCGTGTTCGACGGCAACGGTCACCTGGTGCGCGACTCCTTCCTGGAAGTCTGGCAAGCCAACCACGAAGGCGTGTACGACGAGGAGTACAACCTCGACAAGCCGTTCAATGGTTTTGGCCGTACCGCCACCACCTTCGATGCCGGTAGCGAATGGACTATCGAGACCGTCAAGCCGGGTGTGGTCAAGGCAGCCGATGGCCGTCCGCAAGCGCCGCACATCAACGTGTCGCTGTTTGCCCGCGGGATCAACATCCAACTGGCGACCCGCATCTATTTTGATGACGAAGCCAACGCCAACGCGGCCGATCCGGTGCTCAACCTGATCGAACAGCCCGAGCGCCGCCAGACGCTGATCGCCACGCGCGAAGAGCGGGATGGCAAGGTGGTGTACCGCTTCGATATCCGCATCCAGGGCGAAAACGAGACGGTCTTTTTTGACTTCTGATACATCGCCGGGGCAACTGCTCCGGCAGGAATACGAAACGCGTCTCGCGGCCCGGGGTTACCGGGCCGACGCGGCGCAACGGGCGGCCGTTGACCTTCTGGGTCAATGGCTGTCGGCGTTTCTGGGGCGGCGCCGTTCATTGCTGCGTCGTCCCGCCGCCGGCGTTTACCTGTGGGGTGGCGTAGGGCGCGGCAAAAGCTTCGTCATGGACGCGCTACACGCCGCCGCGCCGCTGGCCGAAAAGCGTAGGGTGCATTTCCACGCGTTCTTGGCCGAACTGCAAACCCTTGTCCGCGCTTATGCTGGTCAACCCGATCCGTTGGTCCTGGCTGCTCGCGAGTTGGCTGGGAGCACCCGTCTGTTGTGCTTCGATGAATTCCATGTGCATGACATTGGCGACGCCATGCTCCTTGGCCGCCTGGTCAAAGTGCTGGTAGATGAGGGGGTTGGCGTGGTCTGCACGTCCAATTACCCACCGTCGAAGCTGTGCCCCAATCCGTTGTACCGCGAGCGATTCCTGCCCACGATCAAACTGATCGACGCACGCTTCGAAGTGCTTGAGCTGGACGGTGGACAGGATTATCGCCGCGAGTCAACCCGGGACTGGGGACAGTTCTGCTGGCCCCTGGGGGACGACGCAGACTGGGCAGACACGCCCCTGGCACCGCCCGCGCACGCCGAGCGTGAGCTGGTCATCGAGGTCAATCGACGCCCGTTGCGTCTGGTTGCCCGAGAGAACAAGCGCGCCTGGCTGGACTTCGCCGAGCTGTGCCGCGGTCCGCGTTCCAGTGCGGACTACCTCTGGCTGTGCGAGCACTTTGCCGAGCTGATCGTGGGCACCGTGCCCTCGCTGGACGGCGAGGGAATCGACGTGCAGCAACGTTTTCTGAATTTCATCGACATCGCCTACGACAGCGGCGTGCGCCTGCGCCTGGGCGGTGTCGACCGGCCGGAGGTGCTGTGCCGCGCCGGCAGTCATACTGATTTTTCCCGTACCCATAGTCGCCTGCAGCAGTTGCAAGCTCTCGACATGGCGAATGCCGCGTCGTTCTGTTCTTTTCAGGAGGCTGAATCGTGAGTGTCAGCAATCAGCTTTTCGATGCCTACTTTACCCAGGCATCCATGCGTGACGTGTTTTCCGACCGGGGTCGTCTGCAGGGCATGCTCGACTTCGAATCCGCGCTGGCCCGCGCTGAAGCGGCGGTGGGACTGATCCCCGCGCGTGTCGTGCCGGCCATCGAAGCAGCCTGCCAGGCGCAGCTGTACGATCCGATAGCGCTGGCACAGGCGATTGCCACGGCCGGCAATTCTGCCATTCCGCTGGTCAAGGCGCTGGGCCGCCAGATCGCCCAGTCGGATGCGGAAGCCGAGCGGTTCGTGCATTTGGGCGCCACCAGCCAGGACGCCATGGACACCGGTCTGGTGCTGCAGCTGCGCGCTGCCCTGGCGCTGATCGAAGCAGATTTGTCGGCCTTGGCCGAAGCCTTGGCGGTGCAGGCGCAAAAACACGCCAGCACCGTATTGCCGGGGCGCACCTGGCTGCAACACGCCACGCCGGTGACGCTTGGCATGAAGCTCGCGGGAACGCTCGACGCGCTGAATCGGCACCGTCAGCGGCTGACCGAACTCAAGCCCCGTTTGCTGTGCCTGCAGTTTGGCGGTGCCGCCGGCACGCTGGCCGCGCTGGGTGAGCAGGCGCTGCCGGTATCGGTCGCGCTGGCCAACGAGCTGCAACTGACGCTGCCCGAGCAGCCCTGGCATACCCAGCGGGACCGCATTGTCGAAGTCGGCAGCGTACTGGGCTTGATCGCCGGCACGCTGGGCAAGTTTGGTCGCGACCTGTCGCTGTTGATGCAAACCGACGTGGGCGAGGCGTTCGAGCCATCCGCGCCGGGCAAGGGCGGTTCATCCACCATGCCGCACAAGCGCAACCCGGTCAGTGCGGCGGTGCTGATCGGCGCGGCCACCCGCGTGCCGGGCCTGGTTTCCACCTTGTTCGCCGCGATGCCCCAGGAGCATGAGCGCAGCCTGGGCTTGTGGCACGCCGAATGGGAAACCTTGCCGGAAATCTGCTGCCTGGTCTCCGGAGCACTCGACCAAGCCTTGATTGTCGTACCCGGCCTGGAAGTGGATGCCGAGCGCATGCGCGCCAATCTGGAGCTCACGCAAGGCCTGGTGTTGGCGGAAGCGGTGAGCATTGCCCTGGCGCAACGCATCGGTCGTGATGCGTCCCATCACCTGATCGAACAGTGCTGCCGCCGCGCCGTGGCCGAGCAGCGCCATCTTCGCGCTGTGCTGGGCGATGACGAACAGGTCAGTGCGCAACTTTCTGCAGAAGAACTGGATCGTTTGCTCGATCCGGCCCATTACCTTGGCTTGGCACAAACGTGGGTGACCCGCGTCGTGACTGAGCATCGCCGACTCGGCGCCCTCGATTAACCGAAGACTTGATACGGAGCCAGACAATGGACGAGAAACAGCGTTACGAAGCCGGCATGCAAGTGCGCCGTGCGGTACTGGGCGATGCCCACGTGGACCGCAGCCTGGAAACCCTGACGCCCTTCACCGAAGAGTTCCAGGAAATGATTACCCGCCACGCCTGGGGCGACATCTGGACCCGCCCCGGCCTGCCGCGCCATACCCGCAGCCTGATCACCATTGCCATGCTGATCGGCATGAACCGCGAGGGTGAACTCAAGCTGCACCTCAAGGCAGCCAAGAACAACGGCGTGACCCGTGACGAGATCAAGGAAGTGCTGATGCAGTCGGCGATCTATTGCGGCATTCCGGCAGCCAACCACACCTTCCACCTGGCTCAGGAAATGTGGGACGAGGTGGGTGTGGAGTCGCTGCAAGAGCAAAAGTAAGCCGAGCGCATCAACACCCGCTGCATGCTTCCACGAAAAAAACGGCCCTTGGCCGTTTTTTTCGTTTTCGGCGATGGCGAAGCGGCAGGTGAACGCGTATGCCGACGTGAGGGTCCTAGCGGTGAAGCCCTTATGCGCAGGTGCTGGGGCTGGAACGGCGCAGAGATCCGTTCTCATGGCGTGGCATAGCGAGGCCTCCATATGAAACTCGGCATGATCGGTTTGGGACGCATGGGCGCCAACATGGCGCAGCGCCTGCTGCGCGGCGGCCATCAGGTAGTGGGGCTGGACCCCAAGCCCGAGGCGCGCAGCGCGCTGGAGCAGCAAGGCGGCGAGAGCGCCGAATCGCTGCAGACACTGGTGGCCAAGCTGCCAACCCCGCGGCTGCTGTGGCTGATGGTACCGGCTGGTGACGTCACCGATGCCACCCTGACCAACCTGCTGCCACTGCTGGGCGCCGGCGATACCCTGATCGATGGCGGCAACTCCAATTACCACGACACCCTGCGCCGCGCCGAGATGGCTGCCGAACAGGGCATCGATTACCTCGACTGCGGCACCAGCGGCGGCATCTGGGGGTTGGCCGAGGGCTACAGCCTGATGATCGGTGGCGGGGAGGCGGCGGTGGAACGCCTGCGGCCAATCTTCGAAACGCTGGCGCCGGGCAAGGAGCGGGGCTGGGGGCGAGTCGGGCCCGCTGGCGCCGGACATTTCTGCAAGATGGTGCACAACGGCATTGAATATGGCTTGATGCAGGCCTATGCCGAGGGATTTTCCATCCTGCGTCATAAAGAGGCATTTGATTTCGATCTCGTGCAGGTTGCCGACATCTGGCGCGAGGGCAGCGTGGTGCGTTCCTGGCTGCTCGACCTATGCAGCGATGCGTTGCAGAAGAACCCGCAGATGATCGGCATTGCGCCCTATGTGGCCGATTCCGGGGAAGGCCGCTGGACCGTGGCGGAAGCCATCGAGCTGAATGTGCCAGCGCCGGTCATTACGCTGGCGTTGCTGCAACGGCTGCGCTCGCGGGACGCCGAATCCTATGCCGACCGGCTGCTGGCGGCGTTGCGCAATGAGTTCGGCGGGCATGCGATCAAGAAAGAATGAGGGGCGGCCGCCGACCGCTGGGCACGTGTGCGGTTGTCAGCTTAGGGTCTGTTCCCGTTTCGGCACGAGCCGCGTTGCTGCGCCAAATGACGCCAGGCCAGGCGCGGGATGCAGGCAATGGTTGTTCCCTTGCCAAATCACGCAACGCCGCATGGCGTGATTTGCCGCGCAACCCGAAGGGATGGGCCAGTTTTTGCGCGACAGCGTTTTCTCGTCGCTTATTGGGAACGACCAAACTGCGTGACTCGTGCCTTGTCTCGCGCAAAAACTGGCTCCGTCGCGGCCGGGCGCGAAACGGGAACAGACCCTAGGTTCCCAGCAGCTTTCTGGCCCGCGCGCAGACATTATCCACGGTGAACCCATACTCCCGTTGCAGCACGAGCCCGGGGGCGGAGGCGCCAAAGCGTTCGACACCGAGCATGGCGCCCTCGGAGCCGGTGTAGCGCTCCCAACCCTGGGAAACGCCGAGTTCCACTGCCAGGCGCGCCTTCACCGTTGGCGGCAGCACCGCGTCGCGCTTGACCTGGGGTAGGGACTCGAACAGCTCCCAGCTGGGCATCGATACGCAGCGCACGGCGATTCCTTCAGCCTGCAAACGTTCGGCGGCCTCGAGGATCAGCGCGACTTCCGAGCCGCTGGCGATCAGGATCAACTGGGGATTGCCCCCCGCTGGCTCGCTCACTACATAGGCGCCGTGGCGCACGCCCTCGGCGCTGGCATAGCGGCTGCGGTCCAGGGTTGGCAATTCCTGGCGACTGAGAATCAGCGCCACCGGGCGGTGGCGAGTTTCCAGGGCGATGCGCCAGGCTATGGCGGTTTCGTTGGCGTCGGCGGGGCGGATCACCGTGAGGTTCGGCACCGCCCGCAGGTTGGCCAATTGCTCCACCGGCTGGTGGGTCGGGCCGTCCTCGCCGAGGGCCAGGCTGTCGTGGGTGAACACCTGCACCACATGCAAGCCCATCAGCGCCGCCAGGCGCATCGGTGGGCGCATGTAGTCGGAGAAGATCAGGAAGGTGGCGCCGTACGGAATGAACCCGTCATGGGCGGCCAGGCCGTTGGCGATGGCACCCATGGCGTGTTCGCGCACGCCGACGTGCAGGTTGCGCCCGGCATGGCTCCAGCCGCCACCGCTGGAACCCTGTTCGTCCTTGCCTTGGATAAGCGCGGAATTGAAATCGCCCTGGCCCTTCAAGACGGTTTTGGTGGAAGGGTTGAGGTCCGCCGAGCCGCCGAACAGTGCCGGCAAGCGAGGGGCGATGGCGTTCATGACCTGGCCGCTGGCCTCGCGGCTGGCTAGGCGCTTGGCGTCGGCGGGGAACACTGGGATGTCGGCATCCCAGCCGGACGGCAGTTCGCCTTCCAGGCGCTGTTCCAGCTCCTCGGCCAGCGCCGGGAACGCCTGGCGATAATTGACCAGACGCTGATTCCAGGCCGCCTCGTCATCGGCGCCGCGTAGCCCGGCCAGGTGAAACTGCGCCTGCACCTCGGGCGGGATGAGGAACTCCGGGTCCAGCGGCCAGCCGAGCCGCTGCTTGGTCTGGCGTACATTGTCCGCGCCCAGCGGCGAGCCGTGAGCCTGGTAGGAGTCCTGCAACGGCGAGCCAAAGCCGATATGGCTGCGCACCAGGATCAGCGAGGGGCGGGTGTCCTGGGCATGGGCCGCGTGCAGGGCGGCGTCGAGGGCGTGAAGATCGTTGCCGTCCTCCACCACCTGGGTATGCCAGCCGTAGGCGGCGAAGCGCGCGGCGCGATCCTCGGAAAAACAGATGTCGGCGCCGGCGGCCAGGGTCACTTCGTTGTCGTCGTACAGGCAGCACAGCTTGCCCAGGCGCAGATGGCCGGCCAGCGAGGCGGCTTCGCTGGCCACACCTTCCATCAGGTCGCCGTCGCTGACTAGGGCGAAGGTGCGGTGATCGATCAGGGTATGGCCGGGGCGGTTGTAGCACGCCGCCAGGTGCGCCTCGCCGATGGCCATACCCACCGCGTTGGCCAGACCCTGGCCGAGTGGCCCGGTGGTGATTTCCACGCCGGGCGTGTGGCCGCGCTCGGGATGTCCGGGCGCCTTGCTGCCCCACTGGCGAAAGCGCTTGAGCTCGTCCAGCGGCAGGTCGTAACCGGTCAGGTGCAGCAGGCTGTACAGCAGCGCCGAGCCATGCCCGGCGGAGAGCACGAAACGGTCGCGCCCCGGCCACTGCGGGTGGGCGGGATTGAACCGGAGCCAGCGCATCCACAGCACATAGGCCATGGGAGCGGCGCCCAGCGGTAGGCCGGGGTGGCCGCTGTTGGCGTGCTGCACCATGTCCACCGAGAGAAAACGCAGAGTATTGATGCAGCGTTGATCGAGGTCGATAGCCATGGCGGTTACTCCGCAGGTGAATGGAGCGCGGTATCGACGATCTGGCGGGCCTCGCGCAGGATGGCCTGCAGGTGGGACTGATCCTTGAAGCTTTCCCCATAAATCTTGTAGATCGCCTCGGTGCCGGAGGGGCGGGCGGCGAACCAGCCGCTGGCAGCGATCACCTTGATACCGCCGATAGGTGCCTGATTGCCGGGCGCGTGGTCGAGTACGGCGAGAATCGGCTCGCCGGCCAGCTGGCTGATGGTCACTTGCGTGGGCGAGAGCCGGCTCAGGCACGCCTTCTGCTCGGGCGTGGCAGCGGCGTCGAGGCGATCATTCAGGGGTTCGCCGAGTTTTGCCACCAGGTCGCGATACAGCTCGCCGGGGTCGCGGCCGCAGCGAGCGGTCATTTCCGCCGCCAGAAGCGCGGGCACCAGGCCGTCCTTGTCGGTAGTCCAGACCGTGCCATCATGGCGCAAGCAGGTGGCGCCTGCGCTTTCCTCGCCGGCAAAACCCAGGCTGCCATCATGCAGGCCGTTGACGAACCACTTGAACCCCACCGGTACTTCGTACAGCCGCCGGCCGAGGCGCTGCGCCACGCGGTCGATGAGTGCGCTGCTGACCAGGGTCTTGCCAATGGCGGTATCGGGGCGCCACTGCGGCCGATGCCGGAACAGATAGTCGATCAGCACCGCCAAGTAATGATTCGACGGCAACAGCCCACAGCTGCGGGTGACGATACCGTGGCGGTCGTGGTCGGTGTCACAGGCGAAGGCGACATCAAACCTATCCTTGAGGCCGATCAGCCGCTGCATGGCATAAGGCGAGGAGGGGTCCATGCGGATCTGTCCATCCCAGTCCAGCGACATCATGGCGAAGGTCGGATCCACCGCCTCACTGACCACGTGCAAGTCGAGGCCGTAGCGTTCGGCCAGCGGCGCCCAGTAATGCACGCCCGCGCCGCCGAGCGGATCGACGCCCAGGTGCAGGCCGGCGGCGCGGATCACCGCGAAGTCCACCACCTGCTCCAGATCCTCTATATAGGCGTGCAAAAAATCGTGTTCCCGCGCGGCGTTGCGCGCCTGCGCGAGGGGTAAGCGGCGCACGCCGCGCAAGGCGTTTTCGAGCAGGGTGTTGGCGCGCGCCTCGATACGGGCGGTGATGACGGTATCCGCCGGCCCGCCGTGGGGCGGGTTGTACTTGATGCCCCCATCGGCCGGTGGGTTGTGCGAGGGGGTGATGACGATGCCGTCGGCCAGCCCTGCGTTGCGGCCCCGGTTGTAGGTGAGGATTGCGTGGGAAATGGTCGGCGTCGGGGTGAATTCGCCGTTTTTGGCGATCAGCGTGTTCACGCCATTGCCGGCCAGCACTTTCAGGGTGCTTTCCAGGGCTGGTTGCGACAGCGCGTGGGTGTCGATGCCGAGGTACAGCGGGCCGTCGATGCCCTGAGCCTGGCGGTAGTCGCAGATCGCCTGGGCGATGGCCAGCAGGTGCCATTCGTTGAAGCTGCGGGTGAGTGAGCTGCCGCGATGGCCGGAGGTGCCGAAGGCCACCCGTTGCGCGGGAATGTACGGGTCGGGGCGCCAGTCGGTATAGGCGGCCAGCAAGGCGGGCACATCGACCAGCGAGGAGGACGGGGCGGGTTGACCGGCCAGCGGGTTGATGCGGTTCATGGGCGGATCGCCTTGTACTGGCGGTAGCGGCGGATCAGCCTGTTGCTGGAACTGTCATGGCTCAGCTCGCTCGGCTCAGGTTGGGCGATTTCCGTCGCGATCCGTTTGGCCAGGGCCTTGCCCAGCTCGACGCCCCATTGGTCGAAGGGGTCGATCTGCCAGATCATGCCCTGTACGAACACGCTGTGTTCGTACAGGGCCACCAGCGTACCCAGCGTGAAGGGGTCGAGGCGTTCAGCCAGCAGCGTACTACTGGGGCGGTTGCCCTCGCAGGCACGGTGTGGCGCCAGCGCCTGTGACGCACCCTGGGCGCGCCATTCTTCCTCGCGCTTACCAAAGGCCAGCGCCTCACCTTGGGCGATCAGGTTGGCGATCAGCAGATCATGCTGGGTGCCCAATGGATTGAGCGACTGACAAAAGCCGATGAAATCGCAGGCGATCAATCGGGTGCCCTGATGGATCAGTTGATAGAACGAGTGCTGGCCATTGGTGCCCGGTTCACCCCAGTAAATCGGCGCGGTGTCGTAATCGACCCGCGCACCGCCCAGGGTCACATGCTTGCCGTTGCTTTCCATGGTCAGCTGTTGCAGATAGGCGGGAAAGCGTTTCAGATACTGCTCATAGGGCAGCACGGCAACGGCCGAGACCCCGAGGAAATTGACATTCCACACTGCCAGCAGGCCCATCAGGGTCGGCAGGTTGCGCTCCAGTGGGGTGTGGCGAAAGTGCTCGTCCATGGCATGCAAGCCGTCCAGCAAGGCACGGAAGTGTTCGGCGCCGATGGCGAGCATGGTCGACAGGCCGATGGCCGAATCCATCGAGTAACGCCCGCCCACCCAGTCCCAGAAGATGAACATATGCGCCGGATCGATACCGAAGCGGGCCACTTCCTCCGGATGGCTGGACACCGCCACGAAATGCCGGGCGACCGCTGCTTCATCGCCAAGCGCCTGCAGGCACCAGGCTCGGGCCGCATGGGCATTGGCCAGGGTTTCCTGGGTGGTGAAGGTTTTCGAGCAGACGATGAACAGCGTTTCGGCCGGGTCCAGCTCGCGCAAAGTTTCGCTGAGGTCGGTGGGGTCGATGTTGGAGACGAAAAAGAAGCGCAGGTCGCGGTGGCTGTAATGACGTAACGCTTCGTAGGCCATGACCGGGCCGAGGTCTGAGCCGCCAATGCCGATGTTGACGATGTTGCGCATCGGCTTACCGGTTAGACCAGTCCAGGCGCCGCTGTGCACCTGCTCGGTGAACCGGGCCATGCGATCCAGCACGGCGTGAACATCGGGGATTACATCGCGGCCGTCCACGGTGATATGCGCGCCTGCGGGGGCGCGTAACGCTACATGCAGGGCGGGACGGTTCTCCACCCGATTGACCCGGTCGCCACGAAACATCGCCTCGATGCTCTCTGGCAGCTGGCAGGCTCGTGCGAGTTCAAGGAGCAGGCGCAGGGTTTCATCGTCGATGCGTTGCTTGGCGTAATCCAGATACAGGCCAACCGCCTCGACGCAGAGGCGCTCACCCCGCGTCGGGTCGGCGGCGAACAGCTCACGCAAATGCCGTGGGCTCATGCTTCGGGCATGGGTCAGCAAGGCTTGCCACTCTGGGCGCTGGGTCAGGGCCGAAAAAGTCGAATGCTTCATCGATAGGCCTCAACTGGGAAAATCGGCACGTTGCAACCGGCACAGCTCGCCGATGCGTGCGAGGGTGAGATCGGGGGGCGGGTCGAGCAATTGGCCGTTCGCCGCCTCGGCGTAGTGGCCCTGGCGTATAAAAACGCTGGTCAGGCGAGTGCCGAGCTGGCGCTTGAGCGCGGCCAGGAGCAGGGGTTTGTCTTCGACCATGACGTAGTGCTGCGCAGGAAAACGCTGAAGGATCGCCTCGACTTCACGCTCTTTGTGCAGGCATACCAGTACCCTGCCGGCGACAGCGTCCCACAGGCCGCACCGCTGGATCTTGCGGGGTTGGAAAACCACGTCACCGTCAGAAACAATCGCCGTCGTACCCTGTTTGTGCAGGTGATCGATAACCGCGAGGGCCTGCGGATAAAGTCGCGCCTGGAAGGGGTAGTCGAGCATGAACCCCGCCATGAGCAGCAACGCTGACGGGCTGCCGCAGCCGCTGCGAAAGGCTTGCAGCGCACCGAGGTAGTCGGCGTAGCCCCGTTGCTGGCGCAGTTCGCCGTAGAGCGTCCAGTAGCGTTGGCATTCGGCCGCGCCGAAGTCCTGCTCCAGCCGTGCGCTCAGGTCGCTGGCGAAGCGGTCGTTGTCGAGCAGGGTGTTGTCGACATCGAGCAAAAATGCCCAGCTGTCCTGTCTCAACATGGCGGAATGTCCTGAGGGCGCGGATCATGCCAGCCGTCGCCGGCCTCCACCACGAGGGTGGCCGCCGCCGGTCCCCAGCTGCCAGGCTCATAAGGCAGCGGCGCGGTGGTCTGGCCGAGGACCGGCTCGACCACCGCCCAGGCGGCTTCGACGCACTCATCACTGGTGAACAGCGTGCGGTCGCCGCGCAGCGCATCGCCGAGCAGGCGCTGATAGGGCGATTCGGCGTGCTGAAGCTGGTGACGGGCGATCAATTCCACCGCTTCGCCGCGCATGGCCTCACCCGGCTGCTTGACGCGCGCCCCGAGGGACAGGGTGACGTCGGGGCTGAGGCAGAAACGAAAATAGTTGCTCTGCGGCTGGATGGGTTCGTCGAACACTGCCCACGGCGGTTCTTTCAGATAAACCATGATCTCGCAGCGGGTGATCGGCAGGCACTTGCCGGTGCGGATGTAAAAAGGCACGCCGGCCTGCCCAGCGCGCGTTGTCGATGTGCAGTCGCAGGGCGGCGAACGTCTCCACCACCGAGTCCTTTGCGACACCTGGCTCATCGCGATAGCCGCGGAACTGACCACGCACCACCTCCTCGGGCGCCAAGGGCCGGATGGCTTGCAGCAGGCGCAGCTTTTCGGCCCGCAGTGCGGCGGCGCCTTGTTCCCGGGGCGCATCCATGGCCAGCAAGGTGATGATCTGCAACAGGTGATTCTGCACCACGTCGCGCAGCGCCCCGACCTCTTCGTAGAAACGACCGCGACCTTCCACCCCAAAACGCTCGGCCAGAGTGATCTGCACGTTGTCGATGTAGTCGCGGTTCCACAGCGGCGCGAGAAAGCTGTTGGCAAAACGGAAATAGGTCAGATTCTGCACCGCTTCCTTGCCCAGGTAATGGTCGATGCGAAAGATCGCCGATTCGGGAAACGCCTGGTGCAAGGTCTGGTTCAAGGCATGGGCCGATGCCCGGTCCCGGCCGAAGGGTTTTTCCACCACCACCCGTGTTTCCGGCCCGCACCCGGCAGCGGCCAGGCCGCGCACCACGACAGGGAACAGGCTGGGTGGAATAGCCAGGTAGCACAGGGGCCGCCGTGCGCCGTCCAATGCCTCCTTTAGCCGCTGGTAAGTGGCCGGCTCGGTGTAATCGCCGGCGATGTAGCGCAGTTGCGCACTGAATCGGGCAAAGGTTCCGGGGTCAGCTTCACCGTGCTCCTGTACGCTGGCGCGGGCTCGCTCACGTAAGGCCTCAAGCGTGCGACCGGGACGCTCGACGCAGAGGATCGGCCCCCCTAATTCACGGTTGCGCACCAGCGCGTGCAGCGCCGGAAACACTTTCCTGTAAGCCAGATCACCGAACGCACCGAAGAACACGACGAGATCCGAACCCAGTAGTGCCACGCGAACCTCCCTGGCTACTACACAATCGACTCTTATCTCGACCGTCTCCACGCCGGATGGTGCCGGTCATGCCGGCGCAATCAGCGCGCAAAACCGCTGAACGAAAGAGTTGCCGCTTCGCTCTAAGTTGCGTCTATGTGCAGGCTTGAAAGGATCGTGATGACTTCGCTCAAGGGAAAACTGCGTATCAGGTGTCTTCTGCTTGTCTTCCTGCCTGGGGTTGCCACGGCGCAAACCCTGTCGTTCAAGGTCGAAAACGACCTGCTGTCCTATGACAATCGCGATGGCCATTACAGCGGCGGGATCGAGGCGTTCTGGTCCTTTGAACCCACGGCGGAGCACTGGACCCGAGGCGTTGCCGAAGCGCTGCCGGGCTGGAGAGCCGGCGAGGTGGTTAATGTCGCCTATCGCTTTGGTTATCAGATCTACACACCCAACGACATCGATGCCCGTTATCTGGTCGAAGACGACCGTCCCTATGCGGGGCTGGCCTTCGCCGGGGTGTCATGGTTCGCCGACCAACCACATGAAACCTGGCGTCTGACGCGGGAAATGCACCTGGATATAGGCCTGGTAGGCCCGGCCGTTGGCGCCGAAAAAGTGCAGCGTGGCTTGCACAAAGTGTTCGACAGCAGTGAGCCCAATGGGTGGCGTAACCAGTTGCGTAACGAGCCCTTCGTCAATCTGGCATACGGTCAGCAGTGGTGGCGCAAGGGTTCGCTCGGCGGGCTGGAGCTCGAATACGGTCCCGGCCTCGGTTTGGCTGTGGGTAATCTCTACACCTATGGTTCCAGCGGAGTCGGGATGAGGTTTGGCCGTCGGCTGGACCGTAGCTTCGGCATTCCTTCAGTGACCCCCGGGCAAAGCGGCGATCTGCATTTCACGCCTGGAAGTGCTTTTGCCTGGTACGGCTTTGTTCATCTGGAAGGTCGCTACATGGCGCAAAACATGCTGCTGGACGGCAATACGTTCAAGTCCAGTCATTCGGTGGACCGCAATGAATGGGTGGGCGATGCCAAGGCCGGGGTGGTGCTGACCTGGGACCACTGGCAAGTGGCATTCGCCAGTGTCTGGCGCAGCCATGAATTTGCCGGGCAGCGCGGACATGATCAGTTCGGCTCTTTAACGATTTCGCGCGGATTTTAATCGACTACCGACCCACAACGGGTAGGGGCGAATTCATTCGCCTGGCGGATGACCTGCTGGCCATGAGTGGCTGCGACAAGCGCAAGGGTCTTAGTCACTTCGTTGGTCGCATCCCCGCAGTGCCGGAAAAACTGGGTGTCAGGCGAATGAATTCGCCCCTACAGAAAGCCGGCCCTGCGTTAACACATGATCCAGGCTCTTGCCGCAGCGCTCAGCCCGTCACCTTGCGCAACAGGGCCCGGCCGATGACCCGCACCTTGTCCCGTGGTGTAAAGCGTTTCAGCGTGGCCTTGACCACGCCTTCGGTAAACCGGGTGCGCTTGGAATAATCGATGCGCACATCAACGAATACCGGGCGACCTTCGGCGGCCAGTTGCAAGGCTTGGCGAATTCCCTCGCCGCAGCCGGCGTCGTTATCGATGGCGACGAAGGCCGCGCCGGTGGCTTCGGCCAAGGCCTTGATATTCAGCGCCTTGAGTACCGTACAAGTCTTGCGGTTATAGGGAATCTGCTGGGCCTGGGCGATCTGTGACAATTCACCGTCGCTGAACACGAACACCGGCACGCCGAGCCCCAGCTGGCTGGCGGTGATCATTTCCAGGCCGGTCATGCGCAGGGCGCCGTCGCCGACAATGCCGACCACGGTGGCGTCGGGGTTGGCCAGTTTGGCGCCGATCACCGCCGGCACGCAGTAGCCCATGGCGTTGAAGTCGCTTGGCGACAGGTAGCGGCGCGGGCCGTGAATCGGCATCAACTCGGCGAGCAGAAAGGTATGGTTGCCGTCGTCGGCCACCAGAATGGCCTCGTCATCCAGTTGCAGGCGCAGTTCAGTGAAGAAGCGTGCCGGATTCACCCGGTCGCCGCTGTTGTGCTTGAACCATTCATCACGATAGGCGGCCTTGTCCTGCTGGATGCGGGCGGCCACGGCCTGGTCGCGCGCTTGGGGTTGCAGGGCTTCGACTTCGCGCAGCAGGGCCGGAATGATTTCGGCAGCGTCACCTTCCAGGCACAGTTGTGCGGGAAAATTGGCATTGAACACCTGGGGGTTGATGTCCACATGAATCAGCGCGGCCGGTACCGGCATGCTGTAACTGCCGGTGGGGATTTCTGAAAAGCGTGTGCCGACCGCCAGCAGGCAGTCGCAATCGGCGAAGGCGCGGGCGGCCGCCGGCACGGCATAGGCGCCGAAGCCCATGCCGGTGTGCAGCGGATGGTTGCCCGGGAACGCGCTCAAGCCTTGCAAGGTGGTTGCCACCGGAGCACCGAGCAATTCGGCCAGACGTATCAGCTCAGGTTGCGCGCCGATCGAGCCCCAGCCGAGGAACAGGCCGGGCCGACGCGCCTCGATCAGTTGCCGGGCGGCTTGGCGAAGGGTGTCCATATCCAGCTCGGCGGGTGCCTTGATGGGCTCGAACGCCGGCATCTCGTCAACCTCGCCGAGAAAGTTGCCGATGTTGTAGGGCAGCTCGACGAACACTGGGCCCGGCTCGCCGCCGGTGGCGATCCGGTAAGCCTCGTAGAGGGTTGGAATGACCTCATGGTGGGCGGCAATGCGAAACGTGGCCTTGGTGATGGGCGCCAACAGGCTGTGCTGGTCGATGTCGTGCAGTTGGTAACGGTACGGACTCTCGCTGTGGATACCGCCGGAAATGATCAGCATGGGAATGCCATCCAGCCCGGCTTCGCCGATGCCGCTGGCGGCATGGGTAACGCCCGCCGCCGGGACAATCACCAGGGTGCCGATGCTGTCGCTGGTGCGGCTGACCGCGTCGGCCATGAAGGCTGCGCCGCACTCGTGGGTGACCAGCACCGGCTGGATGCTTTCCGACGAATTCAATTCATCGTACAGCTCGGTGTTGTGTACCCCAGGAATGCCAAAGGTGTATTTGACGCCCAATTGTTCGAGAGCAAAGCGGGCCAGTGCCGCACCGGTCTTTTTCATGTCCTGTTCCTTTTCATTATTTTTTTGTCGGATTTCAGTGAGTCGGGTTCGCCGAGCGTAACCGACACGCTATGCGTTGCGTTCGACACCTGCGATGGCCCAGGCCGCGCGGCGTCCGTTGAAGATGCAGTTGCTCAGGAAGGTTCCCTCCAAGGAGCGTATTCCGCTGATCCCGCCGCCGCCAAAGCCGGCAGCTTCGCCGGCGGCATACAGGCCGGCAATGGGTTGCCCTTGGCCGTCCAGCACCCGTGAATCCAGGTCGGTCAGCATGCCGCCCATGCTCTTGCGGCTGATGATGCGTTCGCGGATGGCGATCAGAGGACCGGCCTTGGGGTCGAGAATCGGCTGGGCGCGACAGGTGCGCAAGCGGTCGCTGCGCCATTGTCGCAGGTGGTGAATGCGGCGGATCTGGTCGTCGTTGTGCAGGGCTGGGCCGCGGGCCAGCATCGAGTCGTAGGCTTGGATATCCGTGTGCATGCCGTGCAGGTCAACCGTCATCGGCCCCAACGCAGTCATGCGCTCGGCCAACTGATCCAGGGTGTCGGCGCTGACCACGTCCGGGCAGTGATCCAGCATCCAGCGCACCAGTGCCTTGTTGCCGGTGAGGGTCTGCCAGATCAGCGGCACGAGTTTACGGTCGCGGAACAGCGGGTTGCTGTCAGTACCGGAAATGGCCATTTCCTTGATCGCGATGCGCCAGTTCATCACCTGCCAGCTGTATTGATCGGGCAAATGGCCAATGCGCTTGCACAGGTCATGGGTGTCGAAGCCAGTGACCAAGGGCTGCGGGCCGATGCGTCGGCCACGGCTGTCCAGCCACAGCGCAGAGCGCGGTGGAATCAGGCTCAGGCCATGATCGGGGTACTGCGGCTCGGGATGGGCAATGCCGGCGGCGTAGTTCCACATCTGACCAAGATTGACCACCTGACCGCCCAGAGCCTGCACGCGATCGTGCAAGGCGCCATCGGCGCTGGGCGGAGTGCCCATCAGCAGATCGCTCGGGCAGGGACCGTAGGTTGTGCTGTCCCAGTGCTGGCGCACCTTGGCCGGATTGCCGTTGATGCCGCCGCTGCAGATCACCACATGCTCGGTCTGAACACGAAAGTCGCCGTGCGGTCCTTTGCCGGAACAGCCGACTACGGTTGAGCTTTGATGCTCCAGGGCTTCAACCCGGTGATCAAACAGGCACTCCAGCAGGTGCGCCTGGGGATGATTGAACAAACGCTGGGCCAGCGTTTGCACCACGCCACGTCCGCAACCCCAGGCCACGTGGTAGCGGGGCAGCGAGTTGCCATCGCCATGATTGCCACGCTCCACCCACTGCACGGCAGGGAAGAAGCGAATGCCGTAACCGTGCAGCCAATCGTAAATATCGGCGCGGTTACGTTCGGCATACAGCGCCGCCCAGCGCGAGCCCCACGGGTGATTGCCGGTAAATTGCGCGGCGCGCAGCCAGTCTGAATAGAGCAGCTCGGCCGAGTCGTGGATGCCGTTGCGTTTCTGCTCGGGCGTTTCGCTGAGCAGCATGCCGCCGAATGCATCGTTGGCCTGGCCGCCGCAGGCTTGGCGCGTCGCGGCATCCAGCAGTATCACGCGCTTGCCTTGGTCAAGCAGTTCCAGGGCCGTACTGATGCCGGCGAGTCCGGCACCGATGACCAGCACCTCGGTGCGGTACAGGGTTTCGCTCATAACCACTTACTTCTCTATTCTAGTTGTGCTGCGAGCATAGGCAGAGCCCTTGAGCACGTCCTGACATTTCGCGAATGGAAAGTTGACATTTTGCGAAGAGAAGGGGAGCGTGGTGGTGTCTTCAGCTCAGGTGCAACCATGACTCAGATCGCCCGCAGCGCGGTTTTCATCGGCTTCGATAGCCTGTGTCGCGATAACGGCCTGAACCCCTACGACGTGCTCAGGCGTTGTGCGCTCGATCCGGTGGTGCTGCGCCGCCGTGATCTTTACGTGCCCTATGCGCGCTTTGCCCAAGCCCTGAGCCTGGCGGCCACGGAGTCCGGCAATCCGCTGTTCGGCTTGCAGCTCAGCCGCTATCACGACTATTTGGTGCTGGGGCCCTTCGGCCTGTTGCTAGCCCAGGCGGAAAGCTTTCCCGAGGTGCTCAAGCTGACCCAGAAATACGTGCACTTGCACGCCCAGGGCATTGAGTTATCGGTCGTGGAGCAGGAGGACACCCTGGAAGTGCGTTATGCAGTGGCGTTGCGCGAGCGGGTCGATCTGCGTCAACTGCTGGAGCTGGGCATGGGTGTGGTGCACCGCTCGCTGGCCAGCCTGTTCGGTGATGCCTGGCGACCGGGCAGGGTGGGCTTAAGTCATGAAGCGCAGACTGAGCCCGGCCACTACGAGGCGTTCTTCGGCTGCGAGGTGACGTTCGCGCAGCCGCATAATGGCTTCAGCGCCGAGCCGGCGATTATTCATCAGCGTCCGGTGGAACAGCGCAGCCAGCTCAAATCCCATCTGATCGGCCAATTCACCGATGCCGACAGTGCGCCTCAGGATGTGGTGGCACAGACCAGTTTTGTTCTGGAATCGATTCTGACCACCGGCGAAGCCAGCCTGCCTGTGGTGGCGCGCCTGCTGGGCCGCCATCCACGCATGCTGCAGAACGCGCTGCAAGCGCAGGGACAGACGTTTCGCCAGGTTCTGGATCAGGTGCGCTATGGCGAAGCGCAACAGCAATTGCGCCACTCGGAACAGTCGATCACCGAATTGGCCTTGCAGTTGGGCTATGCCGATGAAACGGCATTTTCACGGGCTTTCAAACGCTGGAGTGGCAAGTCGCCACGGGCGTGGCGGCAAGCGGCAGCTGACAGTGAGCTGTGACGCCATGAACGCATGAGCGCGGAGCGTCGGTACAGCGCGAGAGCGGGGTGGTTCAGTCGAAACCGCCAGGCCCGGCTTTAATGCGGGGCCTGGCGTTGAGCATTGATCAGCCGTTAATGGCGTCGTTCAGCGCCTTGGCCGGCACGAACTTGACCACTTTCTTGGCGGCGATGGACATGGTCGCGCCGGTTTGCGGATTGCGGCCGGTACGAGCCGGGCGTTCGCTGACCTTGAGTTTGCCAATCCCCGGCAGCGTCAGCTCTTCGCCGTGTTCCAGGGCATCACTGACAATGGCGCTGAGCTGTTCGAGCATGGCGCGCGCAGTAGCCTTGGGGACGTCGGTGGACTCGGCGATATCGGTAAGCAATTGGTCTTTGGTAATGGCCATGGACTGGGCTTCGCTTCGGTTAAGTGAGCGCGAAGTCTACCCTGCACATAGTGGCTCGGGAATTCAAAAAAACGTGGTGCGAGGTAGTGGCCCTTCGCGGTGACGGCTGAGCACGCAGGCTAATCTACGACAGGATTCTTCGAGTTGGGCTGCCACTCAAGAGCAGCAGTGATCGAACCATGGGAGATGCACCATGAGCCTGCAGGCTAAAGCCGTTGCGTTTCAAAGACTTCACGTGGAGAACCCGCCCCTGATTTTGCCCAACCCCTGGGACGCGGGCAGTGCTCGCCTATTGACCGCCATGGGATTCAAGGCGCTGGCCACAACCAGCGCCGGATTGGCCTTTAGTCTGGGAGTAAAGGATTCGGCGGGGATGCTGACCAGAGCGCAAGTGCTCCAAAATGCCGCCAGCATCGTTGATGCGACGTCGCTCCCGGTCAGTGCAGACTTGGAAAACGGCTTTGGCGATTCACCCGAAGACGTCGCACAGACCATCAGGATGGCCGCTGAGGCAGGTCTGGTAGGGGGCTCGATTGAGGACGCGTCCGGAGAGAAATATCATCCCATTTATGACTTCAACCATGCGGTGGAGCGCATTCAGGCCGGGGTGGAAGCGGCCCGCAACTTGCCTTTCCCGTTCACCTTTGTTGCCCGTGCAGAGAATTTCAGCGTGGGCCGCTGTGATCTGGACGACACGATTCGCAGGCTTCTCGCCTTCGAGAAGGCGGGCGCGGACGTGTTGTATGCGCCTGCATTACCCACGCTTGAGGCCATACGTATGGTCTGTACGGAAGTCCAGCGGCCGGTCAACGTGGTGATAGGGTTTGGCGGAATCGTCTTTAGCGTCGCCGAATTGGCTGACGCGGGCGTGCGCCGGATCAGCTTGGGAAGCTCGTTGGCCCGGGCTGCCTTGGGAGGCCTGGTGCGGGCGGCACAGGAGATCCAGCAAACGGGCACCTTCGCGTTCATGGCCGAGGCGATAACCTTCGCTGAAGTGAATGACCTGATGGCACCCAGCAACGAGTAGCGAAGTCCCGAGTGGGGTGGGTGCCGTTACGTTGCTGTTTGATTCGCAATGCTCACCAGTGTCAACAGCTGGCTTTCCAGCTCGGCAAACTGCCCCTCGACCTCCGTTCCCCGCACCCACTCCCCATTCAGAGTTTTCAGCAGGCCCAGGCGCAGTCGCCCGGTGGGCGACCACTCCAGCACCTGCGCGTCCTGAAAGTAGAAGCGCTGCCCCACAAGGGGATACAGCGCCTTGAACAGGCTTTCTTTTGCGGAAAAGGTCAGGCTGATCAACCAGGGGTGTAACGCCGGATCGAGCTGTTGCAGGCGCAACAGTTCATGGCTGGTGAGAATTTCCCCGGCCAGGCGCTGGCTGCGCTCGGGGCTCAGCAGTCGCTCCAGGTCCATGCCGAGGCCGCGCCAGCTATCGGCGTGGGCCACCAGGGCGGCGGCATGGCCGGCGCTGTGAGTGATGGAGCCGACGACGCCGGCCGGCCACTGGGGCGCGCGGTCCTCACCCACGGCAGGGACGCTGGCGTGCCCGGTCAGTTGCCAGAGAGCGTGCCGGGCACACAGGCGTCCGGCCAGGTATTCGCACTGGCGTTTGCTGGCGCCCGGAACGGCGGGGATCTCGCAGCGGGCGAAATCGTCGGCGTGCAGACGAGCCGCGTCGAAGCGGGTACTGACCAGGTAGGCACCGGGCAAGGGTTGGGGGAGCGGCCAATGAGGCTGCGGCGGCGTGCAGCAGTCGGGGGTGAGCGTGTTCATGGGTGCATTCTGCAGGGCGCCGTTCAAGACGTCACCGCGCTCTGTCGGCGGGCGCGGCGAAACTCGCCGGGTGTCTGCCCGCACCAGCGTTTGAAGGCGCGCTGAAAGGCTTCGGCCGAGGAAAAGCCGAGCAGGTAGGCGATTTCGCCAAACGTCAGCTCGGTATCGCGGATGTAGGTCATTGCCAGATCGCGGCGGGTATCGTTGAGAATGCTGCGAAACTGCGAGCCTTCCTCGGCCAGCTTGCGGCGCAGTGTCCAACTGGGCAATTGCAGGCGGTTGGCGACTTCCTCGAGGTCCGGCTCGCGGCCATTGAGCAACGGGCCGAGCAATTGGCCGACGCGCTCGGTCAGGCTGCGGGTGCGGGTCAGTTGCTGCAGTTCCGCTTCGCAGATTTCCAGCAGGTGGTGCCAGGTGCTCGGACAATGGGCCGGGTTGCGCAGTGCCAGTGTGGCCTGGTTCAGACGCAGGCGGTTGTGCTCGGCGGCGAACTCCACTGGGCCACCGAACAGTTCGGCGTAACGCTCGGCATAGTCGGGGGCGGGAAATTCGATGTCGACTTTCTCCGCTCGCAGCGGCTGGCCGGCCAGTATTTCCAGCTGGGTCAGCCAGCCGGCCAGCAGCGAGTCGACCACGAAGCGGTTGTAGGCGTTATAGGGGCTGATCGAGTAGAAGCTCAGCCAGGCGCCGCCGACGTCTTCAACGAAGCTTGATTGGCCGCGATAGTTTGAGGCGTACAGCGGCTCGAAGCGAATCAGCGTGCGCGCCGCCTCGCGCACCGTGGGCGCCTGGGCGGCGGTGACACCGGCCAGACCGACCTGGCCGATATGGCTGAGACGGCCCATGTCCAGGCCCAGGCCGGGTTGCCCGCAGAGCTGGATGGCGGCGTGGCCGAGGCGCATGTAGCGCGGAATCGACAGTCGTGCGCGCGGTACGGCCACGCGCGCCGCATCCAGTTCGTATTGTTCCAGCAGTGGGGCGGGATCGTGGCCATGCAGGCGGACAGCGTCGGCGAGACTGTGCACGCTGCCCACCGAGAGATCCCCGAGGCGCACCCGCTGCAGTTTCACGGCCTGACCCACTGGTTGAGGACATGGCTGCCGGGGGCCTGGCTGGCTTGCGGCGCCTGCTCAGGCGTGAGTTGCACGCTGCGCGGCGCGCCGCCGATCGGCCAGCTCAACTGGCCGCGCAAAAACAGCGGTGGGCTGCTGCGCCCATCCGGCAATTGAACCTGGCTTTGTGGCCAGCCGGGCTGCCAATCGCGTTCGATGCGGTAATGCAGGCCGGCGACCACCACATCCTGCACATCGGTGGTGCGCGATTCCCAGGGCCAGTCTTCAAGGTAGGGCTGGCCGCTGATGCGCCCGTCAGGGCCGAAGACCAGGCTGATGGTGCGCAGCGGACCATCGCCGCTTTTAAGCAGGCCATTTTCGATATGAGGCTCGGGTAGCAGGATCGAGCCGGCCAGCAGCGTCACGCCATAGTCACGGGCCAGGTTGGCGAACAGCTGCTGGTAATCGCTGGCCATGCGCTCGGCTTTCATGCGCAGCAAGGCTTCGTCTAGGCGGTCGGCGTCGAGGTTGCGCAGCAGTACTTCCAGCGCCAGGACGGGATTGCCCAGCAACAGCCAGTTGCGCACCTGCTGGCGGGTGCGTGCGCGGTAAAACTCGGGCTTTTCATCGACGGCCAGCAGCCAGGTGCCGATGTGCTCGGGCAATACGACCAATGTGCGTGGGCCGAGTAGGCCGGCGTTGCCGGCGTTATCCAGGGCTGCGACGAGTTTCAGGCGCAGGTGCGCAGGACTCTGGTAATCAAGCGGGAACAACTGCGGACGGATGATCAGCAGATTGCCATGGGCGGTCTGTGCCGGCGGATCGCCCAGCAGTTGGCTGCGCAAATCGGACAGGTAATGGGCGCTGGGGCGCTGTTCGGCCCAGACAAGGAAAGCGGCCAGCAAAACGCCGCCGATCATCAGGGAAAGCAGGAGAATCACGAGTTTGCGCATCATGGGCGACAGGGTAGGCGGAGCGGGCAGGCTTGCCAAGGCGTGCTGTTCATTAGGATCAGTAAGTTGTCAGTTTCGATCATTGAGCCGGGTGCGCCTGCTCCTTATCGTCGGTTGCATAACAAGCGCCTTCCCGACGAGGCGCCAAAACCGTGATTGATTGAGGGAAGATTGCCATGACTGCAGCTCGCTACCCGCACCTGCTTGCCCCGTTGGACCTGGGCTTCACCACGCTGAAAAACCGCGTTCTGATGGGCTCCATGCACACCGGCCTGGAGGAGCAACCCAACGGGTTCGAGCGCATGGCCGCCTATTTTGCCGAGCGCGCCCGTGGCGGTGTCGGCCTGATGGTGACCGGCGGTATCGGCCCGAACGTGGAAGGCGCGGTGTATTCCGGCGCAGCCAAACTCACCACTGTTGAAGAAGCGGAAAAGCACAAAATTGTCACCCAGGCCGTGCACGAGGCGGGCGGCAAGATCTGCATGCAGATCCTCCACGCCGGTCGTTATGCCTACAGCCCGAAGTCCGTGGCCCCAAGCGCGATCCAGGCGCCGATCAACCCGTTCAAACCGCGCGAACTGGATGAAGAGGGCATCGAGCAGCAGATCCAGGACTTCGTGAATTGTGCCACCTTGGCTCAGCAAGCCGAGTACGATGGCGTCGAGATCATGGGGTCGGAAGGCTACTTCATCAATCAGTTCCTCGCTGCGCACACCAACCAGCGCACCGACCGCTGGGGTGGCAGCTACGAGAACCGCATGCGCCTGGCGGTCGAGATCGTGCGCCGCGTACGCGAGGCTGTGGGCCCCCACTTCATCATCATCTTCCGTCTGTCGATGCTCGACCTGATTGAAGGCGGCAGCGTCTGGGAAGAAATCGTCACCCTGGCCAAGGCCATCGAGGCCGCTGGCGCGACCCTCATCAACACCGGTATCGGCTGGCACGAGGCGCGCATTCCGACCATCGCCACCAAGGTGCCGCGCGCGGCCTTCACCAAGGTCACGGCCAAGCTTCGCGGCGCGGTGCAGATTCCCCTGGTTACCACCAACCGCATCAACACCCCCGAAGTAGCCGAACAGGTGCTGGCCGACGGCGACGCGGACATGGTGTCCATGGCCCGTCCGTTCCTGGCCGACCCGGAGTTCGTCAACAAGGCGGCCGCAGGGCGCAGTGACGAGATCAACACCTGCATCGGCTGCAACCAGGCGTGCCTGGACCACACCTTCGGCGGCAAGCTGACCAGCTGCCTGGTCAACCCGCGAGCCTGCCATGAGACCGAATTGAACTACATTGCGGTAGCCCAGGCGAAGACGATCGCCGTGGTTGGCGCCGGCCCGGCGGGTCTGTCTGCCGCCACCGTGGCGGCCGAGCGTGGCCACAGCGTGACGCTGTTCGATGCCGGCAGCGAGATCGGTGGCCAGTTCAACGTCGCCAAGCGTGTGCCGGGCAAGGAGGAGTTCTACGAAACCCTGCGCTATTTCGGCAACAAGCTGACCTCCAGCGGCGTACAGGTGCAGCTCAACACTCGGGTCACGGTTGACGACCTGCTCAAGGGCGGCTTTGACGAAATCATCCTGGCCACCGGTATCGCGCCGCGCACGCCGGCGATCCCGGGCATCGAGCACCCCAAGGTAATCGGGTATCTGGACGCCATACTTGAGCGCAAGCCGGTCGGCCAGAAAGTCGCGGTGATCGGTGCTGGTGGCATCGGCTTCGATGTCTCGGAGTTCATCACTCACGACGGTGCGTCCACCAGCCTGGACCGCGAGGCGTTCTGGAAGGAGTGGGGCATCGACCTGGGACTGGAAGCCCGAGGCGGCGTTGCCGGTATCCAGCCGAAGCCGCCAGCACCCGCTCGCGAGGTGTACCTGCTGCAGCGCAAGAAAACCAAGGTCGGCGACGGCCTGGGCAAGACCACCGGCTGGATTCACCGCACCGGGCTGAAGAACAAGCAGGTACAGATGCTCAACACGGTCGAGTACCTGAAGATCGACGACGCCGGTTTGCATGTCAGCATCGCCGGTGGCGAGCCCCAGGTGCTGCCGGTAGATACGGTGATCATCTGCGCCGGCCAGGAGCCGCTGCGTGAGCTGCACGATGGCCTGGTCGCCGCCGGGCAGAATGTGCACCTGATTGGCGGGGCGGATGTGGCCACTGAGCTAGATGCCAAGCGCGCCATCAACCAAGGATCGCGACTGGCCGCTGAACTTTAATTCGCTGATGTTGTCGTCGCCGTCGGTCGATTTACGATCAGCGGCGAAAGGCGATGCCAAGCAGTACACACCCTCGCGATAAGGGTTTCTCCTAGACTGCCCGCCTGATAAATGGACGCTCTGCCGCGAGCCGAATATGCCGGTAAGTGGCAGCGCGTGTCCGGCGCCGGGAGAAATGTATGAAGCCCCAGCACAAACCGCAGATGGTCGAGGCCGTGATGTTTTTCAATCATCGCGGCATCTGCAAGGAAATGCTGTTTCCCGAATTCGAAGCGGTTCTCGACCGCGTCGTTCACCTCAAAGACTTCGCCGACCAGCAGGTACGGGTGGTCTTTGTCCTGATCGATCCGCGCCTGCACATTCGCGCGGCGGTGTTCTTCCTGATCGACTTCGACGCCTATGGCAACGCCGACACCGGCTGGAACATGCCGTTGCGTCATATTGCCGATCACGCTGGTCGTGGCCCGGACCTGGGCGGTGGGCCCATTCGTCTAGCGTGTCGCAGCCAGTGTCCGGTGTCCTGGCATCAGATGCACATGTGGGACCCGAATCTCAAACCCGGGCAGAGTGATCTGGTGTTGCTGCGCGATGCCGTGCGCCGGAACAACCTGGGGTTGTTGGCGGAAGAGTCGCAGCCGGCCTCCGTTGCCGGGCACGATGCGGTCAAAACAGTTGATTTCGAGCATCGCCAACGAACCGCGCAATTGATTCGACAGCAGCGTTTGCGCCTCAACAGCCTGGCCCGCCAGCATGAGGAAGAACTGGCGCGCTTGCGCCTGGCGGGGGAGCAGCAGCAGATTTTGCTTCGCCAGGAAGCCGATGATCTGAAACAGGCGCTTGCCCAGCAGGAACAACTCAACGCCTCGCTCAAACAGCGCTTGCACAGCCAGGCCGATGGATTTCAGAAAGCCCGCGAAGAGTTGAGCCGTCAGTTACGCCTACTGGAAACCCATGATCGCAGTGAGGCCGAGGTGCTGCGCGGCCAGTTCGAGGTAGAGTTGCAGGCGCGTATCGCGGCGGCCGTGGCCGAGCACAAGGAACAGCTGTCGATCCTTGAAGTGGAGCTGGGCTATCGCAACGAGCTGGACAACCAGATGCAGGATGAAATCGACCGCCTCACGCGCGAGCGCGACCAGTTGGCTGGGCAAGGTGACCAGTTGCAGCGTCTGGCCAAACTGGGCGTTATGTTCGTGGCCTATCATCCTGGCGCCGGCCATTTGACCATCAGTGCGCAGGACATTGCTCGTTACCAGCAGGACCCGCAGGCCTACGTCGCGGCCAAGTGTTTCGTCTCAGCCGATCATTACCGGGACTGGCTCGAGCATTACCAAAACCCTGCGTGCAGCGGGACGCTCACCAGCGGCGAGCGCTGCGGCATGCCGGTCGACCGTGTGGATACGCCGAGCCGCTTTGTTCGTGGGGAAAGCAACTGCTGCTCACGTCACAAGGCCAGTGCGTGCACGCGCACCAGCTGACTCCGTTGCGAGGTGTGGCTGTGCCAACTGCTAAGCCGCGCCTTTTTTCTACAGATTGCCCGCCTGGCCTTTTTACCGCAGCATTGCAGATCTTTTTGCAGGCGTATGCGTGTGGACCTTCCCGACTGGACGCCCCGGGCTCCGTTACACCCCCTGAAACTGGACTGGCTGGCGCGCGCGGGCGTCGACGTGGCGGTGTTGCGTCTGGACCTGATCGATCCGCTGCTGAGCGGCAACAAGTGGTTCAAGCTCAAGCCGTATCTACAGGCTGCCAAGGCGGCGGGGCATGCCGGTCTGATCAGTCTGGGGGGCAGCCATTCCAACCATCTGCACGCCGTGGCGGCTGCCGGCGCACGCTTTGGATTTGCCACCGTCGGCCTGCTGCGTGGCGAGCCCTGCGAAACGCCGACGGTACGCGATTTGCGAGCATTCGGCATGCAGCTGCACTGGCTCGGTTACGGCGGTTATCGCGCGCGGCACCGGGCGGATTTCTGGCAACCCTGGTTGCAACGCTATCCCGCTCTGCACCCGGTGCCGGAAGGCGGCGGCGGGCTGCCCGGTGCGCAGGGTTGCATCGAACTGGTCGACATGGCGCGGCGGCAAATGGCTGGGCTCGGCTGGAGCGATTACCACGCGTGGTGGCTGGCTGCCGGGACCGGCACGACGCTGGCCGGTCTGGTGCTCGGCGAGGCAGGGCAGTGTCCGGTATACGGTGCCTTGGCGGTGCCGGACGATCATGGCGTGGCCCGGCGCTTAACAGAAACGTTCGCGGCGGCAGGCGTGGCGGATGCCGGTTATCACCTCCTGGATGCCAGCCGGGGCGGCTTCGCCCGAGTGGATGCCGAGCTTGCGATGTTCTTGCGCGACAGCGAGGCAGGCAGTGGCGTGAGCTTCGAGCCGCTGTATACCGCCAAAGCGCTGCTGGCCTTGCGAGGGCAGGTGGATGCGGGATATTTCGCAGCCGGTACCCGGCTGATTTTCGTGCATACCGGCGGCATGCAGGGGAGACGGGCGCTGCAGGCGAAGCTGGACCGGCTTTCGAGGCCAGTGGGTTGAAAGCGTTGGGCGAGCACTCCGGCAGTCTTCGATTCCATTACCTGAGCGAGACCGCTAGGGCTTATACGCCTGTAACAACGTCCGGCCACTGGTCAGGCATGACGAAGACCCGCTCGGCCTCCTGCCAGTCACCCCTCGTTCTTTCCTCAAGACGTACCAACAACTGAGCCGGCGCCTGTTCGGGTAGCTGCTCCAGCCAAGAGAGGAGTTGCGCCGGGCTCCAGAGCTCATCGGCGATCAGCCGTGCCGGAGCCAGCCACGCCTGGCGTGGCAAGGTTTGCCAGCAGCCGGGAGCGGCCTGGTCGAGAAACTCGGTAATTTGTTGGCGGTATAGCCAGCGCCCTCGGCAATGGCCGGGCTGAGCGCCGCTCGGCGCCGTGCAGCCTTGCGGCCAGGGATAAAAGAAATAACCGCCCAGCCAGAACGCGGCCTGTACCGGGTCGGGGCGAAGGTCGGCGAGGACTTCGCGACCTTGGCGGCTGTTGGACATCGGTAGCTGATGTCGATGCAGATGACTGAGCTTGAGATCCAGTCGGTCCTGGCTGCCGGGGCCCAGCCAGCGTGCCGGATCGCTGCCGTCACCGTGCTGCGGACCGAGGTAAAGCTTGATAGCCAGCTCCAGGTGATGCACGCCTTCGGCATCGCGCAGCAGCAGGTCGAGTTCGCCCAGGGTACGGCCGCCCAGCCGGATCGGCAAATTGGCGGCCAGCAGTTCGACGCCCGGCGCGGCGCGCAGGGCGAATTGCCAGAGGCGTTCGTAATACAGGCCAAGACGGCGCAAAGGGCTGCGATCCAGCCACTCCAGCAATGGCTGAGGATTTTGCTCCAGGCCGCGCAGCCAGTCGGCGAGCTGCCCCGGCTGATGCGCCCAGGGGCTGGCGCTCAGTGGATGGCGCTGGGGCCAGAGCGTGTCGGCCAACAGCGGCGGTGAGATCAGCGTCCAGGCCAGATCGCGCACCACGGGTTGGCGCAGTTCATCGAGCAGACCGGCGAGGGAGAGGAAGGGTTGCATGTGGTCGAGCATAGCCAACTGCCGTTGCACACCTCCAGCGATCAGCGTTATTCGTGGCTTCGGGCGCTATGGCGGCTGTTGGCCAAGGTACATGTCCTCCGGCGCGCGAGGGCGACCCGATTTAAATGATCGCGGTTGCTGGTTTGCCGCTGCTACGGGCTTTCACCCATAATCCCGGCATCATTTACCGCCCGCCGCCGTCAGGAGTCCCATGGAGCAGTTTCGCAATATTGGCATTATTGGCCGCCTGGGCAGCTCGCAGGTGCTGGATACCATTCGCAGGCTCAAGCGCTTTCTGCTGGATCGCCAGCTGCATGTAATTCTCGAAGACACCATTGCCGAGGTGCTGCCAGGGCACGGCTTGCAGACCAGCACACGCAAAAGCCTGGGTGAGGCGTGCGATCTGGTCATTGTGGTCGGCGGTGATGGCAGCATGTTGGGCGCGGCCCGGGCGTTGGCCCGCTACAAGGTGCCGGTGCTGGGCGTCAACCGAGGCAGCTTGGGGTTTCTCACCGATATTCGCCCGGACGACCTGGAGGAGAAGGTTGGCGAGGTGCTGGACGGGCAGTACAGCGTGGAAAGCCGCTTTCTTCTAGAAGTCGAGGTGCGCCGGCATACCGAGCCGATCGGTCAGGGCGATGCACTCAATGATGTGGTGCTGCACCCTGGCAAGTCGACGCGGATGATCGAATTCGAATTGTATATCGACGGACAATTCGTCAGCAGCCAGAAGTCCGACGGCCTGATCATCGCCACCCCGACCGGTTCTACCGCCTATGCGCTGTCCGCCGGTGGGCCGATCATGCATCCCAAGCTGGATGCCATCGTCGTCGTCCCGATGTACCCGCACACGCTGTCCAGCCGCCCCATCGTGGTGGATGGCAACAGCGAACTAAAAGTCGTTGTGTCGCCCAAGTTGCAGATCTATCCACAGGTCTCCTGTGACGGCCAGAACCACTTCACCTGTGCGCCGGGCGATACCGTGACGATTCGCAAGAAGGCGCAGAAGCTGCGGCTGATCCATCCGTTGGACCACAACTACTACGAAATCTGCCGCACCAAGCTGGGCTGGGATAGCCGCCTGGGCACTACCGAATGACGATGCTCGACCCGGCGCGCGGCTATGACCTGATTGGCGACGTGCACGGCTGCGCCAAGGCGCTGGAGCGTTTGCTGAATCAGCTCGGCTACCGAAAGGAAGCGGGCGTCTGGCGGCATCCGCGGCGCATGGCGTTGTTTCTCGGCGACATCATTGACCGTGGCCCGCATATTCGTGAAGCGTTGCATGTGGTGCGCGACATGGTCGAGGCGGACCAGGCGCTGTGCATCATGGGCAATCATGAATTCAGTGCGCTGGGCTGGAACACACCGGTCCTGCCCGGCAATGGGCGTTATTTCGTGCGCGAACATACGCTGCGTAATGCCCGGCTGCTGCATGAAACCCATAGCCAGTTCGCCGCCTACCCGGCCGAATGGAAGGAGTTTCTTGGCTGGTTCCAGACGCTGCCGCTGTTCATCGATGGCGGCTTTTTCCGCCTGGTGCATGCGTGCTGGGATAACGAACTGATCCACATGCTGCGCGCTCGAGACCCGCAGGGCCGAATCGATCGAGATTTCGTGCGCGCGGCCGGACGACCGGGCAGCTTCGCCTCCCAGGTTTGCGAGCGGCTGTTGCGCGGAATGGACATGCGCTTGCCTGAAGGGGTGGTACTGACCAGCCGCGAGGGCTTTCCCCGTTCCTTTTTCCGTACCAAGTTCTGGGAGGAGAACCCGCAGACCTACGGGGATATCGTCTTCCAACCCGAGCCTTTACCGGAAGACGTGGCGCAAACTCCGCTGTCATCGCGGCAGAAACGTGAACTGCTGCGTTATGGTGCCGATGAGCCGCTGTTGTTCGTCGGCCATTACTGGTGCAGTGGTCGGCCGGCACCCATTCGCCACAATCTGGCGTGTCTGGATTACAGTGCGGTGTTGTCCGGTCGCCTGGTGGCTTATCGCCTGGATCAGGAGCGCCGGTTGCAAGCCGATAAATTCGTCTGGGTCGACGTCAAGCGCGAGGAGGCTCCACGATGAGTCCGGTAGCAGCCCTGCGTACCCCTCTGGACACCGACCTGAGCGGTTTTCTCGCCATGCTGCAGCGCCTCGACGTGCCCTGCCGGGTCAGTGAGGAATCTGGCGTGCAGGTGTTGTGGGTGCCGGGTGAGGCGCTGGCCAAACAGGTACGTGAGCTTTACACGCAATACCCCCAAGGTGATCCGCAGTTGGTAATCGAACCGCCCCGGCATGATGCTCCGAGCCTTGTGCAACGCTTGCGCGCCACGCCGCTCACAGCAGTGATGCTGCTGCTGACCCTGGCGGTGTTCGCTATTACCTGGGCCGGCGAGAACCTGCAAACGATCCGCTGGTTGAGCTTCACCGACTACGGCATCACCGAGGAATACATTTATTTCGCCAACCTGGAATTCACCCTGAAAAGCGGTGAGTGGTGGCGGCTGTTCACGCCCATGTTCGTACATTTCGGCTGGCTGCACCTGGCCATGAACAGCCTCTGGTACTGGGAACTGGGCCGGCGCATCGAGGCGCGCCAAGGGTCCGTGATGCTGCTCGGGTTTACGCTGTTGTTCAGCCTGGTCTCCAATCTGGCCCAGTATGGGTTTGGCGGTGTGGGCATTTTTGGCGGTTTGTCCGGGGTGCTCTACGGGCTGCTGGGCCATTGCTGGCTGTTCCAGAAACTGGCGCCCTGCGCAGCCTACCGATTGCCGCCGGGTGTGGTGGTGCTGATGCTGGCATGGCTATTGATCTGCCTATCGGGTCTGGTGACGGTGCTGGGCCTGGGCGCCATTGCCAATGCGGCCCATGTCGGAGGGTTGCTGGTGGGGTGTGCCACGGGGCTTTTGGGTGGCTGGCTTGCGCGACACGGCAGGCGGACGAAGGCCTAGAGTCCCGTCTTTTCCCTTAATCGGTACAGCCCGGTAGAATGCTTGGAATTTCTTCTGGGAGCCGACCATGTCCTTTATCCAAGCCATCGAAAACATCACCCCCGAGATCTACGAAAACCTCAAGCAGGCCGTCGAGATCGGAAAATGGGGCGACGGGCGACTGTTGTCAGTGGAACAAAAAGAGCTTTGCCTGCAGGCAATGATCGCCTGGGAATTGAAGAATCTGCCCGAGGAAGAGCGTACCGGCTATATGGGTGGCCAGGAGTGCGGCTCGAAGAAGAAAAAAGCCGCCGAGCTGGTCAGTGACCTGTTTGCGCCGGCCTCCGGAACCCGCCACTGATGCAAGAGCTGGCACGCGGTGCGCTGGAGAAAATGGCGGTCGAACTGGGCGAACAGGCACAGTATGCGTTGCGCCTCGGTGACGAACGGGTTCCGGTCAATCCCTTGATCGGCAAGAGCTTGCGCCTGGAATACCTGGGCGCCATCAACTGCACCCATTGTGGACGCAAGACCAACAAGAGCTTCAGTCAGGGATACTGCTATCCCTGCTTCAAGAAACTGCCGCAGTGCGACACCTGCATCATGAGCCCGGAGCGCTGCCACCACGAGTTGGGCACCTGCCGCGATCCGCAGTGGGGCGAGCAGTTCTGCATGACCGATCACGTGGTTTACCTGGCCAATTCCTCGGGCATCAAGGTCGGTATCACGCGCGGCACCCAGCTGCCCACCCGCTGGCTCGATCAGGGCGCCAGCCAGGCGTTGCCAATCTTGCGTGTGGCGACCCGGCAGCAATCCGGGCTGGTGGAAGACTTGTTGCGTTCCCAAGTGGCCGACCGTACCAATTGGCGCGCCCTGCTCAAGGGCGATGCCGAGCCGGTGGACCTGCCGGCAGTGCGCGAACAGGTCTTCGAGGCCTGCGCCGAGGGGCTTGAATCGCTGCAGGGGCGTTATGGCTTGCAGGCGATCCAGCCGTTGAGGGATGCCGAGGTGGTGGAGATCCGCTATCCCGTCCAGGCGTATCCGAGCAAGATCGTCAGCCTGGACCTGGAAAAGACCCCGGTGGTCGAAGGCACCTTGATGGGTATCAAGGGTCAGTATTTGATTCTGGATACCGGGGTGATCAACGTTCGCAAGTTCACTGCGTATTCCGTCGCGGCAAGCAGTAGCCGTACTATTTAACGAATGCACTTCCACCTGGCGTAGAAGTCATCGGATTTTTACTTGCCGCTTGAAGTTACCGCTTGACGCTCTCAGAGGTTCCCATGCGTACCGAACAGCCGAAAACCATTTATCTCAAGGACTACCAGGTACCCGAGTATCTGATCGACGAGACCAGCCTGACCTTCGAGCTGTACGAGGATCACAGTCTGGTGCATGCCCAGCTGGTGATGCGCCGCAACCCTGAGGCCGGCCCGGGGCTGCCGCCGCTGGTGCTCAACGGCCAGAATATGGAGCTGTTGTCGCTGCGCCTCGACGACCGCGATCTGACGGCCGCTGACTATTTGCTCAGCCCCAGCGAACTGACAGTGCAGCCGGACAGTGCCAGCTTTACCCTGGACAGCACGGTGCGTATCCACCCGGAAACCAACACCGCGCTGGAAGGCCTGTACAAATCCGGGACCATGTTCTGCACCCAGTGCGAGGCCGAGGGCTTTCGCAAGATCACCTATTACCTCGACCGCCCGGACGTGATGAGCAGCTTCACCACCACGGTCAGCGCCGACAAGCAGCGCTACCCGGTTCTGCTGTCCAACGGTAACCCGATTGCCAGTGGCGACGGTGACAACGGTCGCCACTGGGCCACCTGGCAGGATCCGTTCAAAAAGCCGGCTTACCTGTTTGCGCTGGTCGCCGGTGACCTCTGGTGTGTGGAAGACACCTTCACCACCATGAGCGCCCGTGAAGTCGCCCTGCGTATCTACGTCGAGCCGGAAAACATCGACAAGTGCCAGCACGCCATGGACAGCCTGAAGAAATCCATGCGCTGGGACGAAGAGGTGTATGGCCGCGAGTACGACCTGGACATCTTCATGATTGTTGCGGTCAACGATTTCAATATGGGCGCCATGGAGAACAAGGGCCTCAATATCTTCAACTCCAGCGCCGTGCTGGCCAAGGCCGAGACCGCCACCGATGCCGCGCACCAGCGCATCGAAGGCATCGTCGCTCACGAGTACTTCCACAACTGGACGGGCAACCGCGTGACCTGCCGTGACTGGTTCCAGTTGTCCCTCAAGGAAGGCTTTACCGTATTCCGCGACGCCGAATTCAGTGCCGACATGAATTCGCGCACGGTCAAGCGCATCGAAGACGTGGCCTACCTGCGCACCCACCAGTTCGCTGAAGATGCCGGCCCCATGGCCCATCCGGTGCGCCCGGATTCCTACATGGAGATCTCCAACTTCTACACCCTGACCGTGTACGAGAAGGGTGCCGAAGTGCTGCGCATGATCCACACCCTGCTCGGCGCCGAGGCGTTCCGCAAGGGTTCCGACCTGTACTTCGAACGCCATGACGGCCAGGCAGTGACCTGCGACGACTTCATCAAGGCCATGGAAGATGCCAGCGGCGTCGACCTGACCCAGTTCAAGCGCTGGTACAGCCAGGCCGGCACGCCGCGTCTGGACGTTCGCGAGGCCTATGACGCCGCCGCGCAGACCTACACTCTGACCTTCAAGCAGAGCTGCCCGGCTACCCCTGGCCAGCCGGAAAAGCAGCCGTTTGTCATCCCGGTGGAATTGGGTCTGCTGAATGCCCAGGGCGTTGAATTGCCGCTGCGTCTTCAGGGTGAGGCCGAGGCCCTGGGCACCAGTCGCGTACTGTCACTGACCGAGGCCGAGCAGTCATTCACCTTCGTGGACATCGCCGAGCAGCCACTGCCCTCGCTGCTGCGAGGCTTTTCCGCGCCGGTCAAACTGAGTTTCCCCTACAGCCGCGACCAGTTGATGTTTCTCATGCAGCACGATTCCGATGGTTTCAACCGTTGGGAGGCCGGGCAGCAGTTGGCGGTGCAGATCCTGCAAGAGCTGATCACCCAGCATCAGGCCGGCAAGGCCCTGGAGCTGGATCAACGCTTGATTGCTGCGCTACGCACGGTTCTGGAAAACGATCAGTTGGATCAGGCCATGGTTGCCGAAATGCTCAGCCTGCCCGGCGAAGCGTATCTGGCGGAAATCAGCGAAGTGGCCGATGTGGAGGCGATTCACGCTGCCCGCGAATTCGCCCGCAAGCAGATCGCCGCCGAGCTGTTTGAGCCGCTGTGGGCGCGTTACCAGGAAAATCGCGCCATTTCCCGTGAGCGAGCCTATGTCGCCGAGGCTGCAGAGTTCGCGCGCCGCGCCCTGCAGAACATTGCGCTGTCGTACCTGATGGAAAGCGGCAAGGATGAGGTGTTGGCCGCGTGCCTTGAGCAGTTCGAGCAGACCGACAACATGACCGAGCGCCTGCATGCCATGGCGGTGCTGGTCAACTCGCCGTTCGAGGCGGAAAAGGCCGCCTCGCTGGCTAAGTTTGCCGAACATTTCAAGGACAACCCGCTGGTCATGGACCAATGGTTCAGCGTGCAGGCCGGCAGCCCGCTGCCCGGCGGCTTGGCGCGCGTTCAGCAGTTGATGCAGCATCCGGCCTTCAACCTCAAGAACCCCAACAAGGTGCGGGCGTTGATCGGTGCTTTCGCTAATCAGAACCTGATCAATTTCCACGCCGCCGATGGTAGCGGTTACCGCTTTCTTGCCGATCAGGTGATTGCCCTGGATGGCTTCAACCCGCAAATCGCCGCCCGCCAGTTGGCGCCGCTGACTCGCTGGCGCAAGTACGACGCGACTCGTCAGGCGCTGATCCAGGGTGAGCTGAAGCGCATTCTGGCCAGTGGAGAGCTGTCCCCAGATGTTTATGAGGTGGTGAGCAAAAGCCTCAGCTGATTATCCCGCAAGATGACCAAAGCGTTACCCCGGTTGTTGGGTAACGCTTTTTTTGCGCCGGTTTTTTGCAATGCATACCCGCTCATTCATTGCTCCAGGGCAATATGCGGTAGTGGCCACTCATTTAATATCACGCCTGGGGTGATTACACCCCACGGAAAAACCATCAGGTTTCAGCCTCTTGCCGATAGCGGTGAGAAACCATGCCCTACACCTCCCTGATTCTTGTGCTGGGGTTTCCTGCCGCGCCGGCGAGGAAGCACTAAGGAGCAACATGAGCACTACCGCCAAACGACAGATGTCTGTCCAGACCAAGATCAACCTGGCTTTGCTGTTGGTGCTGAGCCTGCTCATGCTCGTCTCTCTGCTGTATGCGGCCAGTACCGAGAAGCGACTGGTACTGCAAGTAGTCGAGCAGCAGACCAAGGACGCCGCCGACTCCTATTTCGACAGCATCAACACCATGATGCTGACCGGCACCATGGCTCAGCGCAGCGTGTTGCGCGACAAGATTCTTGCCCGCCCTGGCGTTGTCGATGCACGCATCATCCGCGATGAGGAAATCACCCGCGTCTTCGGGCCCGGTTACGATCACCAGGCGCCTGCCGATGCCATGGACCGGCGCGCGCTGGCCGGGGAATCGGTCATCGATGTGAGGGAAAACGCCAATGGTCGTCTCCTTACGGTGATCAACCCGATCATTGCGCAGAAGGACTATCGCGGCACCGATTGCCTGGCGTGTCATCAGGTCAGGGAAGATGCCGTGGTGGGCGCTGTGCGCATCAGCTATGACCTGTCCAAGCTGGACGCCGAGGTCGATCGCAATATTCTGATTTCGGCCCTCATACAGCTGGTCCTGCTGGTGGCTGGTGTGGTGATCATGGGTTATACGGTGCGTCGGGTAATCATCAGCCGCATCACCGCCATGCGTCACACCATGGAGCACATGGCCCGTGACGAGGACCTGAGCCTTGCTGTGAAGGTGCAAGCCCAGGATGAGATCGGTGCCATGGGGCACGCCTTCAACGAGATGATCGGCAAGTTCCGTCAGAGCCTGGGAGCTGTGGCCGGGGTCACTGACAAGCTGGGTAATGCCTCGCAACGTGTCTCCAGGGTTGCGGAAAAGACGCTGAGCGCCGTGATGGAGCAGCGCACCGAAACCGATATGGTCGCCTCGGCAATGAACGAGATGAGTGCCACCGTCCAGGAAGTGGCAAAAAATGCCAGCCAGACGGCCACCGCTTCACGCAGCGCCGACGACGAGACGCGCGCCGGTGTGCAAGTGGCCGACGACGCGCTGAAGGGCATCGAGATCTTGATTCGTGAAATCGAGGAAGCTGCTGGCGTCATCCAGCGGGTGGAAAACGATAGCGCGAAAATCGGCATGGTCGTGGGGGTGATCAACGGCATCGCCGAGCAGACCAACCTGCTGGCCCTCAATGCGGCCATCGAGGCGGCGCGGGCGGGTGAACAGGGCCGTGGCTTCGCCGTGGTGGCCGACGAGGTGCGCACGCTGGCGTCTCGCACCCAGCAGTCCACAGAAGAAATCCAGGCAATGATCGAGCAGCTGCAGGGCGGCGTGCGCAATGCGGTGAATGCCATGGAAGGGGCGCAGTCCCAGGCTCGCTCCGGTGCTGACTTCGTTGCCAGGGCGGCGGATAGCCTGAGTGCCATTGCCAATGAAGTTACGCTGATCAATGACATGAACGCCCAGGTGGCGACCGCCGCGGAAGAACAGAGCGCCGTTGCCGAGGAGATCAACCGTAACATCATCTCCATCAGCCAGAGCGCAGATACTACGTCCACCGAGGCGACCCAGAACTCGCAGATCAGCGAAGAACTGGTACGCCTGGCGGCGGAACTGAACCGCCTGGTGGCTCGCTTCAAGCTCTGAATGAGCTGGGGTCAAACTGCCGAAACTGTGTCAGCGTGGATAGAGAGCTACCCGGTTCGCTGGGTAGCTCTTTTTTTGTGCGTGTCAGCGCAGAAGAGTGGCTACCTAGTACTCAGCACTCATTGGCTGATATTCGTCTTGCGAATCTATGCGCCAAAGCACCTGCCAAGGCTCTAGAGTGGTGGTGTACTCCGGCGTGTGCGGAGATCGGTGGTCCAATAATAAAAAAGAGGTCTGTCCCATGCAGAACCCACACCAAGCAGTCAACGCGTGGCGCGTGTTGTTTCTATTGTTCCTGGCAAATCTGTTCAACTTCTTTGACCGGACCATCCCGGCGATCATCAACGAGCCGCTACGGCTGGAGTGGAACCTCAGCGATTTTCAGCTAGGCCTGCTTGGTACTGCATTCACCATCGTTTATGCGCTGGCGGGCCTTCCACTAGGCCGTATGGCCGATACCGGCGCGCGGCGCAAAATCATGGGCTGGGGGCTGATCGCCTGGAGCGGCCTGACCGCGGTAAACGGTATGGCCTGGAATTACTGGAGCTTCCTGTTGGTGCGCATGGGTATCGGGATTGGCGAGGCCAGCTATGCGCCGGCGGCCAATTCACTGATCGGTGACTTGTTTCCTGCCCATAAGCGCTCCCGGGCGATGGGTATCTTCATGCTGGGGTTGCCGCTGGGCCTGCTGCTGGCGTTTTTTACCATTGGCTACATGGTCGAGCTCTTCGACAGTTGGCGCGCGCCCTTCTTCATAGCCGCTGTCCCGGGTATCGTGCTGGCGCTGTTCATTTTTCTCATCAAGGAGCCCAGGCGGGGCGCGGCCGAGGCGGTGGTGGTCTCGCAAGCCAAGGTCGACAAACCGATGCGCAAGGTGTTGGCCATTCGCACCTTCTGGTGGCTGATGCTGGCCGGGTTGTGCTTCAACTTCGCCACCTATGCCTGCAACGCCTTCATGGTGCCGATGATGATGCGTTATTTTGGGGTGCCGCTAAGTTCTGCGGCGATGGCCACCGGGGTCATCGTCGGCCTGACCGGATTGCTGGGGCTGACGCTGGGGGGCTGGATTGCCGACCGTATCCATCAGAAGTGGGCGCGCGGGCGGTTGCTGTTTGCCACCCTGAGCATGCTGATCGCGACGCTGACTACAGGCTGGGCCCTACTGGCGGGGCAGATCGATTTCGCGCTCTTCGTGGCGGTCTTCAGTATCGGCTGGCTGTTTTCTTACAACTTTTATACCTGCGTTTACACCGCCCTGCAGGATGTGGTCGAACCACGTCTGCGGGCGACCGCCATGGCCTTGTTCTTTGCCGGTCTTTACCTGCTCGGGGGCGGCCTAGGCCCTGTCGTCGTGGGGCTGCTGTCCGACTACTACGCGCACGCAGCCATGCTCGGCGCCGGTGCCAGCGAGATGACCGAAGCCTTCAAGTCCATCGGGCTGCACGACGCGATGCTGCTGATCCCGATCAGCCTGCTGCTCACAATGGGACTGCTGTTCCAGGCATCCCGTGGTTTCCAGCAGGACGCTCTGGCCATGCGTAACGGCCTGGTTGAAGCGGCGGCCTGAGGCCACTGGCCCCGTATGGATGTAGCGCCTTTCCGGTGGAAGGGCTTTGTTCAATGTGTCAGGAATTCAGTTATGCCGTCACAACCCCAAGCGCTGCGTAGCGACTACCCCTATCTGCAGTTGATCACAACCCGCTGGCACGACAACGATATCTACGGTCACGTCAACAACGTGACCTATTACGGTTTTTTCGACAGCGCAGTAAACACCTACCTGATCGAGCAGGGCGGTCTGGATATCCATGAAGGCGACGTGGTCGGTTTTGTGGTCAGTTCTGCCTGCGATTACTATGCCTCCTTGGCATTCCCGGACCGCATCGAGGTTGGGCTGCGGGTCGCTACGCTGGGGAACAGTTCAGTGCAGTACGAGTTGGCGGTCTTCAAGCACGGAGTCGAGGAAGCCTGTGCAGCAGGGCGCTTCGTGCATGTGTTCGTCGACCGGCAGAGCAATCGACCCGTGGCGATTCCTCCGTATCTGCGTGACGCATTGGTCAGGCTGCAAGCTTGAGGTTGATTTTACCTGCCTACTGCACATCTTCTCTCAAACTGTCGATTGGGCCATCAATCATGGTGATAGCTTAACAAAAGATAACGTTGCGCCGATTGTCAGGGCTTTTCAAAGCTGCCTAGGATAGGCAGACCGCCAAATATGGCGGCATTCCAAAATAACAATAAGGGGAGAACGCTGTATGAGTGAGCCCGTTGTGCGGCGCACTAATGCCGGCCTGCGTGCGGATGCCTTCCGCGTGTCGGCATTCAATTTCCATTCGCCGCTGGCGAGAGCGCTTTCTCTGTGCGGGATGATTTCTGCCCTGGCCCTGTTGGCCACGCCCGCCATGGCGCAAGGGGACGAGTTGCAGTACGCCCTGGAATCACCGAAGGCCGTGAGCAGTCTGGCGCTGGATATCGTGCATGCGGGTGCCCGTCTGGTCACCGTCGGCGAACGCGGACATATCCTGTTCTCCGATGACAATGGGGTGAACTGGGTTCAGGCCCGGGTGCCCACCCGTCAACTTCTCACCGCCGCTACCTTTGTCGACGACCACTATGGCTGGGTTGTCGGTCATGATGCGCAGATTCTTGCCACCCGTGATGGCGGTGCCACCTGGCAGAAACAGTTCGAGGATCTCGAGCGTGAAGCACCGCTGCTGGATGTCTGGTTCGAGAATCGCCAGCACGGCTTGGCCGTTGGGGCCTACGGCGCGCTGCTGGAAACCCACGACGGTGGGCAAAGCTGGGAGGATGTCAGCGACCGCCTCGACAACGACGACGCTCAGCACCTCAACGCCATCGCCGCCGTGAAGAATGCCGGACTGGTGATCGTCGGCGAAATGGGGGCCTTGTTCCGCTCCGCAGATTGGGGCGAAACCTGGGAGCGTCTGGAAAGCCCGTACGACGGCTCGCTGTTCGGCGCGCTGGGCACTCAGCAGGCGAACACCGTGGTGATCTATGGCCTGCGTGGCCATCTTTACCGTTCAACCGATTTCGGTGCTAACTGGAAATCCGTGCAGGTGAATGTGCCTGGCAATGGTTCGCTGGAATTCGGCCTCAGTGGTGGCTCGTTGCTAACGGACGGCACGCTGGTCATCGTCGGACACGGGGGCAGCGTGCTGGTCAGCCAAAATGATGGCCGCAGTTTCTCGGTCTTCAACCGCCCCGACCGTCAGTCTCTTTCCGCCGTGAGTGCGGATCAGAACGGTCGTTTGCTGCTGGTCGGACAGGGTGGTATCCACCGCTCCGGCAGTACTGCCGCCCAATTGGCCGAACACCACTAAGTCCGGGGATTTTTCATGAGCACTCATCGCCAGAACCACGCCGGTCTGCTTGAACGGCTAATTTTTAACAACCGGATGGTGGTGATCTTCGCCTGCCTGTTGGTCACTTTGTTTCTGGGCTTCCACGCCTTGCAGGTCAAGCCGTCGACCAGTTTCGAGAAAATGATTCCGCTGGAGCATCCGTACATCCAGAAGATGCTCGAATTTCGCGATGACCTGGCCAACCTCGGCAATACCGTGCGTATCGCCGTGGCGGCCAAGGATGGCGATATTTTCAGCCAGGAGTACATGGAAACGCTGCGGCAGATCCATGACGAGGTGTTTTACATCCAGGGCGTCGACCGCTCCGCGCTGAAGTCACTGTGGAGTCCCAGCGTGCGCTGGACCGAAGTGACCGAAGAGGGTTTCGATGGGGGCGAAGTCATCCCCCAATCCTATGACGGCTCCGCCGCAAGCCTCGAACAACTGCGCAGCAACGTTCTGAAATCCGGGCAGATTGGCCGCCTGGTAGCCAACGATTTCAAGTCGAGCATCATCGACGTGCCGTTGCTGGAAACCTTTGCCGACCCGCAGGACCAGAGCCGCATCCTGCAGCTGGACTATCAGCGTTTCTCCCATGACCTGGAAGAAAAGATCCGCACCAAATACCAGGCAGAAAACCCCAATGTGGAAATCCACATCGTCGGCTTCGCCAAGAAGGTCGGCGACCTGATCGACGGCCTGATGATGGTGGTGCTGTTCTTTGGCGTCGCCTTCCTGATCACCATGGTGCTGCTCTTGCTGTTCACCCACTGCATGCGCAGTACCATTTCAGTATTGGTCACCACGCTGATTGCGGTGATCTGGCAGTTGGGCCTGATGAACCTGGTCGGCTTCGGCATCGACCCCTATTCAATGCTTGTACCGTTCTTGATCTTCGCCATCGGTATTTCCCATGGTGTGCAGAAAATCAACGGTATCGCGCAGCATTCCAGCGGTTCGGACAATGCCCTGACCGCCGCGCGATTGACATTCCGTCAGCTGTTCCTGCCGGGGATGATCGCCATCCTGGCCGATGCGGTGGGCTTCATCGCGCTGTTGATCATCGATATCGGCGTAATTCACGAACTGGCTATCGGCGCCTCGATTGGCGTGGCGGTCATCGTCTTCACCAACCTGATCCTGCTGCCCGTGGCCATTTCCTACCTGGGGATCAGCAAGTCGGCGGTACAGCACAGCAAACGCTATGCGGCCAAGGATCACCCGTTCTGGCGCCTGCTATCCAATGTGGCCCATCCGATGGTGGCACCGATATCCGTGGTGCTGGCGCTGGCCATGGGGATTGGCGGCTTCTGGTACCAGAAACAGCACTTGCAGATCGGCGACCTCGACCAGGGCGCGCCGGAGTTGCGCCCGGACTCGCGCTACAACCAGGACAACAATTTCATCATCAACCACTATTCGACCAGCTCGGACGTATTGGTGGTCATGGTCAAGACCGACGCCGAGGGCTGTTCGCGCTACGACACCCTGTCGGCCGTTGACGAGTTGATGTGGAAGATGGAAAACACGACCGGTGTGCAATCGGCCGTATCCATGGTCAGCGTCTCCAAACAGGTGATCAAGGGCATGAACGAGGGCAGCCTGAAATGGGAAGCCCTGTCGCGCAACGAGATCATCCTGAACAACTCCATCGCCCGCGCCGAGGGGCTGTACAACACCGATTGCTCGCTGGCACCGGTGCTGGTGTTCCTCGAAGACCACAAGGCCGCGACCCTGAAACGGGTCACCGCCGAAGTGGAAGCGTTCGCGGCGCAGAACAACCGCGACGGCCTGCAGTTCCTGCTGGCCTCCGGTAACGCTGGGATCGAGGCGGCCACCAACGAGGTGATCGCCACCTCCGAGCTGACCATCCTGACCCTGGTGTACATCTGCGTTGCCGTGATGTGTCTGATCACGTTCCGCTCCATTGCCGCAACCATCTGCATCGTGCTGCCGTTGATCCTTACCTCGATCCTTGGTAACGCGTTGATGGCCTTCCTGGGCATCGGCATGAAGGTTGCGACCTTGCCGGTGATTGCACTGGGGGTGGGTATCGGCGTGGACTACGGCATCTATATCTACAGCCGCCTGGAAAGTTTCCTGCGCGCTGGACTGCCGTTGCAAGAGGCCTACTACGAAACGCTGAAATCCACCGGCAAGGCGGTTCTGTTTACCGGGTTGTGCCTGGCCATCGGCGTGGCCACCTGGATGTTCTCGGCGATCAAGTTCCAGGCCGACATGGGCTTGATGCTGACCTTCATGTTCATCGTCAACATGATTGGCGCGCTGTTGCTGCTGCCGGGTCTGGCACGTTTCCTGATCCGTCCGGAGAAGCTGGCCGGCAAGGCGGGAAGCTCGCTGTTCGCTCACTGATCTCTTCGTAGCATGAAAAAACCGCAGCCCAGCTGCGGTTTTTTTTGGTTCCTTTATGGATCCAGCAGGCCGTGCCTTGCGATGGCTCGGTGGCGTAGGGGCACGATCCGCGGCCTCCCAGAGTTGGGCGGGCAAGCGAAGTATCCTCGACTGGACCGTCAAACCGGCGCGGCTCCCAAGTACGTCAGCAGCCCAGTCGTAGGGAGTGCTGGCAATCAGACAACCGGTAGGAATGTTTGGACTGCCCTCGCGTCCACTATGTCGATGATCCAACGGGGCACGTCGAGGTGGGTATGAGCGAGGCGTTGCAGGGCATGGTCGAGGCGCTCTATCGCGAGGAATCGCGGCGCGTTCTGGCGACCCTGATCCGCCTGCTCGGTGATTTTCAGTTGGCAGAGGAGGCGTTGCAGGAAGCCTTTGTCGCGGCGGTCGAGCAATGGCCGCGCAGCGGCGTGCCGAACAACCCCCGTGCCTGGCTGGTGTCCGCAGGGCGCTTCAAGGCCATAGACCAGTTGCGCCGCCAGGCACGGTTCGGTGCGTCGCAGCCAGAACTGCTGCGGCAATTGAGCGAGCAGGTCTGGGAGAGCGATGTCGAACAGCCCAGCGTTGAGGATGATCGGCTGCGGTTGATCTTTACCTGCTGCCATCCTGCGTTGAATGGAGATGCTCAGGTAGCGCTGACGCTGCGGGAAATCTGTGATCTGAGCACCGAGGCTATTGCCAGCGCTTTTCTCGTGTCGCCGTCCACCATGGCCCAGCGCATCGTACGCGCCAAGCACAAGATCCGCACGGCCGCCATTCCTTATGAGGTGCCCGCACAGGCCGAGCTGCCGGAGCGACTGGATGCGGTGTTAAGGGTGCTTTATCTGATCTTCAACGAGGGTTATTTCGCATCTTCGGGCGACAGGCTTGTGCGTAGCGAGCTGTCGGGCGAGGCGATACGTTTGTGTCGCCTGCTGGTTGAGTTATTGCCCGAGCCCGAAGTCATGGGGCTGCTGGCGCTGATGCTGTTGCACGAGGCGCGGCGTCCGGCGCGCATTTCGTCCACGGGGGAGCCGGTGTTGCTGGATGTTCAAGACCGCGCGCTATGGGACCGCGGGTTGATCGACGAAGGGCAGGCGCTGGTGGGACGTGCGCTGCGCTCCCAGCGATTCGGCGTCTACAGCCTGCAGGCGGCGATTGCCGCCGTGCATGCGCAGGCCTTGAGCAGTGAGGCCACCGACTGGGTAGAAATCGTTGGTCTGTACGATGCGTTGTTATTGCTCTCGCCATCGCCAGTGATCGAACTGAATCGCGCCATGGCTGTTTCGCGCCGTGACGGTGCTCAGGCCGGTTTGCAGGTGGTCGATCAACTGCTGGCGCAAGGCGAACTCACGGGCTACTACCTGGCTTGGTCGGCGCGCGCCGATTTGTGCAGGCGGCTGGGCTTGGTGCGCGAGGCCCAGGAAGCCTATCGGCAGGCCTTGCAGAGGGTTCGGCAAGCACCGGACCGGGCTTATTTGCAGCATTGCCTGCGGCAGTTGGAGAACCTGCGATGAACCGGGCGAGTGATTGTCGAATTTTCCCTGGGCCAATCGACCAAACAGTGAGTGCGTCCATTACCAAGGAGGTTGCCATGAAATACCTCTGTCTCGTCTACAGCGACGAACAGTTGTTGCACAGCTTGCCTGAGAGCCCGCGGGATGAGGAGTGCCAGGCGTGCGGAGATGCGTTGCGCAGTAGTGGCCGGCTGATTGCGGCAGAAGCGCTGGAATCGGTAAGAACCGCAACCACGTTGCGAATGCGCAATGGCCAGCTGTCCATCACCGACGGCCCCTTCGCGGAAACCAAAGAGCAGTTGGCGGGCTTCTACTTGATAGAAGCTCGGGATCTCAATGAGGCCATGCAGATCGCTGCACGGATTCCGCCGGTGCGTGTCGGGGCTGTGGAAGTGCGTCCGGTACGTACGTTGAATGTGCATGCGGATGTCCCTACTGCTTTCGAGAGGAACTGACTATGAAATTCACCGCTAGCGAAACCATGAACGAGTCCGAAATTCGTGTCTTGCTGGAGCATTGGAGTCACTCGGTGCGCTCCGGGGACATTCACGGCATCGTTGCTCACTATGCGCCGGATATCCTCGCCTTCGATGCCATCGCGCAACTGCAGTTCAAGGGGCTTGAGGCGTATCGCAAGCACTGGGAATACTGCATGACAATGTGCACCGGACCCATGACCTTCGAGTTGCACGACCTGAAAATCAGTGCCGACGCCGAGCTAGCGTTTGCCTATGGCCTGTGCCGGTGTGGCGGAACCAACGAAAAGGGCGAGCAGCAGTCGGGCTGGATGCGTTTTACCGGCGCATTTCGCAAGCTCGACGGACAATGGCGCACTGTGCATGAACACTGGTCGACGCCTTTCGACATGGAAAGCGGTAAGGCATTGCTTGACCTCAAACCCGAATGACGAGAACACGACCATGAACGTCAAAGCGATACCAGATGGCTATGCCGGCATCACGCCCTATCTGAGCATTCTCCACGCGAGTGAGGCCATTGAGTTCTACAAGCAAGCCTTTGGCGCCCAGGAAGTCATGCGCCTGGATGGGCCCGATGGGCGGGTAGGGCATGCTGAACTCAAGGTGAGCGAGGCGCGCTTTATGCTGGGTGAGCCGTGGGACCCTGCCGTTGCCGGCGCGCCGCGGGATTTTTCCGCGCTGGGGCTGTACCTGTATGTGGACGATGTCGATGCCTTCTTCAATCAGGCCGTGGCTGCCGGTGCCGAGGCGCTGATGCCGCCCCAGGACATGTTCTACGGCGATCGCTCCGGCAGTCTGCGTGATCCCTATGGCTATGTGTGGTCGCTGGCCAGCCATGTCGAGGATGTAGCACCGGATGAGTTGAAGCGGCGTGCCGAGGAGATGTTCAAGCAGGGGCCTTGTCCGGAGAAGACGTAAGCCAGGGTGCGCCTAAGGCAATCGGAGATGGATGCCGCACGATTATCCTGCTGCTGCGGCATATGCCCTCTGGGCAGATACGTGGGCGCTGTGTAGGCTAGGTTTTTCGTAGCGCTTTTGTGCTACGTGGGCATAAGGAGTCGCTCACCTTGTCTCTGGCTACCTTGAAAAAGCCTGCTTTCTTGTTGGCGCTGTTGATATTGATAGCCTTGTCGCTGGTGGTCTGGCGCCAGTGGCAAGGTCCGCAGTTGCCAGCGTATCAGGTTGAATCCCGCCCTTTGGTGCAGCGCGTGGTGGCCAGCGGTGAAGTCAGCAGTCAGTCGCTGGCGCGCGTTGGCAGTGAGCTGACGGGTGTGGTCAAGGCGCGCCATGTGCGTGAGGGCGATCAGGTTCAACCGGGTACCGTGTTGATTGTCCTGCATGACGAAGACCAGCAGGCGCGGGTGCGCGAAGCCGAGGCCGCGCTACGGCAATTGACCGACTCCAGTCGCCCCCAGGCCGTCGCGGCGCTGCGCGAAGCGCAAAGCAATCTTGATCAGGCAAGCCGCGAACTGCAGCGCCGCGATGCCTTGTTCGACCGCAAATTACTGTCCAGCGAGGCCCGCGAGCAGGCGCGCAACACTGAGGTTGCACGCCGCGTGGCGCGAGACCGGGCCAAGCTGCAGGTCGATGCCCTGGCAGTCGGGGGCAGTGAAGAGCAGCAACTACTGGAGCGGTTGGCCCAGGCCCGCGCTACCCTGGCGAAAACACAAATACTGGCCCAATACGCCGGAACCGTGCAGACCCGCCAGGTCGAGCCGGGCGATCTGGTCAGGCCGGGTGACATCCTGTTGGAAATCGCACGCGCCGACAGCCGCGAGATTCTGCTGCCCTTGGATGAAAAGAACCTGGCACCCTTGGCGCTCGGCCAACGCGCCAAGGTGATTGCCGATGCCTGGCCGGAGCGTGTCCTGGACGCCCGCGTCAGCTACCTGGCGCCGGCAGTGGACGTGGCGCGCGGCACCCTCGATGTGCATTTGCAGCTGGAAAGTCCCGCCGATTTTCTACGCCAGGGCATGACTGTCTCGGTGAATATCGAAACCGCGCGCCGCGATCAGGCGCTGGTGGTGGCCAACGATGCGCTGCGCAGCCGTGACGGACCTCATGCTGAGGTGCTACGAGTGCGTGACGGGCAGGTCGAGCGGGTTGGCGTGCGCCTGGGGCTGCGCAGCATTGCTCTGAGTGAAGTGCTTGAGGGATTGCAGTTCGGTGACTGGGTGCTGGCCGCCGATGCCGAGGAAGGGCAGCGCGTGCGCGTATCGCCCCAACCACTGCCGGCCGGCGTGGTGCAGTAAGTCATGAATTTGATCGACGCCCTGTGGTTCGAATGGAAGATTGCGCTGCGCTTTCTGGCCGACAACCGCATGCAGACGCTGCTGATCATCGTCGGCATTACCGTAGGCTCGGCGGTGATCGTCTTTATCACGGCGCTGATTACCGGCCTGCAGGCAAATATTGTCGAACGCACCCTGGGTACCCAGGCGCATATCCGTATGTTGCCACCCGATGAGGTGAACCGCGTTGTGCCCGTCCCGCCGGGCACGGTTGCCTTGGTGCTGGAAAGTCCTCGCGCGCAGCGTTTGCGCTCCATCAGCAATTGGCAGGATGTGCGTGATGCTCTCGACGAGCAGCCGCAACTGCTCGCTGTGTCGCCGCTGGTCAGCGGCCCGGCCATGGCTCGACGCGGCGTGGCGCGTATGTCGGTGGCGCTGCTGGGAATCGAGCCGGAACGCTACGAAAAGATCATTCCCGTCAGCCATGACCTGATTGCCGGGCGCTTCGACGTCAGCGCCGGTAATGCCGTGGTGGGCAGTGAGTTGGCCAAGGACCTGGGGCTGGGTATCGGTGACAAGCTGCGCCTGGATGCCGGGGAGGGTCGCGAGGCCATTGTGATGGTGACCGGGATCTTTGAACTGGGTGTGCGAGAACTGGACTCGCGCTATGTCTATCTCGACCTGAAGCAAGCCCAGAGCCTGCTCGATTTGCCTGGCGGTGTGACGGTCATCGACACTACCGTGCGAGAGATTTTCCAGGCGCAGGTTATTGCCGAGCGCCTGGCGCGACTCACGGGTTTGCAGGCGGAAAGCTGGATGGCCACCAACGGCCAGTTGCTCAATGCGCTGCGCTCGCAAAGCATGACCACGCAGATGATCCGTATCTTTGTCGGCCTGTCGGTGGCCTTCGGGATTGCCAGTGTGCTGGCGGTCAGCGTGGTGCAGCGCACCCGTGAAATCGGCATTCTGCGTGCCATGGGCAGCCCCCGTCGGCAGATCCTGCGAGTGTTTCTGGTGCAGGGCGGCCTGCTCGGCTTGGTGGGTTCGGGGTTTGGCGGGCTGGTCGGTTGGTCGCTGATTCAGGTGTTCAATATTTTCGGCCCCAAGCTGTTCATCATCAATGTCGACGCGAGCCTGGTGCCGATCGCCATGGCGGTGGCCACGGTGACCGGCGTGCTGGCCGCCGCGGCGCCTGCACGGCGCGCCGCACGTTATGACCCGGCTGTGGCGATCCGCTATGTCTGATCCCGAAGACGTCTTGCGCCTGACGGGGCTGCGCAAGGCGTATAACCCCGGCACACCGCTGGAATTAGAAGTGCTGCACGGTCTGGACCTGCGACTGCAACGAGGCGAATTGACAGCGCTGATCGGGCCCAGCGGCTCGGGCAAAAGCACCTTGCTCAATGTCATCGGCCTGCTGGACTCACCCACGGACGGCGAGCTGTACCTGCTCGGTCGACCGACCCGCGACATGAACGACGAAGCCCGCACCCGCCTGCGCAACGAAGCCATTGGCTTCGTGTTTCAGTTTCACCACCTGATCTCGGCGTTCAGCGTGCTCGACAATGTGCTGATGCCGCTGATGATCCGCCATGGCAAACCGACCGCGGAGGACATCGAATTGGCATGCGGCCTGCTGGCCGAGGTGGGGTTGGCGGATTTCGCCGGCCAGAAAGCCAACCAGCTGTCCGGTGGACAGCAACAGCGCGTGGCCATTGCTCGCGCTCTGATGACGCGCCCGGCCTTGCTGCTGGCCGACGAACCCACCGGCAACCTGGATACCCGGACGGCGGAAAGCGTTTTCGAGCTGTTTCGCCGCATCAACCGCGAATACGGCTGCGCGGTGCTAGTCGTTACCCATGACCCACGCTTGTCCAGCAGTTGCCGCCGCAGCATCGAGCTAGTGGATGGACGAATCGTCAGCGACAGCGGTGAAGCCTTCAATCAGCCCTGAAGGGCAACTGCCTGTCAGAGCTGAATTTTCAGCGGTTTGAAGTCCAGCACCCTGAGCGTATCGGTCGTCAGTAGATCGGTGGGCTTGCCATTCAGGAGCGCGGTGGCCTGTTCGACCTGAATGACCAGGTCGCTACCGCACAGCGCTTCGCCTTCCAGGTAGGCTTCAGCGTAACGATCGGCCGAGGATTGACCGAACTGATCAATCTCCAATTCGCCGCTGAGGATGGTTTCCCCGGCCGGGTTGAGTCCGGACACGCTGAGGCGCAACTCACTGACGTCTTGCAGATCGCTGTCGAAGGAGAACACCGCGGCGCATTGGCCCTGACCGGCCCACACCGTGTTGGAGTGCCACACCTCAAGGGCGTGAAGCGGTGCGCTGAGCAGTGCACCGGATATGCAGAACAGGGAGACAAGAAGCTGTTTCATGCGTGGGTATTCAATTCCAGAATGACGATACCGTCACAAGGCGACCACGGTGCGCAAGCGCTTAAACAGCATGACGGCGGCGACCACCACACCGCCGGCAAGAATCCCGAACAGCGCACTGAGCAGCGTCGGGGTGAGGATCGAAACAAGACCGCCAGCCGGCAGGTTGCCAGCCAACTCAGCGCTGTGCTGAATGACGTGATGCACGGGCGCCAGGCCATGCACCAGGATCGAGCCGCCGACCATGAACATGGCTGCGGTGCCGACGATAGACAGGGTTTTCATCAGATATGGCGCCGTCGCAACAATGCCGCGCCCGATGGACTGGGTAAGTTGAGAGGTTTTCTGGGTGAGCAGCAGGCCCAGGTCATCCAGCTTGACGATGCCGGCCACCAGCCCGTAAACCCCGACCGTTATGACCAGGGCAATGCCGCACAGCACCATGACTTGCTGCACGAAGGGCGCCCCGGCAACGGCCCCCAGGGTGATGGCGATAATTTCCGCTGACAGGATGAAGTCGGTACGCACTGCGCCTTTGATCTTGTCGCGTTCAAACGTGCGCATGTCGACGGCGGGGTCGGCGATGGCCTCGATTCGCTGTTGGCGTTCGGTGGCCTCCTCTGTGGGGCTGTGCAATAGCTTGTGAGCGATTTTTTCAAAGCCTTCGTAACATAGGAACGCACCGCCGATCATCAGCAGCGGGGTGATCGCCCAAGGAAGGAAGAAACTGATCAGGAGCGCGGCGGGGACCAGAATGACCTTGTTGAGCAGCGAGCCCTTGCACACCGCCCAGACGACGGGCAGTTCGCGCTCGGCATTGACCCCGCTGACCTGTTGGGCATTGAGGGCAAGGTCGTCCCCGAGGACCCCGGCGGTTTTCTTCGCGGCCACCTTGGTCATTACCGACACGTCGTCGAGGAGGGTGGCGATGTCGTCGATTAGCGCGAGCAGACTGGATCCGGCCAAGGGAATGTCCTTGATGGGAAGGTCGATACCTACAGCGTAGCGATTGCCAGGGCGTATGAATCACCTGCGACGAGCGGTGCCCGTCCATTGCTACTCCTCTGTCTGATGGGTAGTCGAGGTTGCCCCTGCCGGCTGCAGGCGGGCACGCAGTGCCTGGTCCCAGGGCGGCAGCTCACCAAAACGCTCGCGCATGAAACCCAGCAACAATCGGGTGCGTGAGTGGGTTTCCCGGTTGAGGTTGAGGGCATAGATGCTGCTGGGTTCTGGGGCCGGCAGACCATCCGGGCAGAGCACAGGCACCAGTTCGCCGCGCAGCAGGTGCTCACTGACCAGCCAGGTCGGCAGGTGGGCGATACCCAGGCCGGCGAGGGCGCCATATACCAGGGTTTCGGCATTGTTGGTGCTCATGCGTTGACGGCGAGGTCGGAATTGCTGCAATTGTTCATCCACCATAAAGCGCCAAGCGTACTGTGGCGTCAGGCCGTCCCAGTCGAGGCCATCATGCTCCAGCAACTCGCTGGGGTGGCTGGGAATTCCGCGACGTTCCAGATAGGCCGGGCTGGCGCAGACCACGCGGATCAGCGGTGCAAGGGGTGTGGCAATCAGGCGGGTGTCGGCCACCGGGCCGATGCGTAGCACCAGATCAACCTCGCCCAAGTGGTCGCCGCGCAGATCGACAAAGCTGTCGATCAGGCGCAGCTGTACATCGAGGCCGGGGTACAGCTGCAGAAACTCGGCGATGACTGGGGCCAGGCGACGGCGTCCGAAGGGGGCCGGGGCATCGATGCGAATCTGACCTTCCGGAACACTGCTCAATGAGACGGCTTCTGCACGTGCCTGGTGCAGTTCACTGAGAATGCGTTGTGCCCGCTGCGCAAAAGCCAGGCCGGCCGGTGTCACGCGGATTGCGTGGGTGCTGCGAAGGAACAGACTGCTGCCGAGGGACTTTTCCAGGGAGTCGATGCGCCGGGCTACGGCAGAAGGGGTCAGCGGATGACGGCGAGCGGCGGCAGAAAAACTGCCGCATTCCAGGACATCAAGAAACAGGGTCAGTTGGTTGGTGAGCTGATCGGGGTTCATGGTTATCGCTTATGCAAAAAACGCAAAGCCATTGTGCGCGATAGCACGTTTCCAGAATAGCGGCCGCTGGCTAGCATGGCGGCCTGATTTAAAGGAGTCTTCATGAATTTGCTCGATCTGCTCATCAATCTGGTTCTTGGTCTGTTGCTTGGTACGGTGGGTGGGTTGTTCGGCATTGGTGGCGGGTTGATTGCCATCCCGGCGCTGGGTGTGCTGTTCGGGCTGGATCAGCAGATGGCCCAAGGCACGGCGCTGGTGATGGTGGTGCCCAACGTGCTGTTGGCGGTGTGGCGTTACAACCAGCGTAACCGCATTAACCTGCGCTATGCGTTGACCTTGGGGATCACCAGTTTCTTCTTCGCAGTGATCGGGGCCAAATGGGCGGTGACCCAGGATCCCGGTTTCATGCGCAAGGCATTCGTGGTGTTTCTGATCCTGCTGGCGGCCTACAACTTCACGCGGATTTATTTCCGTCCTCAGGCGGGCAGCACGACCTTGCGTTATTCCTGGCCCTGGCTGGCGCCACTGGGTGCGGTGGCCGGCGCGGCCGGTGGGTTGCTGGGCGTGGGTGGAGCTGTGGTGGCGACACCGGTGCTGACCAGCGTGTTCGGCACCACCCAGGTGATGGCCCAGGGGCTGTCCTTGGCATTGGCTATTCCGAGCACGTCAGTGACCCTGGTCAGCTACAGCCTGCACGGCCAGGTCGACTGGCTCATGGGCATACCGTTGGCCATCGGCGGACTGCTCAGCATCAGCTGGGGCGTGAAGCTGGCCTATGGCTTGCCCGAGCGCAAATTGAAACTGCTGTTCTGCGGTTTCCTGGTGATCTGCGCGGTGGGCTTGGGTCTCAAGGCCTGAATCCCATCCGGCATTGCGCTTAACACGCCATGCCAGGTTTTTTCGCTCAGATCAAAGCCGGAACCCCTCGACGATATGCTCGGCCAAGGTCTCGCTGACTGGCGAGACGTTGTGCGGGTTGCGCAGCAGCACAATGCTGCTTTGCGGTAATTTCGGCAAGCCATCGGCTTCGCCGAGAACGCGCAAATCCGAAGGGATCACGCTCTGCATCTGGGCGGTTACGGCGAGGCCGGCGCTGACCACGGCCATGATCGCCGAGAGGCTGGGGCTGGTATAGGCAACTCGGTAATCGATTTCCTGGGCGTCCAGCGCGTTGCAGGTCCAGGCGCGGCAGAAGCAGTCGGTATTGAACATCGCCAGGGGAAGCGGCCGCTGTTCATGCACATCGAAGCCGGGCGCCTCGAGCCAGAGCAAAGGGTCCTGACGCAACAGTTGTCCGATTTCATCGCCTGGCTTGCGGGTGACGATGGTTAAGTCCAAGTCCTGGCGTTGCAGCAACTGGGTAGACGACTCGCAATGCACTTCCACCTGGACCAGCGGGTAGGCCTGGGCAAAGCGCGACAGGATGCCGGGTAAAAAGCGCATCACATAATCGTCAGGGGTGCCGATGCGTACCGCGCCGACCATATGCGGCTGGCGCAGGGTGGTGATCACTTCACCCTGCAGCTTGAGGATGCGCCGCGCGTAGCCGAGCAGTACCTGGCCTTCGGCGGTAAGCCGAACCTGACGACCGTCGCGCTCGAACAGCTGGCGTTCCAGCACGTCGTCTTCCAGGCGCTTCATCTGCATGCTGATGGCTGATTGCGTGCGATTGACCACATCCGCCGCGCGGGTGAAGCCACCGTGGTCGGCGATGGCGACGAAGCTGCGCAGCAATTCGGTATCGATGCCGGGGTAGGTGGCCATTGATCAATCCTCCAGATGGATAGCATAAGAAACATTCGTTGGATTGATCTTAGGCCCGGCGAGAAACTGTCGCCAACCCACTCGGAGGGCAGACAGATGAAAGGTCAAAAAGGTTATATCCACGTCATCGACATGCGGCGCAACAGCGGTGCCTCACTGTCGGCGCTGGCGTCCGGAGCGGCCCGGCAGCTGCGCCGCTGGCATCAGCTGTACCGCCAACGGCAACAACTGGCAGCGCTCAGCGATGCCACCCTCAAGGACATCGGCGTAAGCCGCGCGGATATCGAAGTGGAGAGCCAGCGGCCATTCTGGGATGATCCGCTGAAACATTGAGCCACGCACGTGGTCAGCGAAAACAGTGACGGAGCCCTGCCTGGCGGGGCTCCGTTTTTTGATGCTCGGATTGATGGAATGTGATGTGTTGATGTGTTTTTGCCCAGATGGTCTCGAGGCTCAGCCATGACCGGCAGCCGGAAAAGTGCGGATGGTTTTTTGTTCCAGGTGATGCTGGGTTTGTGCGTGATCTGGGGTTTCCAGCAGGTGGCGATCAAACTGGCGGCCGCCGATGTGGCGCCCGTACTGCAGGCGACCCTGCGCTCGGGCATCGCAGCTTTTCTGGTCGCCTTGCTGATGCTCTGGCGGGGCGGTTGGAGCGCCATGGGCCGGGAAAATCTGGGAGCCGGACTGTTGGCCGGTGTGCTGTTTGCCCTGGAGTTTTTGTTCATTGCCCTGGGGTTGCGCTACACCTCCGCCTCACACATGGCGGTGTTTCTCTATACGGCACCGATCTTTTCCGCCCTGGCACTGCACCTGCTGTTGCCCAGCGAACGGCTGCTGCCGCTGCAATGGCTGGGCATTGGCGTGTGCTTCATCGGTATCTGTCTTGCGTTCGGCGGCAGCGTGCTCAGCACGACTCTCGACCGCCACATGCTGTTCGGCGATGGTCTGGGGCTGTTGGCGGGGCTGTCCTGGGACTGACCACCGTCGTGGTGCGCAGTTCTCGGCTGTCTGAAGCACCGCCGGCGCTGACCTTGTTCTATCAGTTGGCCGTGGCTGCCGTGCTATTGGCTGGGATTGCCATCGCGTTGGGTGAAATCACTCCCACACGGATAACCCCGGTGGCGGTTGCCAGCGTGCTGTTCCAGGGCGTGGTGGTGTCGTTCTTCAGTTACTTCGCCTGGTTCTGGCTGATGCGCCGCTATTTAGCGTCCAACCTGGCGGTATTCTCGTTCATGACGCCGCTGTTCGGGGTGGGCTTTGGCGTGCTGGTGCTGGACGAGCCGTTGAGCATCAGCTTTTTGGGCGGGGCGGTCTTGGTGCTGCTGGGCATCAGCCTGGTGAGCAGTGGGGCCTGGTTGCGTAAGCGGTTCGCTTGACGGTTACTGGGCTCTGCCGTCGACACGACTGGATGGAGAGATCCCACCCAGTCTCGCAAAAGGCTAGCGGCGAATCTGCTTGAGGTTTTCGGCAATCATAAAGGCCAGTTCCAGGGATTGGTCGGCATTCATGCGCGGGTCGCAGTGGGTGTGATAACGGTCCGACAAGCCCGCCTCGGTGATCGGTCGGCTGCCGCCGATGCATTCGGTGACGTTCTGGCCGGTCATTTCGATGTGGATGCCACCGGCATAGGTCCCCTCAGCGTGATGCACAGCGAAGAATTGCTGCACTTCGGTGAGAATTCTTGCGAAGTCGCGGGTCTTGTAGCCGCTGGACGCCTTCATGGTGTTGCCGTGCATAGGGTCGGAGCTCCACAGCACCTGTTTGCCCTCCCGCTGTACGGCGCGGATCAGCGCGGGCAGGTGCTGCTCCACATGGCCTGCGCCCATGCGCGCAATCAGGTTGAGGCGGCCGGGGTCGTTGTCCGGATTGAGGATGTCGATCAGGCGAATCAGCTCGTCTGGGTCCATGCTCGGGCCGACCTTGACGCCAATCGGGTTGCCGACGCCGCGCAGGAATTCTACATGGGCGCCGTCCAATTGGCGGGTGCGATCGCCGATCCACAACATATGCGCCGAGCAGTCGTACCAGTTGCCGGTGAGGCTATCCTGGCGCACGAAGGCTTGCTCGTAGTTGAGCAGTAACGCCTCATGGGCGGTGAAGAAACTGGCCTCACGCAGCTGCGGTGCGCCGTCCAAGCCGCAGGCGCGCATGAAGGCCAGGGTTTCATCCAAGCGGCCGGCCAACTGCTGGTATTTCTCGGCCAGAGCCGAATTGGCGATGAAATCCAGGTTCCATTGATGCACTTGGTGCACATCGGCAAAGCCGCCCTGGGCGAAGGCACGTAGCAGGTTGAGGCTGGCAGTGGACTGGTGATAGGCCTGCAGCAGCCGCTCGGGGTCGGGTACGCGGCTTGTCTCGTCAAAGCCTATACCGTTGACGATATCGCCACGGTAGGCGGGCAGGGTGACATCGCCGATGGTTTCGCTGCCGGAAGAACGCGGTTTGGCGAACTGGCCGGCCATGCGTCCGACCTTCACTACCGGGCAGCCGGCGGCGAAGGTCATGACGATCGCCATTTGCAGCAAGACCTTGAAGGTGTCGCGAATCTTCGCAGCAGAAAATTCGGCAAAGCTTTCCGCGCAATCGCCGCCCTGGAGCAGAAAGGCCCGGCCTTGGGTGACTTCGGCGAACTGACGGCGCAGTTCACGGGCTTCACCAGCAAATACCAGCGGCGGATAGCTGGCCAGGGTTTGTTCAACCTGGGCCAAGTGGGCCGCATCGGGGTATTCGGGTTGCTGCTGGATGGGGCGGGTTCTCCAGCTTTCAGGACTCCAGGCTTGCGACATCAGGGTACTCGCTGTGGCGGATCGGAAAGAGCGGCATGGTAACCCGATCAAGGCTTTGGCGATGTTGATCTTTGACAGGTTGGCGCAGTGCCAGCTTGGTTTGCGGCACACGCAAACGCGAGGCTGGCGGCTGATCGAGTCAGGCAGACAGATCTCCGGCGGGTTGTGCCGATTGTGTTTCTGTCCTGCTTCCGCAAGCATAGGCAGTCTTTGGGTCCGCCAGCGGCGGACGACATATCCAGCAGGTCAGGCGGTCAATGAAACCTATTCTTCTGGTGCTGGCGCATCGGGCACAGGCTATTTCCATAGTGGCGCGGAAATTGGGCGGTACAGTGGGCTGTTGTACACCGTGGCATCCGGAGGTGCGTCCGTGAACGAAAGTGATCAGCGCGAAGAAGTGTTACTGGCCGAGGTGCATGATGCCTTTGGTGTGGTGCGGGTGGTGGAGGTGGGCGAGTATCGCTTTCTCGAATTTGGCGATGCCGTCGAGCAAAGCTGCGTATTTACGGCCGATCCAGCCTGGCTGGAATATGACTACACCCGCGCCATGTTACTCGGCGCGCTGTGCCACGCAGCGCCGGAGTCAGCGCTGTTTCTTGGTCTTGGCGCCGGCAACCTGACCCAGGCGTGCCTGAAATTCCTGCCACTTGAGGATGTCGAGGTCATTGAGCTGCGCCCGGACGTGCCGCGCCTGGCCATTGAGTACTTGGGACTGGATGATGATCCACGCCTGACCATTCGAATCGGTGATGCCTTGGAATTGCTGGAAAGCGCGGAAACCACCGATTTGCTATTCGTCGACCTCTACACCGATCAGGGGCCAGGCGCCGGGCATCTGGCCTGGACCTTCCTCGAGGCGTGCCAGGCCAAGCTGAATCCGGACGGCTGGCTGGTGATCAATCAGTGGGCCACCAATGACGGCAAACCGCTGGGCGCACCCTTGTTGCGCGGATTGTTCCATCGCCATTATTGGGAATGCCCGGTCAAGGAAGGCAACGTGGCGTTGCTGGTGCCGGCTGACCTGGATCAGGAGCTGGATATGCAAGGCCTGCGGGCACGTGCTGAAGCACTGGCGCCGCGTCTGGGTTACAGCCTGGACACGTTGTTGGACGCCTTGCGGCCAGCCAGTTGAGGGTGATCCATAATGGCGCATTGCTATGGGCAAGGTTTTGTTGGGTGTACCTGATTGGTGCGTAGCGTTCCCTGTGTTTGCTGTTTGGGTGCGTGTAAGTGGGCTGGTCCGGTAGTTGCTATGTCCTTTTGTGATTGCTATCGCAGTAAGGAATCTGCATGACCCGTTCTCGTAATTCACAGGCACACCTCACTCCGGCCGAGCGCGGCTGGCTACCCTGGACCGGAAAGACCGGCAAGTTGGCAATGAGCTGGTCATGTTGGTTGAATCGGGGTATTCAGCCTCAGTTGGAGCAGACGTTTGAAGGCATTGCCCAGGTGCGGGTCAAGCGTCTCCAGCAATGGACGCAAGGTTACTGGGAGCAGTTGACCGAGCTGGCTGAGAACCTCGCGGTATGTTTTCCGGCGATCGACCGCGCCACGCTGGTGAGTAAGCTGAATCATGTGCCCGACTGCGCTGAATTGTTCGTGGTGGACAGCGAGGGCAGTGTGCTGGCGTCCACGTGGGAGGAGCATGTTGGTCAGTCTGTGCGTTACACCAAGGCGTTAGCCCAGGGGCTACGCCAGCCTTTTTTGCACGGCCCGTACTGTGATCCGTTGACCGAGCGAATCGGGCCGACCACGTCGTCGTTTCACGATGCTGTGACCGTGATGTTCTATCAGCCGATCCGAGTCGCCGGACGCGTGCTTGGCTGCCTCTGCGCGCGGGTGCCGAACGATGTGCTGGGCGATTTGATCCAGCGCGAGGCCGGGCATGTGTTCCCCGAATCTGGCGATAATTATCTGTTCATGGTGGAGTCTGTCTTCGCACCGGAAATCACTGCCGGTACGGCCCTGTCGCGTTCGCGCTTCGAAGACGGCACCTTCAGTCATGGTGAGAACCTCAAGGCAGGTGTGCATACCGCCTGGGGCCTGGTGCGAGTGCGTCGACACACCGAGCTGGAGCTGCGCTTTACCGACCCGGCTACGGGTCAGTTGCATCCCGGCGTGCGGGATACCATCGCTCACGGAAGCAACCTGTTCGTGACTTATCCGGGGTATGCGGACTACCGCCATGTGCCGGTCATCGGTAAGGGCCTGAGTTTCCAATTGCCGGGTTCGCCGGACCGCTGGGGCATGATGTGCGAGGCCGACCTGGAGGAGGTGTATCGCAGGCGCTCGTTGAGCACGGGGTTGATGAAGGTTTACCTGGCCACGGCACTCGTGTTGTTTGTCATCCGCAGCGCTCTGCACCATTACAGCGGCTTGTCTTTGCTGGCATTGGATGCGCTCGATGCCGGCCTGGTCGTGCTGGGTGCGGGCGCTTTCGCCCTGTTTGGACCGAGTCGGCTGGAAGCCCGAATGCAGGAGATGACCGAGCTGATCCGGACCCTGGCGGAAGGCGAGGGCAATTTGAAGCAGCGCCTGGATACCGCGCGTCTAGGCAACGATGAGACCGGCGATATGGGGCGTTGGATCAACAGTTTCCTCGATAGTCTGGATGGAATTGTTGGTCAGGTGATTCAGGTCACTACCCGCGTGCGCCAGGATAACGATGTGATGCTCGCACGCAGCAGCGAGGCGGGGCACACCACACGCGACGTTGCCGAAACGGTGCATGAGCTGCTGTTGCTGGTGGAGGAGCAGCTGGGTCAGATCCAGCAGGCGTCAATGACGGCTGAAGAAATGCAACAGGCCATGGATGAAGTGATGGTAGGCGCCCGCGAGCGCCTTGAGAGAGTGCGCCAGGGTACTCAGTCGATCCGCGGCGTGGTCGAGCATTCGGCGCAGAGTGTGCGGTTGCTCGATAGTCGTATGGCGGAAATCGACAAGTTCGTAGGGATCATCGGTGATATCACCGCGCAAACAAATTTGCTCGCCCTCAACGCAGCGATTGAGGCAGCGCGGGCAGGCGAGCATGGTCGCGGTTTCGCCGTGGTGGCGGGAGAGGTGCGTACCTTGGCGCAGCGAACGGCCCAGGCTGCGGAAGAAATCGGCCGCATGGTCGGCAGCTTGCAGGCTGAAACCCGACGGGCCGTGGCCTTTATGGATGAGGGCATACAGAACGTCGACAACAGCCTGGCGCTGAACGAAACAGCCTCCACCGAGACCGCCCAGCTACAAGTTGCTGTTGAGCGCATCTTCGAAATCATCCATCAGCTCAAGGAGCGCAGCCTGCACTACGGGCAGACCATCAGGGGTGTGGAACAGGCTTCGGCAGACATGGGGTCGACCCTCGGTGTCTTGAATGACAGCGCCGAGCGAGTGCGGCAAACCACTCGCAAACTGCAACAGCTGGTGGGCCAATTCCGAGTGAGCGGCCACTCTCGCTTTGGGTAAGCGTCTTGCGTCGTAACGAAGAATTCCAAAGAAAATTATTGGGCGGGTAGAATCACGCCCCTGTTTTGACACTCGATGAGATCCGTAGCCATGAAGTGCCGCGCGGGTTGTGGTGCCTGCTGTATTGCTCCCTCCATCAGTTCGCCCATTCCGGGCATGCCCAATGGCAAGGCCGCTGGCCAGCGATGCCTGCACCTGACCGAGGAGAATCTATGTGGAATATTCGATCAGCCCGGACGGCCGTCCGTGTGTGCCGCGTTTCAGGCGGACAGAGCGGTTTGTGGTGACAGTCGGGAAGAGGCCATCCAGCTGTTGGGCTGGCTGGAACAAGCAACTGCATGACGTAGGCGTAGCGTAAGTCCGATTATGCTGGGTGATGAACTCAAGAAGAAGGAAAAACAACATGGGAAACGTTCATTCTTCATCTCTGTGCGTAGGGCTGGCCTTGCTGGTTGCGGGAGCGGTGCAGGCAGAAGATTGGCAACTGGCGAAGGATGAAGAGGGCATACAAGTGTATCTGGCGCCCGTCGAGGGCTCGAAATACAAGGCTTATCGTGGTGTGGTGACCATCAAGGCCGAGATGGCCGAGGTCAAGGCGCTGCAAGATGATGTGGCAGGCTCATGCTCATGGATCCATGAGTGCAAGAAGCAGGAATTGATCAAGCAGGAGGGTGGGAAAAGCTGGACTCACAGTTATTTCAATACGCCTTGGCCAGTAACACCGCGGGATTCAATTATCGAAGTCAGTACCGAAACGACCCCTGACGGTGGGCTGGTTCGCCATCTCTTGGGCGTTCCCTCTTATCTACCAGAAGAGAAGGGTTATGTGCGTGTTGCCAAGGTCGATGGGCTGTGGAGACTCGAGCCAAAGGGTGACGATGCGGTGCAAGTGACCTACCAGTTGCATACCGAGCCAGGCGGCAGTGTTCCGTCCTGGCTGGCCAACAGCTTTGTCGTTGATGCGCCGTTCAATACACTGAAAGGACTGCGCGACCTGGCTGAAAAGCCCTGAGGTCAACGTGCGTTGGCTGGGGCGGCGCACGTGATGAGCCTCCGCCCATAAAAAAGGCTGCCGAAGCAGCCTTTTTTATGGGTGCGTGTTACGTGCGCTCGTTTAGCGGAGCGAAATCACGCGGTGTTGCACCTGTGTACAGTTGACGCGGACGGCCGATCTTCTGGCCGCTTTCGATCATTTCCTTCCAGTGCGAGATCCAGCCAACGGTACGCGACATGGCGAAGATCACGGTGAACATGCTGGTCGGGATGCCGATAGCCTTGAGGATGATGCCCGAGTAGAAGTCAACGTTCGGATACAGGTTGCGCTCGGCGAAGTAGGGATCCTTGAGGGCGATTTCTTCCAACTTCATCGCCAGTTCAAGCTGCGGGTCGTTGATGCCCAGCTCGCCCAGTACTTCGTCACAGGTCTGCTTCATGACCTTTGCGCGCGGGTCGAAGTTCTTATACACGCGGTGGCCAAAGCCCATCAGCTTGAACGGATCATTCTTGTCCTTGGCTTTGGCCAGGAACTTATCGATGTTCTCGACGGTGCCGATCTCGTCCAGCATGGTCAGCACGGCTTCGTTGGCGCCACCGTGTGCCGGGCCCCACAGCGCAGCGATACCAGCGGCGATACAGGCAAACGGGTTGGCGCCAGTGGAGCCTGCCAGACGAACGGTAGAGGTCGATGCGTTTTGTTCATGGTCCGCATGCAGGATGAAAATGCGATCCATGGCCTTTGCCAACACCGGGCTGATTGGCTTGATCTCGGCCGGGGTGTTGAACATCATGTGCAGGAAGTTTTCCGCGTAGTTCAGATCATTGCGCGGGTACATGATGGGCTGACCCATTGAGTACTTGTAGGTCATGGCGGCAATGGTCGGCATCTTGGCAATCAGGCGATGCGCGGAGATCTCACGGTGCTGCGGGTTATTGATGTCCAGCGAGTCGTGATAGAAGGCAGAGAGCGCGCCAACAATGCCGCACATGACAGCCATCGGGTGTGCGTCACGACGGAAGCCATTGAGGAAGGACTTCAGCTGTTCATGAACGATGGTGTGGTTCTTGATGGTGTTGACGAATTTGGCCTTCTGCTCGGCGTTCGGCAGTTCGCCGTTGAGCAGCAGGTAGGAGGTTTCCAGGTAGTCGGACTGCTCGGCGAGCTGTTCGATCGGATAACCGCGGTGCAGCAGGATGCCCTGGTCGCCATCAATATAAGTGATTTTCGACTCACAAGAGGCGGTCGACATAAAACCTGGGTCAAAGGTGAAACGACCCGTGGAGGTCAGGCTACGGACGTCAATTACATCAGGGCCTACGGTGCCAGTAAGAACGGGCAGTTCTACGGGGGCAGCGCCCTCGATGATCAACTGCGCTTTTTTGTCAGCCATGAATGGCCTCCTAGTTTTGCTTGGAATCATCAGACGGCCCCCCATCAGGGCCGGCATCACTATAGAGCGATAAGCTTGAAAGTCAATTTGCGCAACCCCATATGAATGAAGGAATTTTTCTCCTTATCCATTGGGTGGGGGTGCTTTTTACGCGAATTGCAAATGGATGGCTATTCGCCCTTGGTGGAGGAGGGCTGCGTTGTTATTAGTGGGCTAACTGTCTATACTCTGCGACCGGCCGCCAGGGGCTTTGCGCCTGTGTTTCTGGTGGTTGTCACTCCCAGTGGGTTGGTACCTGACCAGTGCACTTCCCGACAACTATGCCCTGTTTTTTAGGGCTCTCAGTGTGAAAAGAAGCCGTGAATAGCCAACGACCTGTAAACCTAGACCTTAGGACAATAAAACTCCCTGTCACTGCTTACACGTCCATTCTTCACCGTATCTCTGGAGTCATCCTTTTCCTTGGCCTTGCCGTGATGCTGTTTGCACTCGACAAGTCCCTGGCTTCCGAGGAAGGCTTCGCAGAGGTGAAGGCGTGTCTGACCAGTCCGCTGGCCAAGTTCGTGACCTGGGGTCTGCTGTCCGCTCTGCTGTATCACTTGGTGGCCGGTACGCGCCATCTGTTCATGGATGCCGGTGTCGGTGAGACGCTGGAAGGTGGCAAGGCGGGTTCCAAAATCGTCATTGCCCTGTCCGTTGTGTTGATTGTCCTGGCTGGGGTGTGGGTATGGTAACCAACGTCACAAATTTTTCGCGTTCGGGCCTCTATGACTGGATGGCTCAGCGCGTTTCTGCTGTTGTTTTGGCGGCATACTTTGTATTTTTGATTGGTTTTCTGCTGGTCAATCCGAACCTGGGCTATGCCGAATGGCACGCTCTGTTCTCCCACAATGCAATGCGCATCTTCAGTTTGCTGGCCATGTTGGCGATCGTCGTGCATGCCTGGGTTGGCATGTGGACCATCTCGACTGACTACCTGACCCCGATGGCGTTTGGTCGTTGGGCGACTGTGTTGCGTTTTTTCTTCCAGGCAGCATGCGGCGTGCTTCAGTTCGTGCTGTTCGTCTGGGGTGTGCAGATTCTGTGGGGTATCTGATTCATGTCTAGCATTCGCACTCTTTCTTATGACGCCATCATCGTTGGTGGCGGCGGCGCCGGCATGCGTGCCGCGCTGCAGCTGGCGCAAGGTGGTCACAAGACCGCTGTCGTGACCAAGGTGTTCCCGACTCGTTCGCACACCGTTTCCGCCCAGGGTGGCATTACCTGTGCCATCGCTTCGGCCGACCCGAACGACGATTGGCGCTGGCACATGTACGATACCGTCAAAGGCTCCGACTACATCGGTGACCAGGACGCTATCGAATACATGTGTTCCGTAGGCCCGGAAGCCGTGTTCGAGCTCGAGCACATGGGGCTGCCATTCTCCCGTACCGAGCAGGGCCGCATCTATCAGCGTCCGTTCGGTGGCCAGTCCAAGGATTTCGGTAAGGGTGGCCAGGCCGCCCGTACCTGCGCTGCGGCCGACCGTACCGGTCACGCCCTGCTGCACACGCTTTATCAGGCCAACCTGAAGGCCGGCACCTCGTTCCTCAATGAGTGGTACGCGGTCGATCTGGTCAAGAACCAGGATGGTGCCATCGTCGGTGTGATCGCGATCTGCATCGAAACCGGCGAAACCGTCTATATCCGCTCCAAGGCCGTGGTTCTCGCCACTGGCGGTGCCGGTCGCATTTATGCCTCCACCACCAACGCCCTGATCAACACCGGTGACGGTGTGGGCATGGCGCTGCGTGCTGGCGTGCCGGTGCAGGACATCGAAATGTGGCAGTTCCACCCGACCGGTATTGCCGGTGCTGGCGTGCTGGTGACCGAAGGTTGCCGCGGCGAGGGTGGTTACCTGATCAACAAGCATGGCGAACGCTTCATGGAGCGTTACGCTCCGAACGCCAAGGACTTGGCTGGCCGCGATGTCGTGGCACGTTCCATGGTCAAGGAAATCCTGGCTGGCAACGGTTGCGGTCCGGATGGCGATCACGTGATGCTCAAGCTTGATCACCTCGGCGAAGAAGTGCTGCACAGCCGTCTGCCAGGTATCTGCGAGCTGTCCAAGACCTTCGCCCATGTCGATCCGGTTGTCGCTCCGGTTCCGGTTGTGCCGACCTGCCACTACATGATGGGTGGTGTCGCCACCAACATCCACGGCCAGGCAATCACTCAGGATGCCAATGGCAACGACAAGATTGTTGAAGGCCTGTTCGCCGTAGGCGAAGTGGCGTGCGTTTCCGTGCACGGAGCCAACCGTCTGGGTGGCAACTCGCTGCTTGACCTGGTGGTGTTCGGTCGTGCCGCCGGCATTCACCTAGAAAAGGCTCTCAAGGAAGGCGTCGACACGCGTGGTGCCAGCTCGAGCGATATCGAGGCTTCCCTGGCTCGCCTGGCGGGTGTCAACGAGCGAAGCACCGGTGAAGACGTGGCTCCGCTGCGTAAAGAACTGCAGAACTGCATGCAGAACTACTTCGGTGTATTCCGTACCGGCGAATACATGAAGAAGGGCATCGCTCAGTTGTCTGACCTGCGCGAGCGTATCGCCAACGTCAAGATCAATGACAAGAGCCAGGCCTTCAACACCGCGCGCATCGAAGCGCTCGAGCTGCAGAATTTGCTGGAAGTGGCCGAAGCGACCGCTATCGCAGCCGATACCCGGACCGAGTCCCGTGGTGCTCACGCTCGTGAAGACTTTGAAGAGCGCGACGACCAGAACTGGCTGTGCCACTCCCTGTACTTCCCGGGTGAGAAGCGCGTTGCCAAGCGTGCCGTCAACTTCGCGCCGAAGACCGTCCCGGCATTCGAGCCGAAAGTACGTACTTATTAAGGGTGATGGATATGTCGCTGCCCAAGACTTTGCAAGTTAGCGTTTATCGCTACAACCCAGAACGTGATTCGTCTCCGTTCATGCAGGAATTCAATGTCGAGATTGACGGCAAGGACATCATGGTCCTTGACGTGCTGGCGCTGATCAAGGAGCAGGACGAAGGGTTCTCCTACCGTCGTTCCTGCCGTGAAGGCGTTTGCGGCTCCGATGGCATGAACATGAGCGGTAAGAACGGCCTGGCCTGTATCACTCCGCTGTCTGCCGTGGTGAAGGGCAACAAGCTGGTGATTCGCCCGCTGCCCGGCCTGCCGGTCATTCGTGACTTGGTCGTCGATATGAGCATCTTCTACAAGCAATACGAGAAGGTGCAGCCGTATCTGCAGAACGATACCCCGGCTCCGGCCATCGAGCGCCTGCAGACACCTGCGGAGCGCGAGAAGCTAGACGGACTGTACGAGTGCATTCTGTGCGCGTGCTGCTCCACTAGCTGCCCGTCGTTCTGGTGGAACCCAGATAAATTCCTGGGTCCGGCTGCTTTGCTTCAAGCTTACCGTTTCCTGGCCGATAGCCGGGATACCAAGACGGAAGAGCGTCTGGCTGCAATGGATGACCCGTTCAGTGTCTTCCGTTGCCGCGGCATCATGAATTGCGTGAGTGTGTGCCCGAAGGGTCTGAATCCGACCAAGGCCATCGGTCACATTCGCAACATGTTGCTGCAGAGCGGTACCTGATACAAAAAGCGCGCTGTACCCGTTACACCTACGCTGTCGGCTTATCCCGGCAGCGTAGTTTTAAGCGGGGTTGAAGCTCACAAAGCCTTGACCCCTTTGAAAGTACTGAATCATCAGGGGCATCCGGGCAAGAACCCGGCTATCGCGGGTCCCGTGGGGCTTACTTGAAGCCGCTTCAGAGCTCAGGCACGCCGTACTGCGGTCTCACGCCGATGGAGTCCCCTTACCGAGGGTGACCAAGCATGCAAGAAAGCGTAATGCAGCGCATGTGGAACAGTGCCCACCTTTCTGGTGGTAACGCTGCCTATGTGGAAGAGCTTTATGAGCTCTACCTGCACGACCCCAATGCTGTGCCTGAAGAGTGGCGCACGTATTTCCAAAAACTGCCGACCGATGGCAGTCCCGCCACCGATGTAGCGCATTCCACCGTGCGTGATCATTTCGTTCTGCTCGCCAAGAATCAGCGTCGAGCGCAGCCGGTATCGGCCGCGAGTGTCAGCAGTGAGCACGAAAAGAAGCAGGTTGAAGTCCTGCGCCTGATCCAAGCCTATCGCACACGCGGCCATCAGGCCTCGAAACTGGATCCGCTCGGGCTGTGGGAACGTGCCGTGCCTGCCGATCTATCGGTCAGCCGTTACGCGTTGACGGATGCTGACCTGGATACCACATTCCGTACCGGTGAATTGTTCATCGGCAAGGAAGAAGCAACTCTGCGGGAAATTCACCAGGCCCTGCAAGAGACGTATTGCCGCACCATTGGTGCCGAATTCAACCACATCGTTGATTCCGAGCAGCGCAACTGGTTTGCCCAGCGACTGGAAAGCGTACGTGGTCGTCCGACCTTCTCTACTGACGTTCAGGGCCACCTGCTCGAGCGTCTGACTGCTGCTGAAGGCCTGGAGAAATATCTGGGTACCAAGTACCCGGGTACCAAGCGTTTTGGTCTGGAAGGCGGTGAAAGCCTGATCCCGATGATGGATGAGATCATCCAGCGTTCGGGTTCTTATGGTCTCAAGGAAATCGTTATTGGCATGGCCCACCGCGGCCGCCTGAACGTGCTGGTCAATACCTTCGGTAAAAACCCGCGCGACCTGTTCGACGAATTCGAGGGCAAGAAGGTCGAAGGCCTGAGCTCCGGCGACGTCAAGTATCACCAGGGTTTTTCCTCCAACGTGATGACTCCCGGTGGCGAAGTTCACCTGGCGATGTCGTTCAACCCTTCCCACCTGGAGATTGTTTCTCCGGTGGTCGAGGGCTCGGTGCGCGCCCGTCAGGATCGTCGTAACGACCCGGTCGGCGACAAGGTGCTGCCGGTTTCCATCCACGGTGACGCGGCGTTCGCCGGTCAGGGCGTGGTTATGGAAACCTTCCAGATGTCGCAGATCCGCGGCTTCAAGACCGGTGGCACGATCCATATCGTGATCAACAACCAGGTCGGCTTCACTACCAGCAACCCGGCGGATGCTCGTTCCACCGAGTATGCAACCGACGTGGCGAAGATGATCGAGGCGCCGATCCTGCACGTGAACGGCGATGATCCGGAAGCTGTGCTGTTCGTGACTCAGTTGGCCATCGACTATCGCATGCAGTTCAAGCGCGATGTGGTCATTGACCTGGTTTGCTATCGTCGCCGCGGTCACAACGAGGCCGATGAGCCGAGCGGCACCCAGCCGCTGATGTACCAGAAGATCGCCAAACAGCGGACCACTCGTGAGCAGTATGCCGACGCCCTGGCGCAGGCCGGTGTGCTGAGTGCCGAGCGTATCCAGGCAAAGATCGACGAGTACCGCACCGCGTTGGACAACGGTCAGCATGTGGCCAAGAGTCTGGTGCTAGAACCGAACGAAGAGCTCTTCGTTGATTGGAGCCGTTATCTGGGACATGCCTGGACTGCTCGCCACGACACTCGCGTGCCGCTGGACAAGCTGCGCGAGATCGCCACTGGCCTGACCCGTGTCCCGGAAGGCTTTGTGATGCAGCGCCAGGTTGGCAAGGTCTACGAAGATCGTCAGAAGATGACCGCCGGTGCGATGCCGATCAACTGGGGTTATGCCGAGACTCTGGCCTACGCCACCTTGCTGCATGATGGTCATCCGATCCGTATGACCGGCCAGGATATCGGCCGCGGTACCTTCTCGCACCGCCACGCGGCGCTGCATAATCAGAAGGACGCCGGGACTTATATCCCGCTGAAAAACCTGTTTGAAGGTCAGCCGCGTTTCGACTTGTACGATTCCTTCCTTTCCGAGGAAGCCGTGCTTGCGTTCGAATACGGTTACGCCACTACCACGCCCAACGCGCTGGTGATCTGGGAAGCCCAGTTCGGCGACTTCGCCAACGGTGCACAGGTGGTGTTCGATCAATTCATTTCCAGTGGCGAACACAAGTGGGGCCGTCTGTGCGGTCTGACCGTGTTGCTGCCGCACGGTTTTGAAGGGCAGGGCCCGGAGCACTCCTCCGCGCGTCTGGAGCGCTTCCTGCAGTTGTGCGCCGAGCAGAACATGCAGGTCTGTGTGCCGACTACCCCTGCGCAGATCTACCACTTGATGCGTCGTCAGGTCATTCGTCCGCTGCGCAAGCCGCTGATCGTGCTGACGCCCAAGTCGCTGCTGCGCCACCCGCTGGCAATCTCGACGCTGGAAGATCTGGCTGAAGGTTCGTTCCAGACCGTAATCCCGGAAATCGACGCTCTCGATCCGTCAAAGGTCGAGCGTCTGATCCTGTGTTCCGGCAAGGTGTACTACGACCTGCTGGCCAAGCGTCGTAACGAAGGTCGCGAAGATGTCGCCATTGTTCGCATCGAGCAGCTGTATCCGTTCCCCGAAGAGGATCTGGCCGAAGCCATCTCGGCCTACAAGAACCTCAAGCGCGTCATCTGGTGTCAGGAAGAGCCGATGAACCAAGGGGCCTGGTATTGCAGCCAGCACCACATGCGTCGTGTCGCAAGTGCTCACCAGAAAGGCCTGTTCCTTGAATATGCCGGCCGTGAAGCCTCTGCCGCACCTGCCTGTGGTTACGCATCGATGCACGCTGAACAGCAAGAAAAATTGCTTCAAGACGCCTTCGCGGGTTAAGCCCTCGTCCAGAAGAAAACGAATTAGATAGGAATTTTGCAAATGGCTATTGAAATCAAAGCCCCGTCTTTCCCGGAATCGGTCGCCGATGGCACCGTTGCCACGTGGCATAAAAAGCCGGGCGAAGCCGTCAAGCGCGACGAGCTGATCGTTGACATCGAAACCGATAAGGTTGTGATGGAAGTGCTGGCCGAAGCCGACGGTGTAATTGGCGAAATCGTCAAGGGCGAGGGTGAAACCGTGCTGTCCGGCGAACTGCTGGGCACCCTGAACGCCGGTGCTGTTGCCGCAGCTCCGGCCGCTCCTGCTGCCGCCGCCGCGGCTGCTCCGGCCGCAGCTCCTGCTGCCGGCGGTGAGCAGATCCTGTCGCCTGCTGCGCGCAAGATCGCTGACGAAGCTAACATCGACCGCAACAGCATTGCCGGCACTGGCAAAGGCGGTCGTGTCACCAAGGAAGACGCCGTTGCCGCTGCTGCTCAGCCGGCTGCCCCGGCAGCTGCCAAGCCGGCTGCTCCGGCCGGCGAAGCGCCGATATTTGCCGCAGGCGACCGCGTCGAGAAGCGTGTGCCGATGACCCGTCTGCGCGCCAAGGTTGCTCAGCGTCTGGTCGAAGCACAGTCCACCATGGCCATGTTGACCACATACAACGAAGTCAACATGAAACCGATCATGGACCTGCGCAAGAAATACAAGGATCTGTTCGAGAAGAAGCACAACGGCGTACGCCTGGGCTTCATGTCCTTCTTCGTCAAGGCCGCTGTCGAGGCGCTGAAGCGTCAGCCGGGCGTCAACGCGTCCATCGACGGCAACGACATCGTTTATCACGGCTACCAGGACGTCGGCGTTGCCGTATCCAGCGATCGTGGCCTGGTGGTACCGGTGCTGCGTAACGCCGAGTTCATGAGTCTGGCCGAGATCGAAGGCGGCATCGCTGCCTATGGCAAGAAAGCCAAAGAAGGCAAGCTGACCATTGAAGAGATGACCGGCGGTACCTTCACGATCTCCAACGGTGGTGTCTTCGGTTCGCTGCTGTCCAGCCCGATTGTCAACCCGCCGCAGTCGGCTATTCTCGGCATGCACAAGATCCAGGAGCGCCCGATGGCCGTTGATGGCCAGGTCGTGATTCTGCCAATGATGTACCTGGCCCTGTCCTACGATCACCGTCTGCTTGATGGCAAAGAAGCCGTGACCTTCCTGGTGACCATCAAGGAACTGCTGGAAGACCCGGCACGCCTGCTGTTGGACATCTAATCGAAGATCGCACAAGGCAGAACCCGGCAAGACCGGGCTCTGCTGCTTCTGCCTGAAACATTCAAAGAGGAAACGTCATGAGTCAGAAATTCGACGTCGTTGTAATCGGTGCGGGCCCTGGCGGCTATGTGGCTGCGATTCGTGCTGCTCAACTGGGTCTGAAGACTGCTTTGGTCGAAAAGTACCAGGGCAAGGAAGGCAAGACCGCCTTGGGTGGCACCTGCTTGAACGTAGGTTGCATTCCTTCCAAGGCGCTGCTGGACAGTTCCTACAAGTTCCATGAAGCCCGCGAAGGCTTCAAGGTTCACGGCATTACCACCGGCGACGTCAACATGGACGTACCGGCGATGGTCGGCCGCAAGGACGTAATCGTCAAAAACCTCACCGGCGGTGTTGCAGCGCTGATCAAGAGCAATGGCGTGACCCTGTTCGAAGGTCACGGCAAGTTGTTGGCGGGCAAGCAGGTTGAAGTCACCAAGCTCGACGGCAGTGTTGAAGTCCTGGCAGCCGAGAACGTGATCCTGGCCTCTGGCTCCAAGCCAGTAGACATCCCGCCGGCTCCGGTCGATCAGGACATCATCGTCGACTCCACTGGTGCACTGGATTTCCAGAGCGCTCCGGCCAAGCTGGGCGTGATCGGCGCGGGCGTGATCGGCCTGGAACTGGGTTCGGTATGGGCCCGTCTGGGTTCGGAAGTGACTGTCATCGAAGCCATGGACAAGTTCCTGCCGGCTGCCGATGATCAAGTTGCCAAGGAAGCCCAGAAGATTCTCACCAAGCAGGGTCTGAACATCCGTCTGGGTGCTCGTGTTACCGGCTCGGAAATCAAGGGCAAGCAGGTCACTGTGAAGTTTACTGACGCCGCCGGCGAACAGGAGCTGACCTTCGACAAGCTGATCGTCGCTGTGGGTCGTCGTCCAGTAACCACCAATCTGTTGGCCGCCGACAGTGGTGTGACCATGGATGAGCGTGGCTTCGTGTTCGTCGACGACTTCTGCGCGACCAGCGTACCGGGCGTTTATGCCATCGGTGACGTAGTACGCGGTGCGATGCTGGCCCACAAGGCCTCGGAAGAGGGCGTGATGGTTGCTGAGCGTATCGCCGGTCACAAGACCCAAATGAACTACGACCTGATCCCGAGCGTCATCTACACCCACCCGGAAATCGCATGGGTCGGCAAGACCGAGCAGCAACTGAAGGCCGAAGGCGTTGACGTCAACGTCGGCGTCGCTCCGTTCGCGGCCAGCGGACGGGCGATGGCCGCCAACGAAACCGCTGGTTTCGTCAAGGTCGTTGCCGATGCCAAGACTGACCGCGTTCTCGGTGTGCATGTCATTGGCCCAAGTGCTGCCGAGCTGGTTCAGCAAGGCGCCATTGCGATGGAATTCGGCACCAGCGCCGAAGACCTCGGTATGATGGTCTTCTCGCACCCGACGCTCTCCGAGTCGCTGCATGAGGCGGCGCTGGCTGTAAACGGTCATGCCATTCATGTGGCTAACCGCAAGAAGCGTTAAGAGCGAAGAGTGGCGTCGCAGAATCTGATTCTGCGATATTGGAAATCCCCGAGGGCATAAGCCCCGGGGATTTTTTGCTATCTGGATACGAGGATTGGTTTTTTTCGTAGGACTCAGTAAAGTCTTTAGGTTTGGCGCGATAAACCGCTCTAGATTGACTATGTTTTCCCGATCAGCATGTCGGGAAGGGTGCCCTGAAGATAGCGCGGCATCCCTTGCGCAATACCAACAATTCTCCAAAAGATGGTAGGTAAGCATGAATCTTCACGAGTATCAGGGTAAGCAGCTTTTCGCTGAGTACGGCCTGCCGGTGTCTAGGCATTTCGCCGTGGATACCCCGGAACAGGCTGCCGAAGCTTGCGACAAAATCGGCGGTGACATCTGGGTGGTTAAGGCCCAGGTGCACGCTGGCGGACGAGGCAAGGCCGGCGGCGTGAAGTTGGTGAAAAGCCGGGAAGAGGCCAGGGACTTCGCTGCCCACTGGCTGGGCAAGCGCCTGGTAACCTACCAGACCGACGCCAACGGCCAGCCGGTGAGCAAAATTCTCGTCGAGTCCTGCACCGATATCGCCCAGGAGCTTTACCTCGGTGCGGTGGTTGATCGCTCCACCCGGCGCATCGTATTCATGGCCTCCACCGAAGGTGGCGTGGAAATCGAAAAAGTTGCCCACGATACGCCCGAGAAGATTCTCAAGGCGACCATCGACCCGCTGGTCGGCGCATTGCCGTTCCAGGGGCGCGATCTGGCGTTTCAGCTCGGCCTGAAAGGCGACCAGATCAAGCAGTTCACCACGATTTTCCTGGGCCTGGCCAGGCTGTTCCAGGACTACGACCTGGCTCTGCTGGAAGTCAATCCGCTGGTGATCAAGGCCGACGGCAACCTGCATTGTCTGGACGCCAAGATTGGCATTGACGGCAACGCCCTGTACCGCCAACCCAAATTGCGTGGCATGCACGACCCGTCGCAGGATGATCCTCGCGAAGCTCACGCGAGCAAGTTCGAACTCAACTATGTAGCGCTCGATGGCAACATCGGCTGCATGGTCAACGGCGCTGGCCTGGCCATGGGCACCATGGACATCGTCAACCTGCACGGCGGCAAGCCGGCCAACTTCCTCGATGTCGGCGGTGGCGCGACCAAGGAGCGGGTCAGCGAAGCCTTCAAGATCATTCTTTCCGATAGCAATGTGAAGGCCGTATTGGTGAACATCTTCGGCGGCATCGTGCGTTGCGACATGATTGCCGAGGGCATCATCGGCGCGGTGAAAGAAGTCGACGTCAAGGTGCCGGTGGTGGTTCGCCTGGAGGGCAATAATGCCGAGCTGGGCGCCAAAGTGTTGGCTGATAGTGGCCTGAACATCATTCCTGCATCCAGTCTGACCGATGCCGCCGTGCAGGTCGTCAACGCCGCGGAGGGCAACCAATGAGCGTCCTGATTAATAAAGACACCAAGGTTATCTGCCAAGGCTTTACCGGCTCGCAGGGCACGTTTCACAGCGAGCAAGCCATCGAGTACGGCACCCGAATGGTCGGCGGCGTAACGCCGGGCAAGGGTGGCACTACACACCTTGGGTTGCCGGTGTTCAACTCGGTCAAGGAAGCTGTGGAGGCCACCGGCGCCGACGCCAGTGTGATTTATGTGCCGGCACCGTTCTGCAAGGACTCGATCCTGGAGGCGGCGTTCGGCGGCATCAAGCTGATCGTCTGCATCACCGAAGGCATCCCGACCCTGGATATGCTCGAGGTCAAGGTCAAGTGCGACGAGCTGGGCGTGCGCCTGATCGGCCCGAACTGTCCGGGCGTGATCACGCCCGGCGAGTGCAAGATCGGCATTCAGCCTGGTCATATTCACATGCCCGGAAAGGTGGGCATTGTCTCGCGATCCGGCACGCTGACCTATGAAGCTGTGAAGCAGACCACTGACGCCGGTTTCGGCCAATCTACCTGCGTGGGTATCGGCGGCGATCCGATCCCGGGCTCCAGCTTCATCGACATTCTCAAGCTGTTCCAAGAAGACCCTCAAACCGAAGCCATTGTCATGATCGGCGAAATCGGCGGCAGCGCCGAGGAAGAAGCCGCAGCCTATATCAAGGCCAATGTGACCAAGCCGGTGGTCTCCTACATTGCCGGTGTAACCGCACCGCCCGGCAAGCGCATGGGGCATGCCGGGGCAATCATTTCCGGGGGCAAGGGTACGGCAGACGAGAAATTCGCTGCCCTACAGGACGCAGGGGTGACGACCGTGCGTTCGCTGGCTGATATCGGTAAGGCCCTGGCCGAGCTGACGGGCTGGCCGATCAAGCAGGCTTGAGTCTGTTTGCTGAATAGGAAGAGGCCACCCTTGAGGTGGCCTCTTTTTTTCTGACCAAATACGCGGGACGCGCTGGGTGGACTCCGGCACAATACCCCGTCACAGGTCTGTTTCGAGCTTGATCGTGATTGAGCTCACCGGAGCCTGTCGTACTCCACGCTTCAAGCGTCAACTTGATCCGTATCAGGGCATATGTGTGCGTCGAGCCGCTAGGCTCTGCGACCTGGCCTGCCGCCTTCACAAGAGGTGGCCTGCTACCCGTTCCGTTCATCACGCGGAACCAGAGTTTCCCCCATCCTTCGGGAAGCCCCACGGAATCCTTATGGTTTTTTTCTGGAAGTGGTACTTCTCTCCATGACTCGTTTTAAAGGTTCTGACCTTCTAGCCCTCGGCTTCATGACCTTCGCGCTGTTTCTGGGCGCCGGCAATATCATTTTTCCGGCCAGCGCCGGTATGGCCTCGGGAGAGCACGTCTGGAAAGCGGCGTTGGGCTTTTTGCTCACAGGCGTTGGTCTGCCGTTGTTGACGGTAGTCGCGTTGGCACGGGTCGGGGGCGGCATGCCGGCTCTCACCGCCCCGCTGGGCAAATGGGCAGGCACGTTACTGGCGGTGACTGTCTATCTGGCCATTGGCCCGCTGTTCGCCACACCCCGTACGGCCGTAGCCTCGTTCGAGATTGGCATGGTGCCATTCACCGGTGACAGCGCCTCGGCACTGTTTGTCTACACCTGTGCCTATTTTGCTGTTGTGTTATTCCTGTCCCTCAAACCTGGCCAGTTGCTGGACCGGGTGGGCAAGGTGATCACGCCGGTGTTGCTGATCGCCCTGATGTTGCTGGGTGTCGCAGCGGTGTTCGCGCCAGCCGGGCCGGTCGGCGTGAGTGTCGAGCCCTATCAGGCGCAGCCCCTGATGAAAGGCTTCCTGGAAGGCTACCTGACCATGGATGCGCTCGGTGCCCTGGTGTTTGGTGTGGTCATCGCCACGGCGATCCGTGATCGGGGTGTGACCATGCCCAACCTGGTGACCCGCTATTCGATCATTGCGGTGATCATCGCCGGCACCGGCCTGGCGCTGGTCTATCTATCGCTGTTTTACCTCGGCGCCACCAGCCAGGGCATCGCTGGTCAGGCCAGCAATGGTGGGCAAATTCTCACAGCCTATGTACAGCACACCTTCGGCAATCCTGGCTTGCTGCTGTTGGCCGCGGTCATCATCCTGGCTTGCCTGACCACTGGGGTTGGGTTGATCACGGCCTGCGGCGAGTTCTTCAGCGAGCTGTTGCATGTGTCTTACGCCAAAGTGGTATGGGTGTTCGTCCTGTTCAGCCTGTTGGTATCCAACCAGGGGTTGAATGAACTGATTCGCGTGTCCGTCCCCGTCCTGGTTGGCCTTTACCCCTTGGCGATTGTATTGGTGGCCCTGGCGTTGGCGGATCGGCTATGGCGTTCGTCAGCACGAGTGTTTCGACCCGTGATGGGAGCAACCTTGGTGTTTGGCATTGTGGACGGGCTGGCTGCTGCCGGTTTCGATGCACTGGTGCCGGATTTCTTCTCGCAACTGCCATGGGCTGCCCAGGGTGTAGGCTGGGTGCTACCGGTGCTGATTACGTTGCTACTGGCCGTAGCGGTAGATCGGCTGCTTCCCGAACCAGTGCGCAATCCGGCTTGATGCCCTGGTTTCTGGTGCTGTAGGTATAATCATTCGGCATAGAAGGAGTTCCCTATGTCGATTTCTGCGATAAACTTACCGGACCTGCTGGCCATTCTGTGGTTCGTCCTGTGTTGGGCCGGTTATACCCGTTACGCAATCTGGAAGGGCAGGGACACTCCCTGCCTGGCCAGCGTGTTGCACCTGTATCGCGAAGACTGGATGCGTCGCATGTTGTTGCGCGACAACCGTATCGCCGATGCCAATGTGATCGGCAGCCTGGAGCGCAACGCCTCATTTTTTGCCTCCAGCACGCTGATCATTCTTGCCGGTGTCTTGACCGCTCTTGGGGCCTCCGAGCAGGCCTTCTCGCTCCTGGCGGAACTGCCACTGACCCAGCCGGTTAGTCGGCAGCTTTCAGAGCTCAAGCTGTTGGCCCTCGCGTTGATTTTTGTCTATGCGTTCTTTACGTTCAGCTGGTGCATGCGGCAATACAACTTTGCCGCCGTGCTGATCGGATCGGCACCCCTGATTGGCGAGCGGAATGTCAGCGACCAGGAGCGCAAGTCATTCGCCAATCGTTCCGCCAGGGTGATTTCAATGGCGGCCAATCACTTCAACTTCGGTTTGCGCGCCTATTATTTCGGCTTGGCCACTCTGACCTGGTTCATTCACCCCTGGGTCTACATGGGGGTTACCGCAGGCGTGGTACTGGTGTTATACCGCCGCGAGTTCCACTCCAAAGTCCTGCAGGTCATGTTGTACACCCCGACCGCAGTAGCCGATGAGCCTCAGGATCCGTGATACAACACTGCTGGTGGCTAGGCAGCTAGCACACCCCTTTAGGCATGACAGTGCGGACGCAATTACCGCTGTGCAAATTCCGATCTGCTTTACGGATAGTTACATTTGCGGCCCCGGCCCTGCGCTATTATGCCGCCCCTTTTCCGCTGACGTGGTTGCTGTTGCATGAGTGACATTCTCATCGTTGAACGGGCAAAGCAGTTTCTGAATGCTTTGCGACATTGCCAAGTGCTTGGCTTGCGGATAATGCAGGCGGATGCCCAGGGCTTATCTCTGTGCTTGCCTTACAGCGAAAAAATCGTCGGCAATCCGGAGACCGGCGTGATCCACGGCGGGGCGATCACCACGCTCATGGACACCACCTGCGGAATTTCAACCGTCTGCTTCCTGCCTGAAATGGAAATCTGCCCGACCCTCGACCTGCGTATCGACTACATGCATCCAGCCGATCCGCATAAGGATGTCTACAGCTTCGCCGAGTGCTATCGGGTCACCCCGACGGTGATCTTCACCCGCGGCTATGCCTATCAGGATGATCCGCAGCAGCCAATCGCTCACGCAGTCGGCACCTTCATGCGCTTGGGCAAGGGCGCACACGTCAAGGCGGGTACGTTGAGGGACAAGACATGAGTCCGCAGAATTTCAATGCGCTGGTACAAGAAGCCAATGAAAAGAACGATTACTCGGCTCTGCTCGATCTGGTGCCTTATGCGCGGCTCATCGGCATCGAATGCCTACGCCTGGGAGACGACATGGTGTTCCGCCTGCCGACTAATGCCGACAATATTGGCAACCCGGTATTGCCGGCCCTGCATGGTGGCGTTATCGCAGGTTTCATGGAACATGCGGCCATGTTGCACCTGCTGATGTTCATGGGTACGCCACATTTGCCGAAAATCATCGACTTCTCGATAGATTACCTGCGGGCCGGTCATTATCGTGACACCTACGCTTCATGCCAGGTGTGGCGTCAGGGACGCCGCGTCGCTAACGTGTCGATCACCGCCTGGCAAACAACGCAAACCGAGCCGATTGCCACCGCGCGCGCCCACTTCAAGGTCGACGAACCCTGACAGTAGGTAATGGCCGCATTTTTAAGGATGTTTCATGGATGCCTTGCTGATCCTGGGCGGCCTGCTGCTGATCATGCTGTGCCTCGTCTGGCTAAGCCTGCGTGCCTTTTCAGTGAGCGTTGGCTGGGGCATTGCGAGCCTGGTGCCACCTTTGGGGCTTGCGTTTGCGTGGCGTCACTGGTCGCGAGGGCGTTTGCCGTTGTTCATCGGTGCGCTCGGCTGTGTGGTGCTGTTCAGTGGACTGAGCCAGTTGGCCAGCCGCGATACCGAGCGCATGCGCGCCATTCTGTCCCTGCGGTGGCTACAGCCGCCGCAGGCCCAACTGCAAACCACCCTGCAAGGCCAGCTCTGGGGTGAGAAGTTCAAGCCCGAGCAAGGCGAATTGATCAATGGCGTGTTGCGTCTGCGCGAAGGACGCGATTTTTTTGCCCGGCGTGAATTACTGATCCGCCTGCCGCAAGGCGTGGAAGAGCAAACGCTGCGCCTGGACATCCTTCCGCAGGATCACGTCGATGTGCCCGTGGTGGAAATCAGCCGCCTGTTGCCTGAGCAAAATCTGCCCGAAGCCCACCATCTTGAACAGGGTTATACCTTGCACCTCCATCTGCAGCGCAAGGCGCCCAACCGCATGGTCGGTGATCTGCACCTGGCCTTGCCGGCACCGTACCAGACGCGCTTGACCGGACGTGTCGAACTGTTTACCGATCACCTGCGTTATCGCGAAGATGGTCAGGTCGACACCCACTTCGACTCTGAGGACACCGTTCTGCATGTCATCGGTGATTACTTGCAGCGCCGTTTCGTACAGCCCGAAGTAGAAGTTTTGAGCATCTCGGGGCTGGACTGGTCAGCCCAATATCTGGATGTGCATGTGCGCGTGAAAATGGGTGCGCGCACCGTGCGTCTGCCCTTGAAAATGCAAAAACATCCTAACCATGGCTGGCAGGTTCTGGGTGACCGTTATCCAGAATTACCCGTGACCGCGACTCGGCCTCCGGCCTCGGTTCAGCTGAATGAACAGCGCCTGCGGTCGATAGCGTCTCCTCAGGTGTCGAGCGACTTTTCCCTGGAGCGCCTGCAGGCGGCTCCAGGCGACTTCACCAATCGCCGGTTGCGGGTGCAGACCTTGCGCGGGCATGTCGCCGAAGGGGTATTCCTGGGGCTGGATGAGGAGGGCCGCATGCAGATTCGCCAGGTGCGGAGAGGTCCGGGTGAGGTACGGTTCAGTCTGGCCACCCAGGAAATCCAGCGCATCGAATTGTTGCAGTAATAAACTCCAAGCCCTTGAAATGGCTGGTGGTGCCCCCATTTGCTGGGTTATCCGTCGCAACTGCGATCCGTACCATCCACGTGGAGTTTGATGACCATGAGTGTGGAAACTCAAAAAGAAACCCTGGGCTTCCAGACCGAAGTGAAGCAGATGCTTCACCTGATGATCCATTCCTTGTACTCCAACAAGGAAATTTTCCTCCGTGAGCTGATTTCCAACGCGTCCGATGCCGCCGACAAGCTGCGCTTCGAGGCGCTGGCCAAGCCCGAATTACTGGAAGGCGGCGCCGAGCTGAAAATTCGTCTGAGCTTCGACAAGGACGCCAAGACCGTCACCCTCGAAGACAACGGCATCGGCATGAGCCGTGAGGATGTCATTTCCCACCTGGGCACCATCGCCAAGTCCGGCACTGCCGACTTCATGAAAAACCTCTCCGGTGACGCCAAGAAAGACTCCCAACTGATTGGCCAGTTTGGCGTGGGCTTCTATTCGGCCTTCATCGTCGCCGACAAGGTGGATGTCTACAGCCGCCGTGCCGGTATGCCAACCAGCGAAGGCGTGCACTGGTCATCGAAAGGCGAGGGCGAGTTCGACGTTGCTACCGTCGAAAAAGCCGAGCGTGGAACACGCATCGTCCTGCACCTGAAGAGCGGTGAAGAAGAGTTCGCCGACGGTTGGCGCCTGCGCAACATCGTCAAGAAGTACTCCGACCACATTGCCTTGCCCATCGAATTGCCTAAAGAGCACGTTGGGGAAGAGAAGGACAAACCTGCGGAGCCCGAGTGGGAAACCGTCAACCGCGCCAGTGCGTTGTGGACCCGCCCGCGCACCGAGATCAAGGATGAGGAATACCAGGAATTCTACAAGCACGTCGCCCATGATTTCGAGAATCCGCTGACCTGGAGTCACAACAAGGTCGAGGGCAAGCTCGAATACACCTCGCTGCTCTACGTGCCGGGCCGTGCGCCATTCGACCTCTACCAGCGTGAAGCGCCCAAGGGCCTAAAGCTCTACGTGCAGCGCGTGTTCATCATGGACCAGGCAGACGAGTTCCTGCCGCTGTACCTGCGCTTTATCAAGGGCGTGGTCGACTCCAACGACCTATCGCTGAACGTCTCCCGCGAAATCCTGCAAAAAGATCCGGTCATCGACAGCATGAAGTCGGCGCTGACCAAGCGCGTGCTGGACATGCTGGAGAAGATGGCCAAGAACGAGCCCGAGCAGTACACCGAGTTCTGGAAAGCCTTTGGCCAGGTGCTCAAGGAAGGCCCGGCGGAAGACTTTGCCAACAAGGAAAAGATCGCCGGCCTGCTGCGCTTTGCCTCCACTCACGCCGGTTCCGCCGAGCAGTCGGTATCCCTGGCTGACTACCTGGGCCGCATGAAGGAAGGCCAGGACAAGATCTACTACCTGACCGGCGAGTCTTACGATCAGGTGAAGAACAGCCCGCACCTGGAAGTGTTCCGCAAGAAAGGTATCGAAGTGCTGCTGCTCACCGATCGTATTGATGAGTGGCTGATGAGCTACCTGACAGAGTTCGACGGCAAGCAGTTTGTCGACGTGGCCCGCGGCGACCTGGATCTTGGCAGCCTGGATTCGGAAGAGGACAAGAAGGCCCAGGAAGAAGTCGCCAAGGCGAAAGAAGGGCTGGTCGAGCGTCTGAAAACCACACTGGGCGGACAGGTCGCCGACGTTCGCGTCTCGCACCGCCTGACCGATTCGCCGGCAATTCTCGCCATCGGCGAGCAGGACCTGGGACTGCAGATGCGCCAGATCCTTGAAGCCAGCGGACAGAAAGTGCCTGACTCCAAGCCGATCTTCGAGTTCAATCCGCAGCATCCGCTGATCGAGAAACTGGATGCCGAGGCCGACGAAGACCGCTTCGCCGACCTTTCGCACATCCTTTTCGATCAAGCTGCCCTGGCGGCGGGTGACAGCCTCAAGGATCCGGCTGCTTACGTACAGCGCCTCAACAAGCTGCTGGTAGAGTTGTCGGCCTGAACCTGTCGGATCAGCCTTCCGGGTTGATTCGTCAAGCAGAGTCAAAAAAACCGCTGTCCCGTTTGGGACGGCGGTTTTTTTATGCTTCGAATGCATGGACCTGCGCGGCGCTGTTCCGAAACGAGGTGCAGCACCGCTATTGGCTGAACGCTCCTTGGCTGAGCCGGGTTTCAATGCTCACTTCAACCTGGGTCATCAATTTGTGCAGGGGGCAGCGATCAGCAACTCGTTTCAATTCGGCGCGCTGTTCGTCAGTCAGATTACCCCTGAGAGTGAGCTCGACCGTCATCGGGTAAAAACCTTCCTTCTCGCGACTGGAGTCGTGGCTGACCTCGACGCTGACGCCTGTCAGCGGAATATCGTGCTGGCGGGCGTAGTGGGTCACGGTGAGTGCCTTACAGGCGCCCAGGGCTGCGTCGAAATAGTCGTGTGGCTCTGGTGCGCTGCCTTCGCCACCCATCGACTTGGGCATGTCAGTGATCAGTTCATGTTCTTCATCCACCATGATGGTATGGCGATAGCTGTCACTGGATTGAGTGGTGACCGTGATGCTCATGATGAATCCGCTCCATTTACTGGGTGTCCGAAGTAGAACCCGTATAGCCTGCTGTCGTTCCACGACGATGGTCGTGCGACAATCGCTGGCTCTGCGGGTGGGCAACGAGGAGTGCCTGTGCTCGGTTGATTTTCGTACAGCTCCTTAAGGGATATGGACCATGCATGAAGATTTTTGGCAGGCTCGCTGGAGTCGCAACGAAATCGGCTTCCACCTGAACAAGGTTAACCCCTGGCTCGAGCAATTGTGGCCAACGTTGCAGCTGGAGACAGGGACGCGCGTGCTGGTGCCGTTGTGCGGCAAGAGCCTTGACCTGTCGTGGCTGGCGGGCCAAGGCCATGCGGTGCTGGGCGTCGAGCTGGCGGAGACGGCGGTACGGGCATTTTTTACCGAGCATGGCTTGCAGCCAGAGATTAGCCAGACGGGGGCATTCACCCGTTACCAGAGCGGATTGATCGAGCTTTGGTGCGGCGATTTCTTCGCGTTAACTGCTGACGAAGTAGCTAACTGTCGCGCCTTCTACGATCGGGCGGCGCTGATTGCCATGCCTGCTGAGATGCGCGAGCGCTATGCGGCCCATCTCACGGCCATCCTGCCCGGGACCTGCAGCGGTTTGCTGGTTACTCTCGACTATGCCCAGGAAGAAAAGGCGGGGCCGCCCTTTGCGGTGAGTGAAGCAGAGGTGCGGCGCTTGTTTGGCGCCGCCTGGACAGTCGAGTGGATGGCACAGAAGGATGTGCTTGAACTCAACTGGAAGTATCACCAGCAAGGACTGACCCGCCTGGAAGAAGCAGCCTACCGGATTCGGCGCTAGGGATTGGGCCTATATCCAGTGAAAGAAAGCCCCGCCACGCCAGTAAGCGCGGCGGGGCAAGACGTCACAGCCGGAACTGCCCCAGCTGTTTGTTCAACTGGCCAGCCAACTGCTCCAATAGCTGGCTGGCACTGCTGGTCTGATTCGAAGTTTCGGCCGTGTCATGGGCCAGGCTGGCGGCCTGGGTGACATTGCGATTGATGTCGTCGATCACATGGGACTGCTGCAGCGTGGCGCTGGCGATCGAGGCGTTGGTGTCCGCCAGGGTGCGAAGACTCTGGGCAATCTGGCTCAGGCTGTCACGGGCCTGGCCGGCCTGTTCGACGGTGAGTTGTGTGGCCTGGCTGCTGTCCTGAATGACGCGTACAGCTGCGATGGAGTTGCTTTGCAGCCGCTCGATCATGGCCTGGATTTCCGACGTCGACTGCTGGGTGCGTTGGGCGAGCAGGCGCACCTCGTCGGCAACGACGGCGAATCCACGTCCCTGTTCACCGGCGCGTGCGGCTTCAATGGCGGCATTCAGAGCGAGTAGGTTGGTTTGCTCAGCAATGCCGCGAATGACCTCGACGACGCTGCCGATCTGCGTACTTTCGCCCGCCAAACCCTGCATGACGTCCACGGCCTCGGAGATGGTGGTGGAAAGGTGGTCGATCTGCTGAAGGCTTTGGTCAATGTTGTGTTGACCCTGGGATGCCAGGCTTTCTGCCTGCTTCACTTCTTCTGCAGCCTGATCCGCATTTTTGGCTACATCCTGCACGGCATAACTGACTTCGTTGACTGCCGTGGCCACCTGCTCCATCTGTTCGGACTGCTGCTGGCTGGTTTGCTTGGCGTTGTTGGCGACCGTGCCCAGGGAGTGTGCGGACTGGTCCATTGAGCGCGCAGCGGTGAGCATCTGTTGCACAGTGCCATGGAGCTTGCCGGTGAAGGTGTTGAAATGACGAGCCAGGTTGGAGATTTCATCGCGCCCGCGAGCATCCAACTGGAGGGTCAGGTCGGCTTCGCCGCTGGCGATATTGGCCATGGCTTCGACAGCCTCGTTTACCGGGCGGACAATGCTGCGGGCTATGAGGGCCAGTAGCAGCGCCATCAACAAGGTGATACCCAGGCCGGTAGTTGATGCTGCAATGCTCTGCGACAGGAACTGCGCCTCTACATCATCGGTATACACGCCCGTGCCAAGCACCCAGCCCCAGGGTTCGAACAGCTGCACATAGGAGGCCTTGGGAACCGGCGCGTCGGCACCTGGCTTTGGCCAGCTGTAGTTCACCGAGCCGGCTTGCTGCTTGCGTACCACCGCGACCATTTCGTTGAACAGCAGTTTGCCATTAGGGTCTGCGTATTCTTTCAGCGATTGGCCGTCCAGTTTCGGGTTGGTCGGGTGCATGACCATGCGTGGAAACAGGTCGTTGATCCAGAAGTAGTCGTTGTCTCCATACCGCAACTTGCCAACCTGCGTCTTGGCCATTTCCTGCGCCTTTTCGCGGCTTAGCAGTCCTTGGGTTTCCAGCAGATGAAAATGGCTGAGAATGCCAATGGCGCTCTCTACCAAATGCTGATTTTTTTCTGCCTTGTTGCTGTGCAGGTCCTTATTCAGCTGATTAAGCTGAAGTGCCCCCTGCAAGACCAACATGACGATCGAGACGGCGAGGATCAGCCAGAGACGATGTCGAATGCGAAGATTGCGTAGAGATATCATGGGGGTTAACTCTTATAAAAAACTATTTATAAGTTGCAGAATACGAGCGTCGTAATCGGCTAACTTGCCCTGAATCAATGAATGAGCCTGAGGCTGCTGTGACATAAAGTCCATGAGCCTTTAGACGAAGCCGCCGCATGCGGGTCTGCTTCTGGTAGGATTTCCGCCGGCCGCTGGGAGGGAGACCTGCCGGCATCTTTCCCACCTATTTTTTGAGTTCGCCGTGTGGCAAGGCCGCGCGGACTAGGGAGCTTTATGGATCTTTGGATTGCCGTTCAGGCGTTGATATTGGGTATTGTCGAAGGGCTCACCGAGTTTTTGCCGGTCTCGAGCACGGGACACCAGATCATTGTCGCGGACCTGATCGGCTTTGGTGGTGAACGCGCTTTGGCGTTCAACATCATCATCCAGCTGGGCGCGATTCTCGCGGTGGTCTGGGAATACCGCCGCAAGATATTGGATGTGGTGGTGGGGTTGCCCAAGGAACGCTCGGCTCAGCGTTTCACTGCCAATCTGTTGATCGCCTTTTTGCCCGCAGCTGTGATCGGGGTGATTTTTTCCGACCTGATCCACGATTTTCTATTCAATCCCATTACCGTGGCTACCGCGCTGGTCATTGGCGGGGTGGTGATGCTTTGGGCGGAAAAACGTAGCCATGCCATCCAAGCCGATACGGTCGATGACATGCATTGGACCCATGCGCTGAAAGTCGGCTGCGCCCAGTGCCTGGCATTGATTCCTGGTACCTCGCGTTCGGCCTCGACGATCATTGGTGGCCTGCTGTTTGGTCTGTCGCGCAAGGCGGCGACCGAGTTCTCTTTTTTTCTGGCCATGCCGACCATGGTGGGGGCGGCGGTGTACTCCGGCTACAAGTACCGTGATTTGTTCCAGCCGGACGATTTGCCAGTGTTTGCCATCGGCTTTGTCACCTCGTTTATTTTCGCCATGCTGGCAGTGCGCGCCTTGCTCAAGTTCATCGCCAGTCACAGTTATGCGTCCTTTGCCTGGTACCGCATTGGTTTTGGTCTGTTGATTCTGGCCACCTGGCAGTTTGGCGTCATCGACTGGAGCACGGCGCAAGGCTAATGAAGGAGCCGCGGATAAAAGCCGGGCGGGGCAGGGCGTTGAAATGGCTGGCCTTCGGTTTGCTCTGCGCCTTGCCGCTGTATGGTTCGCTACGTTTCTGGTGGGTGTGGGAGGCTCCCTGGACTCTGACGCTCTACGGGGTGGCCAGTCTGCTGACGTTTGCTCTCTATTGGCATGACAAACGTCGCGCGCGCGTGGCCGGCTGGCGTGTGCCGGAAAACCTGCTGCACCTCGGCGAACTGCTCGGCGGTTGGCCTGGCGTGCTGCTCGCCCAGCAGAAGTTTCGCCATAAAACCCGCAAGCAGTCCTTTCAACTGGTGTTCTGGGCCATCGTGCTATTGCATCAACTGTTCTGGGTCGAGCGGCTGGTGTTGCCACTGGGAGGCTGACCACCCTGACCGAGCATAAACACGCTACAATCGCGCCCTTTTTGCGCTCGCGCGTGCTCAAGCAGGATCCAGATTCGTGATTTCAACCGCCAATATCACCATGCAGTTTGGCGCCAAGCCTCTGTTCGAGAATGTTTCCGTCAAATTCGGCAATGGCAACCGTTATGGCCTGATCGGTGCCAACGGTAGCGGCAAGTCGACGTTCATGAAAATTCTCGGCGGCGAGCTGGAGCCCTCTGCGGGTCAGGTGATGCTCGAACCCAATACTCGGCTCGGTAAACTTCGTCAGGATCAATTCGCCTACGAAAACTTCACCGTGATCGACACGGTGATCATGGGTCATGAGCAGTTGTGGAAGGTCAAGGCCGAGCGCGATCGCATTTATTCGCTGCCGGAAATGACCGAAGAAGACGGCATGGCCGTGGCGGAGCTGGAAACCGAGTTTGCCGAAATGGACGGCTACACAGCCGAGTCCCGCGCGGGTGAACTCCTGCTTGGTCTGGGCATTCCGCTGGAGCAGCATTTTGGTCCGATGAGCGAAGTGGCGCCGGGCTGGAAGCTGCGGGTGCTGCTCGCCCAGGCACTGTTTTCCGATCCGGATGTGCTGCTGCTCGACGAGCCGACCAACCACCTGGATATCAACACCATCCGTTGGCTGGAAAGCGTCCTTACCGCGCGTAACAGCACCATGATCATCATTTCCCACGACCGTCACTTCCTCAATAGCGTGTGCACGCACATGGCGGATCTGGATTATGGCGAGCTGCGCCTGTTTCCGGGCAACTACGACGAGTACATGACGGCCGCCACCCAGGCGCGCGAACAACTGCTCTCCGACAACGCCAAGAAAAAGGCCCAGATCGCCGAACTGCAAACCTTCGTCAGCCGCTTCTCGGCCAACGCCTCGAAAGCCAAACAGGCCACCAGCCGCGCCAAACAGATCGACAAGATCCAGCTGGCCGAGGTCAAACCGTCCAGCCGCGTGAGCCCCTTCATTCGCTTTGAGCAGACCAAGAAGCTGCACCGCCAAGCCGTAACCGTGGAGAAGCTCAGCCAGGGTTACGACGGCGTGCCGCTGTTCAGCAACCTGAACCTGCAGATCGAGGCGGGTGAGCATGTTGCCATTATCGGCCCCAACGGTATCGGCAAAACCACGCTGCTGCGTACGCTGGTCGGCGAAGTCCCGCCGAGGAGTGGCGAAGTGAAGTGGACCGAGAGTGCTGAGGTCGGCTACTTCGCCCAGGATCATGCCGACGCCTTTGAGGACGATGTCACCCTGTTTGACTGGATGGGACAGTGGACTCAAGGCGGCGAGCAACTGGTGCGCGGCACCTTGGGCCGCATGCTGTTCTCCAACGATGAAATCCTCAAGTCCGTGAAGGTGATTTCCGGGGGAGAGCAGGGCCGCATGCTGTTCGGCAAGCTGATCCTGCAAAAGGCCAACGTGCTGATCATGGACGAACCGACCAACCACCTGGATATGGAGTCGATCGAGGCGCTCAACCTGGCGCTGGAGAACTATCCGGGCACGCTGATCTTCGTCAGCCATGATCGTGAGTTCGTCAGTTCCCTGGCCACCCGCATCATTGAGTTGTCGGAAGATGGCGTGACCGATTTCAGCGGGTCCTACGACGATTACCTGCGCAGCCAGGGCGTTGTGGTTTAACCGACGCTAGAGCTCCGCATCCATAAACAGAAAACCGGCACAAGGCCGGTTTTTCTGTTTATGGACCGGTAGTTCATCTGCAGCGCTGCGTCGATGGATACTATTAACTTAATACCACCCCTGTAACGGCGTTGGATGTTTCACGAACCTCCGCGTGAGAGCCCGGTTGATCAGTGGAAGGGGTTGTGCTCAGTCGCGGTAAAAGACCTGAACCAGGTGATAACCAAACTGGGATTTCACCGGGCCGTGGACGATGCGGGTGGGTTTCTTGAAGATCACCTGGTCAATTACCCTGACCATCTGACCGGGCCGGACTTCGCCCAGGTCGCCGCCACGTTTTGCGGAGGGGCAAATAGAGTGTTTTCTGGCCAGCACATCGAATGCGTCGCCATTGGCCAGGCGCTTCTTCAACTGCTCGGCTTCTGCTTCGGTCTTGACCAGGATATGGCGCGCCATGGCTTTGGCCATGTGGGTTCTCCTCGATTTCGGGGTCGGCATTCTGCCGGCTTCCCGCGTGGGGCTCAACGCCAGGCAACCGAACATGGCAATAGAGTGGGCTAGGCGCACAGAGTCCGGTCCACTAAGCTGCCAACTTTATTCAGTTGAAGTGCCACATGAAACCCGCCGCGAACAATCCTCTGCATGGCGTCACCCTGGAAACTCTGCTCACCGAACTGGTTGATCACTACGGATGGCCAGGGCTGGCGCAACGCGTCGATATCCGTTGCTTTAAAAGCGATCCGAGCATCAAGTCGAGCCTGACCTTTCTGCGCAAGACGCCCTGGGCACGCGAGAAGGTCGAATCCCTGTATATCCAGTTGCGCAAATCGAAGTCCTGATCCAACGCTGTCGATTCCACTTCGTCCTGTTCGACTAAGTGCACGGACCGCTCAGCCGGTCTCAACCAAACCGACAGGAGGCAAAGCCATGCGCGTTATGGTGATTGTCAAAGCCGACCCAAGCTCCGAAGCGGGCATTATGCCCAGCGAGGAATTGCTGACCGCCATGGGTCGTTACAACGAAGAATTGGCCAAGGCAGGCGTGTTGCTGGCCGGAGAAGGCTTGCAGCCCAGCTCGAAAGGCGCTCGGGTTAGGTTTTCCGGCAGCCAGCGTACCGTGATCGACGGGCCCTTTGCGGAAACCAAGGAGCGGATCGCGGGCTTCTGGATACTTCAGGTGTCCTCGTTGGCCGAGGCCATTGACTGGGTCAAGCGATGTCCCAACCCGATGCCTGGCGACTCGGAGATCGAGATCCGACCGATTTTCGACGTGGAGGATTTTGGCGAGGCACTTACTCCCGAATTGCGCGAGCAGGAACAGCGAATTCGGGCACTGGCCGCTGGACGTTCGGATTGAATGTCAACCACAATCGGGTCTGAGCTGCCGGGTCGCTCAGTCCCGCAGTTGCGGTAGATCGCGGAACAACTCCAGCGCCTGGGGGTTGGCCAGGGCATCGGTATTCTTCACCGGCTGGCCGTGCACCACATTGCGCACGGCCAGCTCGACGATCTTGCCGCTGAGCGTGCGAGGAATGTCCGCGACCTGGATGATCTTCGCCGGCACATGTCGCGGCGAGGTATTGGCACGGATCACCTGGCGGATACGGGTCTGCAGTTGGTCGTTCAACAACAAGCCGTTGCGCAAACGTACGAAGAGCACCACGCGCACATCGCTCTGCCATTCCTGGCCAATAGCAATGGCCTCCAGTACGTCCTCGATCTTTTCAACCTGGCGGTAGATCTCCGCCGTGCCAATGCGCACGCCACCTGGGTTGAGGACGGCGTCGGAACGGCCGTGAATTACCAGACCGCCATGGATGGTCTCTTCGGCATAATCGCCGTGGGCCCAGATGCCGGGATAGGTCTCGAAATAGGCTGACTTGAAGCGGCTTCCCTGCGGGTCGTTCCAGAAACCCACTGGCATCGACGGAAAATGTCGAGTGCAGACCAGCTCGCCTTTCTCGCCAATCACGTGTTGGCCTTGCTCGTTCCACACCTCGACCGCCATGCCCAGGCCCTTGCATTGCAACTCGCCACGCCACACGGGCAAGGTTGGATTGCCCAAAGCGAAGCACGAAACGATATCGGTGCCGCCGGAAATGGATGACAGGCATAGGTCGGCTTTGATCCCGCGGTACACGTAGTCGAAACTTTCGTGAGCCAAGGGCGAGCCGGTGGACAGGATTGCTTTCAGGCGGATGAGGCGGTGGGTATCGATGGGCTTGGCGCCGGCTTTCTGCAGAGCGGCAAGATAGCGGGCGCTGGTGCCGAAAATGCTGATGTCCTCGCTGTCGATCAGATCGATCAGGCGTTCCGGAGCGGGGTGGAGGGGCGAGCCGTCGTACAACACCAGGGTAGCGCCCTGGCTCAGCCCGGAGACCAGCCAGTTCCACATCATCCAGCCACAGGTGGTGAAATAGAACAGCGTGTCATCCGGTTGCAAGTCTGTGTGCAGTCCCAGCTCCTTGACGTGTTGCAACAAGGTGCCTCCCACGCTGTGCACAATGCATTTCGGCACGCCGGTGGTGCCGCTGGAATACAGGATGTACAGCGGTTGGGCAAAGGCGACTGGCGTAAAGCTAGGCTCACCTCCAGGCTGGTAAACGTCTTGCCATAGCACAACCCGCGCTGCGGCGTGCAGTTCATCGGTGCGTGCTTGGGGATGGGCGTAGGGCAGCAGAATCAGCAACTCCAGCGTCGGCAGGCTGGGAAGAATTTCGTTGAGCTTGCTGGTCAGGTCCAGAGTCTTGCCAGCGTAACGATAGCCAGCGCAGGCTAGCAGCACCTTGGGCTCGATCTGCCCGAAACGGTCAATGACGCCTTGGGTGCCAAAGTCGGGGGAGCAGCTCGACCAGGTGGCGCCCACGCTGGCGGTCGCAAGCATGCCGACCACCGTCTGCCAGGTATTGGGCATGACGGCGGCAACTCGATCCCCCAGGCCAACGCCTGCATCGAGCAAGCTTTTCTGCAGGCCGGCAACATGTGCAGCCAGCTCGGCATGGCTGAGCTGTTCCCGCGTGCCGTCTTCGCCAATGGCCACCAAGGCAGGGTGATTGTCGCGACGGCGCAGCAAGTGTTCGGCGAAATTCAGCGTGGCGCCGGGAAACCAGCGCGCATCCGGCATGTGCTCACCTTCCTCGAGCACGCTGTGTGGTTGCTCATGAAAGGCAATCCGGAAGAAATCAACGATGGTTGCCCAGAACTCGGCGCGGTGTTTCACGCTCCAGGCATGCAATGCCGGATAGTCGGGCAGCAATTGTCCGTGGCGCTGCTCTACAAACCGCCGGAAGGCCTCCATCCGGGTGTTGGCTATGCGCTCAGCGGAGGGGATCCAGAGGGGTGTCTGCATGGGGAGGGCCTCGAAGTGCAAACTCTTGTTGGATTCTAGCCGCGTGGTGAATCATCACCTAAAGCCGCTCCGCTGGGCAGCTTTAGGAGTCTTGCTTGATGATGGTTATTGCGCGGTCCAGCCACCGTCCATATTCCAGGCCGCGCCGCGCACCTGATTGGCTGCCTGGCTGCACAGGAACAACACCAGCTCGCCCAGCTGCTCAGGACTGACGAAATCCAGCGAGGGCTGTTTTTCAGCCAGCAACTCCTGGCGGGCCTGGGCAGTATTTCCATTTGCCTGAGTGCGGCTGTCGATCTGCTTCTGCACCAGCGGTGTCAGTACCCAGCCGGGGCAGATGGCATTGCAGGTGATGCCGGTGGTCGCGGTCTCCAATGCCACCACCTTGGTCAGACCGACCACGCCATGCTTGGCGGCGACATAGGCGGATTTCTGCGCAGACCCCACCAGCCCGTGCACTGAGGCGATGTTGACGATCCGCCCCCAGCCGCGCTGGCGCATGCCCGGCAGAGCCAGTCGTGTGGTGTGAAACACAGAGGACAGGTTGATGGACAGGATTGCATCCCAGCGTTCCGCCGGAAATTCCTCCACCGGCGCCACATGCTGGATACCGGCATTGTTGACCAGGATGTCGATGCCGCCGAAGTCGCGTTGCGCGTAGTCGCTCATGTCGGCGATTTGCTCCGGATCGGCAACGTCCGCCGGGTGGTGAGCGACCTTGCCGCCATGGCGTTTTACGTCGCTAATCGCAGCGTCGGCATCGCCGAAGCCATTGAGAATCAAATTGGCACCTGCGGCGGCCAAGGTATGGGCGATGCCCAGGCCGATACCGCTGGTGGAGCCGGTGACCAGAGCGGTCTTGCCTTTCAAGATCATGGGTGTTGTCTCGTTCAGGGGGCGCGGGCGGTGTGCTCGCCTGCGCCGCATCGATGGGGATCAGACGATGCCGGTCGCGTAGTACACGCCGATTACGAAAAACACGGCGACGGTGGAAATCAGCGTAATACCGAATATGTCCTTGTACGCCTCGCGGTGGGTCAGGCCGGTGACCGCCAACAGCGTGATCACGGCGCCGTTGTGGGGCAGGGTGTCCATCCCGCCGCTGGCCATCGACGCCACGCGGTGCAGGACTTCCAGAGGAATCGCGGCGGCATTGGCGGCGCTGACGAAGCTTTCGGACATGGCGGCCAGGGCGATGCTCATGCCGCCGGACGCCGAACCGGTGATCCCGGCCAGCAGGTTGACAGTGATCGCTTCGTTGATCAGCGGGTTGGGAATGCTCTCCAGAGCATTGGCCACCAGCATGAATCCAGGCAGAGCGGCAATCACCGCACCGAAACCATATTCAGACGCGGTATTCATGGCGGCCAGCAGCGAGCCGCCGACGGCAGTCTTGGTCCCTTCGGCGAGCTTGTCCTTGACTGTGCGGAACGAGCAGACCAACACCAGCACAATCCCGGTCAGCAGTGCCGCCTCAACGGCCCAGATGCCGGTGATCTTGGCGACCTCGGTCTGGATAGGCGCGCTCATGCCCGGCAATTGCAGGATGTGGCTCTGGCCATACAACTGCGGAATTAGATTGGTGTAAACCAGGTTGGAGACCCCCACCACCAGCAGCGGCGACAGGGCCAGCCAAGGGTTTGGCAGCTTGATGTCATCCGGGGTGTCCGGCTCGTTACGCAGGTCAGTGCCATAGCCTTCGCCCGCCCGCTGGGCTTTGTTCAGCTGCCGGCGCAGATACAGCATGCCGACGAAGAACATGAACAGCGTACCGGCTACACCGAGCCAGGGCGCTGCCCAGGCATTGGTGCTGAAAAACGCGGTCGGGATGATGTTCTGGATTTGCGGCGTGCCAGGCAGCGCAGTCATGGTGAAGGTGAAGGCGCCAAGGGCGATGGTCGCCGGGATCAGGCGCTTGGGAATGTTGCTCTGGCGGAACATTTCCGCCGCGAAGGGGTAAACCGCGAACACCACCACGAACAGCGAGACGCCACCGTAGGTGAGCAGGGCGCAGACCAGAACGATGACCAGAATCGCCTGTTGTGTGCCGAGCAGACGGATTGCAGCGGCCACGATTGAGCGCGAGAAACCGGACAGCTCGATCAATTTGCCGAACACGGCGCCGAGCAGGAAGACCGGAAAGTACAGCTTCACGAAGCCGACCATCTTGTCCATGAACAGGCCGGTAAACGCGGGGGCCACCGCCGAAGGGTCAGTGAGCAGGACGGCTCCCATGGCAGCAATGGGCGCGAAGAGGATGACGCTGTAACCGCGGTAGGCGGCCACCATCAGCAGTATCAATGCAGCAAGGGCGACGATGACACTCATCGGAATTCTCCTTGGGCACTGCAACGAAGCAATCTGGCGCGGGTGTGGTGTTTCCAGGCGGGCGGCTTCGTGGCAGGCATTTTTGTTGTTGTTTTAGGTGCGGAACGAGCCGCAGCGAAGCTATAGCGAGTTTTGTGCCATATCGGTAACACGCTGATTTATAAGTATTTTCTGCTTATTTTTGAAAAGAGCTGGGCAGTGGTTTCTCCAAACGGAGAAAAATCGCTGACTAAATCCAAGACAAAGCCAGGTTGCATCAGGGGTCCCGCGCTGTCTCTTTCTCGAGACTGGTGTCTCGCTATCAAGACACAATGCCCAGCGCAGCCATTTTCTTGTACAGGGTCGAGCGCCCCATCCGCAGTTGGCGGGCCGTCGCGTCGACATTCCCGCAGTGCTCGGCCAGTGCCGCTGAGATGAACTGTTGCTCGAACTGCAGCCGTGCCTGCTGGAAGTCACCCAAGGCGGGCAGGGTGTGCCGTGACGACGCGGGCGCGGTTAGCGGGTGCAGGACGCCAATGGCGGTGCGCAGCGCTTCCTCGCTCAACACGGCCTCGTCGTTGAGCAGTGCGGCGCGCTCCAGCACGTTGCGCAGTTCGCGGATATTCCCCGGCCAGGCATGGCGAGAGAGAAGTTCGAGAGCTTGAGGAGCAAGCTCATGGTGGTTGCCAAACTCATCAAAGATGGCTTCGCACAGGGCCGGCAAGTCTTCGAGGCGCTCGCGCAGCGGTGGTACGCGAATCGGTAGAACGTTGAGGCGGTAATACAGGTCGGCGCGGAACTCGCCCCGCTGCACTGCTACTTCGAGGTCGATGGAGGTTGCGGCAATCAGGCGAATATCGCTGCTGATCACCTCGTTGGAGCCGACCGGTTCAAACTCCTTCTCCTGCAGCACGCGCAGCAGCTTGCTCTGGAGCGGCAGGGGCATATCACCAATCTCGTCGAGAAACAGGGTGCCGCCTTGAGCAATCTGCAACTTGCCGGCACGTCCCTTGCGATCCGCCCCAGTAAACGCCCCCGGTGCGGTGCCGAAGAACTCGGCCTCCAGCAGTGTTTCCGGGATGGCTGCGGTATTGACGCTGACAAAAGCCTTGTGAGCTCGCGGGGAGGTGCTGTGGATGGCGTGGGCCAGGAGCTCCTTGCCGGTGCCGGTTTCGCCCAGCAGTAGCACGGGCGAATCCGTGCCTGCACTGCGTCTGGCGCGGCGCTTGACCTCCAGGCTGGCGGCGCTGGTACCGATGAAGTTCGCGAAGTTGTACTTGGCCTGGCGTGCGCGCAATAACGAACGGGTCGAGGCCAGTTCTTCCTGCATCTGTTGATAGCGGGTCAGCAAGGGGGCCAGGCTTTTCAACCGACCGAACAAGGCGAAGCCGATGGCGCCGATGACCTGTTCGGCATCGTCACGAATCGGCAGGCGCATCACCACCAGCGGTTCGGTGGACGTATCGAGCATGTCCAGCAGCAGGGGTTGGCCTGTGGTTACCACTTCGCGCATCAAGCTGCTGGGAATCACACTTTCGCAAGGTTTGCCAATGGCTTCCTGGGCGCTGGCCAGGCCGAAGCGTTGGGCATAGCGCTCGTTCATCCAGACGATATTGGCATTGCGGTCGACAATGATCGTGCCCGCGCTGGACTGCTCGACGATTTCAAACAGCGAGCGGATGGCGAGTTGGCGTACCCGTTGGTAATCCTTGAGGCTGGTATCCATGCGTTACCTGCAGCGATGCGATTCGAAAAGGAAGGGCGGTTTGGCGAGCGATATAGCCTCGCCTATAGTCCTGATCTTTGATCCTGTGACAAGGAACCACTCCATGCGCCTGTTTCTATTGGCCAGTATTCTGGCCGGCCCGGCACTGGCCGAACCCGGACTTTTACCCCTGTTGTTCGGAGAGCATCGCCTGCAGGTCGAGTTCGCGTCCAGTCAGCAAGAACGTCAACAGGGCCTGATGGGGCGCACCGAGCTGGCGGAATCAGCCGGCATGCTGTTCAGATTCCCTGACTTGAAGCGTCAATGTTTGTGGATGAAAGATACGCCATTGCCGCTGTCGGCAGCCTTCCTTGATGAGCAGGGGCGGGTTATCAATCTCATCGACCTCGAACCCCATGACTTGCAAGTCAAATGCTCCAGCGCGCCTGCGCGGTTTGCCGTGGAGGCCAACCAGGGCTGGTTCGGCCAGCGGCAGATCGTACCCGGCATATCCGTAAGGGGCTTGCCGGCAGCTGAATGAGTGGCGCTATGCTGGGTTCGGCTCTTGCGATATCAGGCCGATATCAATCCGCGGATTGCAGGTGCTGCCGGGTGTTATGCATAATGCCGGACTTTTTCTGGCCGGGTTTCCGGTATCTCTTTAGGTTGCCATGCATTACCGCACCGATATCGAAGGACTCAGGGCGCTTGCCGTTCTCCTGGTCATTGCTTACCACTATCAATTTCCTGGCATTAGCGGCGGGTTTATCGGCGTCGATGTCTTCTTCGTCATTTCCGGCTTCGTCATCACCCAGTTGCTGATGCGCTCCATGGCGCAAGGTACCTTCAGCTTTGCGGATTTCTATGCGCGCCGAATCCGTCGCCTGGTTCCGGTGTTTCTGCTGGTGTCCACGGCCAGCTTCCTGCTGATTTCGCCGTATTACCTAGACGACGACTACTACGTTTTTTCCAAGAGCTGGCTGAGTTCTCTGGTCGGCGTCAGCAACTTTTATTATTTCAGCGAGCTGAATCAGTATTTCGCGCCTGAAACCCAATCACTCACGCTCCTGCATACCTGGTCGCTGGCCGTCGAAGAGCAGTTTTACCTGCTCTGGCCGTTGACACTGCTGCTGATCTGGCGCTGTTTCCGGAGTTGGGGTGGCGTACGCACCTTCCTGTTCATCGTGCTGCTGGCTCTGCTGCTGTCTGTGTACCTGGCAGAAACTGCGCCCAATGCTGCGTATTACCTGTTGCCGGCCCGGTTGTTCGAATTGCTGCTTGGCGCCGGCGTCGCCCTGCACGCAAGCCGCTTGCCGGTTCTGCAAACGTGGACGGCACAGATTGTCGCAAGCACGGGCCTGGTGCTGATCGTCGCCACCGGCCTGCTGCTGGATAACAGCGATCATTTCCCCGGCTACAACGCCTTGTGGCCGACCTTGGGCACCGCGTTGATCATTTACGCAGGACTGCACCAGCCTGGTACCTGGGTGGCGCGGCTGCTCAGCCTGCGCTGGATGGTCTTCCTGGGTGGTATTTCATATTCGCTGTATCTCTGGCACTGGCCGATTGTGGCGTTGCTCCATTACCAGTTGGTGGAGCTCACCTGGCCGATCCGCCTGTCCATGGTCGCCGGAGTCATTCTGCTGTCCTGGCTCAGTTATCGCTTGGTGGAAAACCCTTTCCGCTACACGCAGTGGCGACTGGGCAAGCTGCTTCTGCTGATGGTGTTGGCGCCAGCTGTGTTGATGTGGGCGGTGCAGGTCACCATCCGACTGGCAGATGACATCAGCTTCCGTATTCCGGAAGAGCGCCGCGAGCTGTACAAGATCATCGAGCAGAATGACGATACGGACCTGTATAAAGCCTGTTTCAAAGGACCTTATTACCAGTTCAATACCTCGGCCAAATGCCTGTTCGGCGCGCCGGCACCGCAAGGCGAGCCCAACAGCATTCTGATTGGCGACTCCCACGCCATTGCGCTGATGGGGTTTGTCGAAGAGCTGATTGCCGGTACGGACCGCTCACTGCTGCTGGTGACCCAGGCCTCTACGCCTTTCGTTCTGGCCGAGCATGCAGCCTCGGTATTCGGGAATGACAGCGAGAAAATAGATCGCAGCCGTGCGCTGACCGAATACCTGAGCAAGCGCCCGATGACGGTTTTCGTGTCGGCGTATTGGGATGCCTACCTGGCCAGTTCGACCCATCACCGCGCTTTTCTGGCGGCCATTGGCTGGCTGGTGGAGCAGGGGCATGAGGTGATCATGCTTGAGGATGTTCCCACGTTGCCCTCATCGGCCCATGCTCATTGCCTGCTCAAGAACATGCCGGACTGCTCCATCGACGTCGCCCCGGTCCGTCAACGCCTGGCCAACTTCGAACGATTCAAGGCGGAGATACGCGCTGGATATCCCCGGGTGGCCTGGATCAATCCCCGCGAGGTCATCTGCGACGACGCGCGTTGCCAGACGGTGCTCAACGGCATACCTCTCTATCGGGATGCGGACCATCTGAATAACCTGGGCGCCCGGGAAATCGCACGGGCTTATCTGCAACGCTTCGGCAACCCTTTGCTCGAGCGGTATTCGGCTAATCCATAACGGCGCTGGACGCGCCGCCGTTATGGGGTAGTTCAGTCAGGGATCAGCCCGAGCTGCGGCGAGCGCCTGTGCCACACGCGAGCCATTTTGGCGGCCGAGCAGCGCGCAAATACGCTCGCCAGCGGCGATCAGTCGTTGCAGATCCACGCCGGTGTCGATACCCAGTCCTTGCAACAGGTAAACCACGTCTTCGCTGGCCACATTGCCACTGGCGCCCCGCGCATAAGGGCAACCTCCCAAGCCTGCGACGGAGCTATCGAACACCGCGATACCTTCCAGCAGGCTGGCATAGATGTTTGCCAGCGCCTGGCCGTAGGTGTCGTGGAAGTGCCCTGCCAGCCGTTCGCGGGGGATGTCCCGGGCAACCACCTCGAGCAGCTGACGGGTCTTGCCCGGCGTGCCGACGCCGATGGTGTCGCCCAGTGAAATCTCGTAGCAGCCCATGGCGAACAGCTCCCGGGCCACCTGGGCCACCTGCGCCGGGGCGATCTCGCCTTCATACGGGCAGCCCAGCACGCAGGACACATAGCCGCGCACGCGAATGCCGTTTTGCCGCGCGGCGCCCATGAGCGGCATGAAGCGTTGCAGGCTTTCGGCAATGGAGCAGTTGATGTTCTTTTGCGAAAAGCTTTCCGAGGCGGCGGCGAATACGGCGACCTCCTTGACGCCCGCCTCCAGAGCCGCTGTAAAGCCCTGCAGATTGGGCGTCAGGGCTGCGTAGGTGACGCCAGGCTTACGCTGTATCTGCGCAAACACCTCGGCGCTGCCGGCCATCTGCGGCACCCATTTAGGCGAGACAAAACTGCCGACTTCGATATAGCTCAGTCCTGCAGCGCTCAAGTCATCGACCAGGCGCACCTTGTCAGCCACGCTGATCGGTAGTTTCTCGTTCTGCAGACCGTCCCGTGGGCCGACTTCGACCAGGCGGACGCGTTGCGGCAGGCTCATTCTTCCAGCTCCACCAGGGCCGCGCCCTCGCAGACCATATCCCCTTCGGCGCAATAGAGCGCCTTGACCGTCCCGGCCTGTGGCGCGCGAATGCTGTGCTCCATCTTCATGGCTTCCAGTACCACCAGCGCCGTACCGGCCTCGATGGCCTGGCCGGGTTCAACCAATACACGCACGATGCTGCCGTTCATGGGCGCCACAAGGCCGCCGTGGTGCGCATGACTGGCTTCTACTTCAGCGATGGCATCGACACGGGTCACCACTTGCAATTCACCGTTCCATTCCAGGTACAGAGTATCGCCCTGGCGGATGGCCTGCAGGCGTTGCTGGACGCCGGAGGCGTTGGTGTACAACAGTTGATCGCCGCACAACTGCGCATTGCCAGACGGGCGAATGACCTGGGAAATGCCATTGCAGCGCAGATGCACAATGCTCTGCGCCGGCAGTCCGGCACGCCAGCCGCTGGCGGCAGCCCACGGCGAATGCGGATCGTCCGTACGCTGGCAAGCGGGTTCGCTGGCGACAAAGGCCCCTGCGGCCAGTTGCCAGAAAGCTTCGGGCAATTCAGCCGGTGGCGGTAGCAAGTCGGCCTGATAACGGGGGATGAAGCTGGTGTCCAGTTCGGCCGCGGCAAAGGCCGCATGGGCCAATACGCGACGCAGGAAGGGCAGGTTGGTCTTGAAACCGCCCACGGCCAGCTCGTCCAGCATGGCCAGCAGGCGCAGACGGGCTCCCTCGCGGGTTTCGCCCCAGGCGATCAGCTTGGCCAGCATCGGGTCATAGAAGGGCGAAACGCTGTCGCCTTCGCTGACGCCGCTGTCCACTCGCCGTCCGGGTCCGGCGGCGGGTTCGCGATACAGCGTCAGCGTGCCCGAAGCGGGCAGGAAATCCTGCTCGGTGTCTTCAGCGTACAGGCGCACTTCGATGGCATGGCCGTTCAAGGGGATTTCATCCTGCGTGATCGGCAACGCGTCACCATTCGCCACGCGGATCTGCCAGGCCACCAGGTCCAGGCCGGTAATGGCCTCGGTAATCGGATGCTCGACCTGCAGACGGGTGTTCATCTCCATGAAGAAGAAGTCACCGCGCGAGTCGAGCAGGAACTCCACGGTGCCGGCGCCGACATAACCGATGGCCTCGGCGGCCTTGACCGCCGCTTCGCCCATGGCGCGGCGCAATTCGACGGACAGGCCCGGTGCAGGTGCTTCTTCGACGACTTTCTGGTGGCGGCGCTGAATTGAGCAGTCGCGCTCGTTCAGGTAGAGGCAGTTACCGTGTCGGTCGGCGAATACCTGGATTTCCACGTGACGCGGCTTGAGGACGTATTTTTCCACCAGCATGCGCGCATCGCCAAAGGCCGACTGCGCCTCGCGCTGCGCCGATTGCAGGGCTTCGGCCAGGTCAGCCTCGCGCTCCACCACTTTCATGCCTTTGCCGCCGCCGCCGGCAGCGGCCTTGAGCAGCACCGGGTAGCCGATGCGCTCGGCGGCGGCGCGGAAGGTTTCCACGTCCTGCGCCTCGCCGTGGTAACCGGGCACCAAGGGCACGCCGGCAGTTTCCATCAAGGCCTTGGCGGCGGACTTGCTGCCCATGGCGTCGATGGCCGAGGCGGGTGGTCCGAGAAACAGCAGGCCGTTTTGCTCGCAGGCGCGAGCAAGGGCGGCATTTTCAGCCAGAAAACCGTAACCGGGGTGAATGGCCTGGGCACCGGATGCCTGGGCGGCGGCGATGATGGCGTCGATGCGCAGGTAGCTTTCCGCCGGTTTGGCGCCGCCCAGATCCACGCTCAGGTCCGCCTCGCGCACATGGCGCGCCTGGCGGTCGATGTCGCTGTGCACGGCCACGGTCTTGATACCCAGGGCATTGGCCGTGCGCATGATGCGGCAGGCAATCTCGCCCCGGTTGGCGATCAGCAGCGTTGTAATCATTATTTTCTGCTCCAGTATTTACTTGCAGCTTGCAGCTTGCAGCTTGCAGCTAGTGGCTCTGCCAGTTCGGTTTGCGCTTTTCGAGGAAGGCTTTCAGGCCTTCCTGGCCTTCCTCGCTGATGCGGATGCGGGCGATGGCGCTTTCCGTGTGGCGGCGCAGGGCAGGGCTCAAGGCGCCATGACCCACTTCGTTGAGCAGGTCCTTGCACGCGGCCATCGCTTGCGGGCTGTTCAGCATCCATTGCCCGATCCAGTGTTCGACGGCCGCGTCGAGGGTGTCCTCGGCATAGCATTCGGCGAACAGACCCAGTTCGCGCGCACGTTCGCCGTCGAAGGCTTCAGCGCTCAATGCGTAGCGACGTGTCGCGCGGCGGCCAATGGCATGCACCACGAACGGACTGATCACCGCCGGCATCAGGCCGACGCGTACTTCCGACAGGCAAACACGGGTGCTCTCAGTGCCAATGGCCATGTCGCAGCAGGCAATCAGGCCCACCGCGCCACCGTAGGCGGCACCCTGAACCACGGCCATGGTTGGCAATTTCAACTGTTGCAGGCTGTACATCAGCTCGCCGAGGCGCTGTGAATCCTCAAGGTTGGCGTGATAGTTCAAATGGGCGCTTTCCTGCATCCACACCAGATCCGCACCGGCTGAAAAATGCTTGCCGCGTCCGCGCAGCAGCAGGAAGCGCAAGGAGTCATCCTCGCCGCAGGTTTTGATGGCCGCAGTGAGCTCACGGATCATCTGAGCGTTGAAGGCGTTGTTCTTCTCCGGGCGATTCAGCCACAGGGTGGCGAAGCCGCGCGGGTCGGTTTCGAGCTGGATGGTCTGGAAGTCGTTCATGGAAAACTCCGTTTTGAGCTGCAAGCTTCAGGCTACAAGCCGCAAGCGGTTCTGCAGTTTTTCTTGTTGCTTGTCGCTGCTTTACATGCGGAACACGCCGAAGCGGGTCGGCTCAATCGGTGCGTTGAGGCTGGCGGATAGCGCCAGGCCCAGTACATCGCGGGTTTGCGCAGGATCGATGACGCCGTCGTCCCACAGGCGAGCGCTGGAGTAATAAGGATGGCCCTGGTGTTCGTACTGATCGAGGATCGGCTGCTTGAGTTGCTGCTCCTCTTCAGCGGAAAACGACTGCCCGGCACGTTCGGCCTGCTCACGCTTGACCTGGGCGAGCACGCCGGCGGCCTGTTCGCCGCCCATCACCGAGATGCGCGCGTTCGGCCACATCCACAGGAAACGCGGATCGTAAGCGCGCCCGCACATGCCGTAGTTACCGGCACCGAAGCTGCCGCCGATGATCACGGTGAATTTCGGCACTTGGGCGCAGGCCACGGCGGTCACCAGCTTGGCACCGTGCTTGGCAATGCCGCCGGCCTCGTATTTCTGGCCGACCATGAAACCGGTGATGTTCTGCAGAAACAGCAGCGGAATCCCCCGCTGGCAGGCCAGTTCGATGAAATTCGCGCCTTTTTGCGCCGACTCGGCGAACAGGATGCCGTTGTTGGCGAGGATCGCCACCGGGTAGCCGTGCAGGTGAGCGAAGCCGCACACCAGCGTGGTACCGAACAATGTCTTGTATTCGTCCAGCTGCGAATCATCGACGATGCGTGCAATCACCTCGCGCACGTCGAAGGGCTGTTTGCTGTCTGCGGGAATCACGCCGTACAGCTCATCGGTTGCGTAGCGTGGTGCGATGGGCGTGCGGCTCTGTACCTGGCCAAGCTTGCGCCAATTGAGGTTGGCGATGCAGCGCCGCGCCAGTGCCAAGGCATGTTCATCATTTTCTGCGTAATGGTCGGCCACACCGGAGATCTTGCAGTGCACGTCAGCGCCGCCTAGCGCTTCGGCGCTGACTACTTCGCCCGTGGCGGCCTTCACCAGTGGCGGACCGGCGAGGAAAATGGTCGCCTGGTTGCGCACCATGATGGCTTCGTCGGCCATGGCTGGCACATAGGCGCCACCGGCCGTGCACGACCCCATTACCACGGCAATTTGCGGTATGCCCATGGCACTCATGTTCGCCTGGTTGAAGAAGATCCGCCCGAAGTGTTCGCGATCCGGGAACACCTCATCCTGCCGCGGCAGGTTGGCGCCGCCGGAGTCCACCAGGTAAATGCACGGCAGGCGGTTCTGCTGGGCAATGGTCTGCGCGCGCAGGTGCTTCTTCACAGTCAACGGGTAGTAGCTGCCGCCTTTTACCGTGGCGTCGTTAGCCACGATCATGCATTCGATGCCTTCGACGCGGCCGATACCCGCAATTACGCCGGCGGCCGGCACGTCCTCGCCGTACACCTGGTGGGCGGCCAGTTGACCGATTTCCAGGAAGGGGGAGCCGGCGTCGAGCAACTGGTCGATGCGCTGACGGGGCAGCAGTTTGCCGCGCGAGGTGTGGCGCTCCTGCGCCTTGGCACCGCCACCTTGCTGGATGCGCTCCAGCAAGCCGCGCAGGTCGTTGACCTGAGTGAGCATCGCCGCGCTGTTGGCGGCGAACTCCGGGGAACGGGGATTGATCTGGGTATTCAGGATGGCCATGGTCTGGCTCCGATTCATTCCGTGGGGTGAATGGCGCTTTGTCCATTCACCGGCTCTGGCGGAAAACGCTTCGCGGTTTTCCACCCTACGACTGCGGCTGAACGAGGCTGTGGTGGTTTTGCGTCCAGCCTCCAGCCTGCAGCCTCACGCCTCCAACGGCTTTATTTGGTCTCGTTGAACAGCTCGCGGCCGATCAGCATGCGGCGGATTTCGCTGGTGCCGGCGCCGATTTCGTAGAGCTTGGCGTCGCGCAGCAGGCGGCCGGTGGGGAAATCATTGATGTAGCCGTTGCCGCCGAGAATCTGGATGGCGTCCAAAGCCATCTGGGTGGCGCGCTCGGCGGTGTAGAGGATTACACCGGCGGCGTCCTTGCGGGTGGTCTGGCCACGATCGCAGGCCTGTGCCACGGCATATAGGTAAGCGCGGCTGGCGTTGAGCTGGGTGTACATGTCGGCAACCTTGCCCTGGATCAGCTGGAACTCGCCGATGCTTTGGCCGAACTGCTGGCGGTCATGGATGTACGGCACCACCACGTCCATGCACGCCTGCATGATCCCAGTCGGTCCGCCGGAGAGCACCACACGCTCGTAGTCGAGGCCGCTCATAAGCACCTTGGCACCGCCATTGAGGGTGCCGAGAATGTTTTCTTCCGGGACCTCGACATCCTGGAACACCAGCTCGCAGGTGTTCGAACCGCGCATGCCCAGCTTGTCCAGCTTCGGGCTGCGCGAGAAGCCTTTGCTGTCGCGCTCGACGATGAATGCGGTGATGCCGCGCGGGCCAGCATTGATGTCGGTCTTGGCGTAGATCACATAGGTGTCGGCATCGGGGCCGTTGGTGATCCACATTTTGCTGCCGTTGAGCACGTAACGGTCGCCTTGCTTGTCGGCGCGCAGCTTCATGCTCACTACATCGGAGCCGGCGTTGGGTTCGCTCATGGCCAAGGCGCCAATGTGCTCACCGCTGATCAGCTTGGGCAGGTACTTGGCTTTCTGCTCGGCGCTGCCGTTGCGATTGATCTGATTGACGCACAGGTTTGAGTGGGCGCCGTAGGAGAGGGCTACGGACGCCGAGGCGCGGCTGATTTCTTCCATGGCGATCACGTGGGCCAGGTAGCCCAGCCCGGCTCCGCCGTACTCCTCGCCGACCGTCACGCCCAGCAGACCCATGTCGCCGAACTTGCGCCAAATGTCCTCAGGGAATTGGTTATCGCGATCGATTTGCGCGGCGCGCGGGGCCAGCTCGGCCGCGGCGAAGGCCTGCACCTGCTCGCGCAGCATGTCGAGGGTTTCGCCCAAGGCGAAATCGAGGGTGGGGTAGCTCATGGTTCACCTGTTGTTTTTAGAGTCGGGAAATGAAGCTTAGAGCTGGGCTACTTGTCAGGTAGTGGCGGCCATGGCGGCGTGGCAGCGCTCCTCGGCGGTATCCAGTTCCAGTTGCATGTGCTGGATGTCCAGCAACTGCTGTTCAAGCTGCGCGCGGCGCTGGCCGATTTTGGCTAGGACGGTCTCCAATTGCTTGCGGTTGCCGCTGCTTGGCTCGTAGAGGTCGATCAGTTCCTTGCATTCGGCCAGCGAGAAACCCAGGCGCTTACCGCGCAAGATCAGCTTCAACGCCACCTTGTCGCGTGGGGAGTAGATACGTTCCTGACCGCGCCGCTCGGGGCTGAGCATGCCTTGTTCTTCATAAAAGCGAATGGCGCGCGTGGTGATATCCAGCTCGCGGGCCAGATCGGAAATGCTGTAAATCGGTACACCCATGCACGAAAATCCTGTGTTGCGTTGACGTTAACGTTAAGCTTACTTGACGTTAACGTCAAGCAAGAAACCTGATGCCTCTTGGCTTCATCGTTCGCTTTAATAAGCTAATAGAATCTCTTTAAATATCAGTAGGTTGGAATTGTTTTTTGATGATAAGCCTAAGCTTGGGAGTTCACTTTCTGAGCAATGTCGATGAGCTGTTCACGCATCCAGCGATTGGCGGGATCCTGCTCGGTGCTTTCATGCCAGTACAAATGGCTCGCTAGGCGCGGCACATCCAGCACCGGCAATTCAACGGCGAATAGCCCGTGCCGACGGGCAAAACGCTCGGGGACGGTCATGGCCAGGTCCGTTTGCTGCACCACGCTGGAGGCCATCAGATAATGCTGGGAACGCAACACCACCTTGCGTTGCAGGCCTAGCTTGCCCAGGGCCAAATCGACATAGCCGAGTCCGTTGCGCCGGCTGGAAATGTGGATATGACTGAGCGAAAGGTACTCCTCCAGGCTGAGTTGTTCCTTGGCCAGGGGATGGCCCTGGCGCAGGGTGCAGACGAACCGGTCATCCAGTAACTTGACGTGGCGGACCTGCGGATCGCTGTTGAGGGGCAGGTCGACGGCGAAGTCGAGGCGCCCCGATGCCAGCTCCTTAGTGGTCTCCCGACGGCGCGACAACATGCTTTCGATCTTGACCTGCGGCGCCATGCGACTCAGACGCTGCAGCAACGGTGGTAGCAGCAGCGCCTCGCTGAGGTCGGTCATGCTGATGTGAAAGGTTTTACTGGCCTCGGCAGGATTGAATACCCGGCTTTCCTGGACTGAAACGCGTAGCAGCTGCAAGGCATTGCGCACCGGCCCGATGATGTTCTGCGCCATGGGAGTAGGCACCATGCCCTGGGCGGTGCGTATGAAGAGCGGATCGTTGAACGTTTCCCGCAGGCGCGACAGCGCATTGGATACCGCGGGCTGGGTAATGCCGACGATTTGCCCGGCGCGGGTCAGGTTGGCTTCGCTGTAGATGGCATCGAACACGATGAATAGATTGAGATCGACCTTTTGCAGGTTCATATGGCCCCTCCGGCACGCTTTATTTTTATCAGGCGGTTGTATCTAACAGCCTGTGATCATATCCAGCTTATGAATAGCAATACACACGGACAATAATCTAGATAAATCATGGCCGAGTGTCCTAGCATCGAGTCACACCTCATCCGCAAAGGTAACCGGCCATGGATTTCGCGTACTCCCCCAAGGTTCAGGCGCTGCGTGAACGTGTCACTGCGTTCATGGAACACCATGTGTATCCCGCCGAGGCAGTCTTCGAGCGCGAAGTGAACGAAGGGGATCGCTGGCAGCCAACCGCGATCATGGAAGCCCTGAAAGCCAAGGCCAAAGCCGAGGGCCTGTGGAATCTGTTCCTGCCGGAATCCGACTACGGCGCCGGCCTGAGCAATACCGAATACGCACCCCTGGCCGAGATCATGGGTCGCTCGCTGCTCGGTCCCGAGCCGTTCAACTGCTCGGCGCCAGACACCGGCAACATGGAAGTGCTGGTGCGCTACGGCAGTGTCGAGCAGAAGACACAATGGCTGGAACCGCTGCTGGCCGGCGAAATCCGTTCCGCTTTTGCCATGACCGAACCCGACGTGGCCTCTTCGGATGCCACCAATATGCAGGCCAACGCCCGGCGCGAGGGTGACGAGTGGGTCATCAACGGTCGCAAGTGGTGGACCTCCGGCGCCTGCGACCCGCGCTGCAAGGTCATGATCTTCATGGGCCTGACCAACCCGGATAACCCGCGTCACCAGCAGCATTCGATGATCCTGGTACCCAGCGATGCGCCCGGCGTGACCATCGTCCGCCCGCTGCCGGTGTTCGGCTACGATGACGCACCTCACGGCCACGCCGAGGTGCTATTCGAGAATGTGCGAGTGCCCTACGAAAACGTGATTCTGGGCGAAGGCCGCGGTTTCGAAATCGCCCAGGGGCGTCTCGGGCCGGGGCGCATTCACCACTGCATGCGCTCGATCGGCATGGCCGAGCGCGCGCTGGAGCTGATGTGCAAACGCTCGGTGTCGCGTCAGGCGTTCGGCAAGCCGTTGGCGCGCCTGGGCGGCAATCTTGACCTGATCGCCGACTCGCGCATGGAGATCAACATGGCGCGGCTGTTGACCCTCAACGCCGCCTACATGATGGACACAGTGGGCAATAAGGTGGCGGCCAGCGAGATCGCACAGATCAAAGTGATGGCGCCGAACGTGGCGTTGAAGGTGATCGACCGGGCGATCCAGATGCACGGTGGCGCAGGAGTTTCCGGTGATTTCCCGCTGGCCTATTGGTACGCCATGCAACGGACTCTGCGGCTGGCCGACGGCCCGGACGAAGTGCACCGCGCCACGATCGGCAAGCATGAACTGCGCAAATACGTGCCCAAGGAGCTGCTGCGCGCCGGCCGCTGAGCGCCGCTTAGCGGGAATGCCGACGGACCCTGACTATGCTGTGAGAGAACAGCGAGGGCTGGGTATGGGCCAGGCGCGGGTGTGGGTGGTGGATGATGACGCCGAGGTGCGGCAGTTGTTGCACGACTATCTCGGCGGTCACGGTTATCAGGTGCAGCTGTGCGCCGACAGCACAGCGCTGCGCCAGGCCCTGGAGCAGGAGTTACCTGACTTGGTGCTGCTGGACCTCGGCCTGCCCGGCGAAGATGGCCTGAGCCTGGCGCGCTTTCTGCGCGAGCGCCACGACTTGCCGGTGATCATGATTTCCGGCGCCGGCACGTCGCTGGATCGTACCATTGGCTTGGAAGTCGGCGCCGATGATTACCTGGGTAAACCCTTCGATCCGCGCGAGCTACTGGCGCGTGTCAAAAGCGTGTTGCGCCGTTACCGGCCGGCGCAGCCAGCAATTGACTCAGCGGAGGCGGCCGATACCCTGCGCCTCGGACGTTTTCGGCTCGATCTGCAACGCCGCCAATTACGCGACGACCATAATACTGAAATCGAACTGACCGCTATGGAGTTCGACCTGTTGCAAGCTTTTGCCCAGCGTCCGAACCGCCCGTTGTCCCGCGACCAATTGCTTAATCTGACCCAGCACCGCGACTGGAATCCCTACGACCGCTCCATCGACATCCGCATCGCCCGTCTGCGGCGCAAGTTGGAGGACGATCCGGAAAAACCGCAGATCATCCGCACCCTGCGTGGAGTCGGCTACATGCTGGTTTCTGGCTGATCCTGACGCGCAACCCTCTGTTTCAATTGTTTCAGCCACGCCCAGTCGTCCGGTCGGCGGACGGTGCCTTCCTATACTCAAGGCATAGCCAGTGGGCGGAGCACAGCCATGCACCCGTCGTTCCCACCGTTGACAGCCACGGACCTGGATCATCCGCTGCGGCAGATCGTTGACAACAGTAGCGCGGTGATCTTCATCAAGGATCTTGCCGGCCGCTATCGGCTGGTCAACCCCGCGTTCGAACGTTTCTTCCAGCGCACGGCAGAACAGGTGCTGGGACGCAATGACCATGAACTGTTTGTTCCTGAAGTAGCCGATGCCCTGCGCTGTAATGACCAGCTGGTGATCAGCCAAGGCCAGCCCATTGAGGTGGAGGAACAGGTGCAGTCCCCCAATGGCAAGTGGGTGTATCTGTCCAGCAAGTTCCCAGTGTTCGACGCTGCAGGGCAGGTCATCGCCGTGTGCGGGATCGCCACTGACATCAGTGAGCGCAAGCGCATTGAAGAGGCGCTGAGTCACGTCGCGCTGGGCGTTTCGGCGGCCACCGGCGACGCTGTTTTCGCGGCCATTGCCCGCTATCTGGCGCTGTCGCTACATGCCGACTTCGCCTTCGTCAGTCGTGCCGCGCGCCCGGACAGTGACAGTCTGGATACCCTGGCGCTCTACCATGCGGGGCGGTTGATCCCAAATGTTCGCTATGAACTGGCCGGCACACCCTGTCAGGTAGTGTTCGGCAAACGCTTCCATTTCGTCGAGAAGGGGGCGCGTGAGCGTTACGCCGCCAGCGATGCCCTGCGGCTGTTCGGCCTCGACAGCTATGCCGGCTATCCACTGTTCGCCAGTGACGGACGCGCGCTGGGGCTTATTTCCGTGGGCCATAGCCAGTCGCTTCCGGAGCGCAGTCACGTCGAGGCGGTGCTGAAGATTTTTTCGGTGCGTGCCGCCGCCGAGCTGCAGCGTTTGGATGCCGAGACCAGTTACCGGTCGATCTTCGAGTCTTCGATGGATGCCATCTTTGTGCATGATCTGGACAGCGGCGCGCTGGTTGATGCCAATCCCAGCGCCTGTGCGATCTACGGCTACAGTTACGAGGACATGCTTGCCCAGGGTGTGGAGGCGTTCAGCGTCGGTTATCCGCCCTATGGCGCTGCGGATGTCCAGCGCTGGCTGACTCTGGCTCGCGAGCAGGGGCCGCAGCGTTTCGAGTGGCTGCGCCGTCACCGCGACGGCAGCCTGCACTGGGATGAGGTGTGCCTGAAACGGGCGAGCATTGCCGGAGTCGAGCGCATCCTGGCGTTTACCCGCGACATCAGCGAACGCAAGCAGGCCGAGCAGCAGCGCGCCGAGCTGGAGCAGCAGCTGCGCCAGGCGCAACGGATGGAAGCCATCGGCCATCTCACGGGTGGTATCGCCCACGACTTCAATAATCTGCTGACCGGCATGCTCGGCTACACGCACATGGCCGAGGAGCTCGCCGACGAACGCGATGATGCACAGCTCGGGCATTACCTGGCGCGAGTACGGCATTCGGCGGAGAAGGCCCGCGACCTCATCCAGCAGATGCTGATCTTCAGTCGCGGCAGTCACGGCCAGCCGCAAGCGTTGGACTTGGAGCGGTTGATTGGCGAGTTTCGGCAGCTGCTACAGTCGACGATGCCGCCCGGTATCGAGATCGACCTGCAATTGTCCCGCGATCTGCCGCCGGTGCTGTTTGACCCGGTGCAACTGGAGCAAGTGCTGATGAACCTGTGCATCAACGCCCGCGACGCCATGGGCGGCAGCGGTCAGCTGCGCATTGCGCTGCGCCGTGGCGGACCACAGCGTGGCATCTGCGCGTCGTGCCAGCAGGCGTTTGTCAGCGATTACCTGGTGCTGGGCGTTGAAGATTCCGGGCCTGGCATCGCCGAGTGGGTGCAGCGGCAGATGTTCGAGCCGTTCTTCACCACCAAGGCATCGGGGCAGGGCAGTGGCATGGGGTTGTCCATGGTGCACGGCATTGTTCACGAATACGGCGGACATCTGCAGCTGAGCACACAGGCGGGGAAGGGGTCCTGCTTCCAGGTATTGATTCCGCCATTGCTGTCCATGGAGCACGCCTGCAGGCCCTTGCATGGGCGCGTGGCGGTAGTTGATGACGAGCCGCTGGTGGCCGAGTTCATGAGCGAGCGGCTGCGGCAGTGGGGCCTGGATGTCCAGGTGTGGTCGGATGCCGAGCAGGCTTGTGGTGAGCTACAGCTGGACCCAGCGGCCTGGGATCTGCTGATCCTGGATCAATGCATGCCGCGCCTGACCGGCCTGCAACTGGCCGAGCGTCTACTGGCCGCACGGCCCGATCTTCCCATTGCGCTTTATAGCGGCTTCAGTGATCAGCTCGATGAAGCGCACGTGCAGGCCCTTGGCGTGCGTGCGGTGTGGCACAAACCGTTGGACGAATCGGCGCTATATACCTGGCTACGCACCAACCTGCCGGCATGACCGGCTGAAACCAAAAGGCTACAAAACCGCTGCACCCCGACATCGTGCCGATACACAGCCGGCGCACCCTGACCTCAACTGCACATCGGGCAGCTATTCCACTACGAGGCAGGGTTCATCCCATGAAGCGCTATCTGATCTTCCTCTACGGCATCGCCAGCTATGTCGGGTTCTTTGTCACCTTTCTCTATGCCATTGCCTTTCTCGGCAACTTGCCCGGCGTGCCGCGCACCATTGATGGTCATCCCGAGCTGGCGTCAGGCCCGGCCCTGGCCATCGATCTGTTGCTGCTGACGATATTCGCTGTGCAGCACAGCCTGATGGCACGACCGGCTTTCAAGGCACTGTGGACGCAAATCATCCCCGTAGCCGCCGAGCGCAGCACCTATGTGCTGTTCTCCAGCTTGGCGCTGATTCTGCTGTTTTATTTCTGGCAGCCGCTGGGCGGGGACGTGTGGACACTGGAAAGTCGGGCCGGGCAATGGCTGATGTATGCAGGCTTCGCCTTCAGTTGGGTGTTGTTGCTGTACAGCACCTTCCTGATCAATCACTTCGATCTGTTCGGCTTGCGCCAGGTGTGGCTGCAGTTGCGGGGCAAAGCTTACACCGACTTGCCGTTCAAGACGCCGGGAGCCTACCGACTGGTGCGCCATCCCTTATACGTAGGCTGGTTCTTTGCCATCTGGTGCACGCCGCAGATGAGCGTTACCCATATGCTGTTTGCTTTGGTGACCGCCGCCTATATTGTCGCGGCGATCAGCTTTGAGGAGCGCGACCTGATCGATGCGCACCCGGAATACAGGGACTACCGGCATCAAGTGCCCAAGCTGTTGCCCAGGTTTCGGTCGGCGCGTGGCCAGCAGGCCAAAGATGCAGTGTAAGCGAACTACCGAGACAAACAGGGCGCCTGGCGGCGCCCTGTTTGTCTTGTCAGCTATGGCTTTCCTTGGCCTCGACTTTCGCCTCGGCTGGCTGATTACGCGTCTTTATCAGCGATAACAGTACACCACCGGCCAATAGGCCAAAGGTCATGCACAGCGAGAGCAGGGCCGGCACCTTGTAGAAGTCGTGCAGAAGGATCTTGCCGCCAATGAAGATCAGCACCAGCGCCAGCGCGTACTTGAGGTACACGAAACGGTGCATCAGCGCGGCCAGCGCGAAGTACAGCGAACGCAGGCCGAGGATGGCGAAGATGTTCGAGGTATAGACGATGAACGGGTCCTGAGTGATTGAGAACACGGCCGGCACGCTGTCCACGGCGAACACCAGGTCGGCCAATTCGATCAGCACCAGGCACAACAGCAGCGGCGTGGCGTAAAGCAGGGGGTGGGGCGCACCTTCCGGCTGCAAACGCACCAGGAACTTGCCACCATGCAGGGTATCGGTCACGCGGATGTGTTTACGTGCAAAGCGAACGAAGCGGTTGTTCTCGATGTCCGGGTGTTCTTCTTCTTTTTCGAGGAACATTTTCACGCCGGAGTAGAGCAGGAAGGCCCCGAACAGGTAGAGAATCCAGGCGAACTCGGCCACTAGGGCAGCGCCGAGGCCGATCATGATGGCGCGCAGCACGATCACCCCGATAATGCCCCAGAACAGCACGCGGTGCTGGTAACGACGGGGAATGCCGAAGGCGGCGAAGATCATCGCCATGACGAACACGTTGTCCATGGACAGCGACTGTTCGACCAGGAAGCCGGTGTAGAACTCCAGAGCGCTCTGGGAGCCCAGTTCGAACCAGACCCACACCCCGAACAGCACACCCACGCTGAAATAGCCGCTGTACAACAGCAGGCTTTCACGCATTTCGATTTCGCGTTCAGTGCGATGCAGGACGCCCAGGTCGAGCACCAGCAGGGCAATCACAATGAACAGGAAGCACAGCCACAGCCACGTGGCTGTACCAAATAATGGAGTCGTGAGGAATTCAAGCATTGCGCAGGCCCCTTCAAAGGTGTCGGAAAAAAAGTGACTCCGACATCACGATGAGAAACGCTTACTCATCGCCAGAGGGGCCCGGCGTCACAACCCATATAGGCTATGCCTCTCAAGGCGTCACGGCAATGGGTTCAGGTAACAGATCGTTGCCGAAGGCTCGGTTGACCCAGACCTCCACGCGTCGATTCTTCAGGCGACTGTCTTCCAGGTCGTTCGCTGCCACCGGCATTTCATCGCCGATGCCGACAATACTGCTGATAACGACGCCATTCCTGCGCAATTCTCGACGCACAGCCATGGCGCGCAGTCGCGACAGCAGGTCGGCACGCTGCGCGTTGTTCTTGGCATCGCCAAACCCCACCAATGTCACCCGGCTTCCCGACATCTCGTGGGCGCGCAGGTACTCGCGTACCCGATCGATATCGCGCAGCGCCTTGTTGTCCAGCTGGGCGCTGCCTTCCTGGAAACGAAAATTCACCGATAGACGCTGCGCTTGACGCGCCAGCTGCCGGTAGGCAACGGGCATCTGTTCGCTGGGCGTGATGCGCATGGTGCGCACGTTCTGGGAAATGAAACCGACATTTTCCACGATGGCCTGACCTTGCGGGCCGTGCGCGAAGTCGATTAATCGCTGGGCCCACGGGTTTTGCTCGCCTGGCAGGTTGTAAATGAACAAACGCCGGGACAGCGGATAGTCCTCGGTGGCGAGAGTGTTGGCGTTGGGCGGCAGGGGAAGGCCTTCACCGTTGGAAATCAACAGCGCCTTGCTTTGGCCAACCGATGCCAGGCCTACAAAGCCGATACCGTGACGGTCAGCCAGCACCGCTTGGGCGAGGCGGTCATTGGACTCGAAGCGCTGGGCAGCCGGCCCCAGCGTGCGGCCATCGGCGTTGAGCACCAGCTCCTTGAACGTGTCGTAGGTGCCGGATTGGTCATCGCGGGCATACAGAGTGATTGGAGCAGGTGCACCACCCACTGCGCTCCAGTTGTTCAGCTCGCCAGCAAACACTGCGGCCAGTTGCTTCGTATCCAGATGCTGAAGGGGGTTCTTTGGGTGCACGATGATCGCCAGGCCATCGATGGCGATCACCTGTTCGGCAATGGCGGAGCGCAGATCGCCGAAAGCCGCCAGAGCTGCGACCTCGCTGTCTTTGACCGGGCGGGAGGAAGCGGCCAATTCGGCCGTATGGGAGTGCAAGGCGGTGAAACCGGTACTGGAGCCGTGGGCGGCGATGACGACTTGCACCAGCCGCCCCTGGGGGGTGTAGGCGACCACGCGCTGTTCGTTCGCGCGCGCCCCCTGCACAGTACGGATGCCTCGTAATCCCTGTCGTTGAAACAACCCTTCGACCAGCGCCGGAGCCAGCTTGGCGCCAATGGTGTTGGAGCCCTGGATACGCAGGACGGTCTCGGTTGGGCTTTCGGCCTGTACCACGCTGGGCAGTACACAGCCGCACAGCGCGAGGGATACACAAAACGTGCGGGTTAGACGTCCGAATCGGTGTGCGACGGTGCGCGGCATGGTTACTTCTCCATGTAAATATGCCGCGCAGGCTAGATTCGTAATGTGTCAATCATGTGACGGTCTATCGCAATTGCCGAACAGGTCCTTTTCGGTCGGAACCTAGATAATTTCCAGCCAGACCGGTGCATGATCAGACGGTTTTTCCATGCCGCGCAGTTCATAGTCGATGCCGGCGTCCTTGATCCGCTCCTGTAAGCCCAGCGAGGCGAGGATCAGGTCGATGCGCAAGCCGCGCTTGGGTACGTCTTCAAAACCGCGGCTGCGGTAATCGAACCAGCTGAAGCGATCATTAACCTCCGGATGCAAGTGGCGGAAGCTGTCCACCAGACCCCAGCCCTTCAAACGCTCCAGCCACTCGCGCTCTTCAGGCAGGAAGCTGCATTTGCCGGTGCGCAGCCAGCGCTTGGCATTTTCGGCACCGATGCCGATGTCGCAATCTTGGGGGGAAATATTGAAATCGCCCATTACCACCACCGCTTCTTGCGGCTGGAATCGCTCTTCCATCAGACGCTGCAGGTCGGCATAAAACTGCGTTTTGGCTGGAAACTTCACCGGGTGATTGCGGCTTTCGCCCTGTGGGAAGTACCCGTTGAAAACATGGATGGTCTGTCCGTCGGCGGTGGCGAAACGGCCGCCGATCCAGCGCCGCTGGGATTCTTCTCCATCGGTAGGAAAGCCCTTGTAGACCTCCAGCGGCGCCTGACGCGAGAGCAGGGCCACACCGTAATGGCCTTTCTGGCCGTGGTAGTGCACGTGATAGCCCAGTGCCTGTACATCGGCGAGAGGGAACTGCTCATCGGAGACTTTGGTCTCTTGCAGACCGATCACGTCGGGCTGGTGCTTGTCGATCAGGGCCGCCAGCTGATGCGGGCGAGCGCGCAGACCATTGATATTGAACGAAACCAACTTCATTGCGGCAGGTCCTGAGAAAACTGCGATGCTAGGGTCTATTGATGCTTCATCGCAAGCCGCGTTGCTGCGCAAAATCTCGCCAGGCTAGGCGTGGGACGCAGGCAATGGTTGTTCCCTTGCCAAGTCCCACAACGCCGCATGGCGAGATTTTGCGCGCAACCCCATGGGCCGGGCCTGTTTTTCCGCGATGCAGCGTTTCTCGTCGTTCATTTGGAATGACCAAACTTTGCGCCTCGTGCCTTGCCTCGCGGAAAAACGGGCTCCGGCGCGGTCGCGATGAAGCGTCAATAGACCCTGCCATGGCAGTGTCCATGGCGACCGGCTACCGTCCTTTTGCCGACTACCAACCATAACGACAAGGGGGAGCCCTCCATGCCCGGAAGCCAGCCCGCCAGACCTGCCAATGTGTGCGCACTTGACCGCGGCTATGGCCCCGAAGCCAGTTCGCTGCTGTATCACGCCTACCGCGATGATCCCACCTTCAGGTACCTGTTCGAAGCCGATCGTCCCGGTTATGACCATCGGCTGCGCGCGACGATTCGCGAATTGATGCGCAAGCACGTCGGTGAACAGCGTCCTGCGCTGGGGCTGATGCTCGATGATCGCCTGATTGGCGTGGCCTTGATTTCACCGCCCCAACGGCGCCTGGAGGTCACTGAAAGCTGGCCCTGGCGGCTGCGCATGCTGCTCACCGCAGGCTTTCGTTCCACCCGGCGCTACCTGGACTATCACGAGGCGGTCATGGCCTGTGTGCCGTCGGATGCGTTTCACCTGCTGCCGCTGCTCGGCATTCAGCCCAGCCAGCAGGGTCAGCACTACGGCGAGCAAATGCTTGCTGCAGTGCATGACTGGTGTGCCCAGGATGCCCACTCGCGGGGCATTGTGCTGTCTACCAGCAACAACCGTAACCTGGAGTTTTTCCGGGGCCACGGCTATCAGAATATTGGCGAAGTGGCGCTTGGGCCGATTCGTGAACAGGTCTTTTTCCATGCCAGTCCACACGTTCTGTCCAGTTCGCAAGGATGAGCCCCAATGCCCACATTTGGTTAGAGGGGCCCCATAAACCTCGTGTTAGCATGCGCGGCCATGTCGATTCGTAGAAAAGGCTTCGGCGTGCTGCTGTTTCTGCTGGCAGCGCCGATATTTGCCGACCAATTGCGTGTGCGTGTCACGCCGAATAATGCCGCCCTCAAGGAAAACGTCGAAGGCTATATCGGTGAGCTGGAGGACCTGGACCGCGCCGCGCTGCTACAACGCAGCCGCACCGCCGCCGCTCAGGCCCGTCAGGCTGCCGAGGCCCTCGGTTATTACCAGACGCGGATCACGACCGAAGTGAGTGACAGCGCAACACCCAGGCTGACGGTACGCATTGAACGGGGAGAGCCGGTAACCTTGCGCAACGTCACCGTGCGCATCGAGGGGCCGGCTGCGCAACAACGTACCTTTACCTTGCCGGATCTATCCGAGCTGCGGCCTGGCCAGCAGCTGCACCATGGAAACTATGAAAGCGTCAAAAGCCGCATCGAGAGCCAGGCCGCGCGCTATGGCTATTTTTCCGGCCGCTTCGACCGTCAGCAACTGCAGATCGACCCGGCAGAAGGTTACGCCGACATCGAGCTGATCTACCAGAGCGGCGAGCGTTACCGTTTTGGTGACGTCAGCTTCAGTGGCGATTCGCCCTTCGATGATGAGCTGCTGCGACGCATGGTGCCGTTCGAGCCCGCCACGCCTTACGACAGCGAGCTGATTGCCGAGCTGCACCTGAATTTGCAGTCCAGTGGCTACTTCGAAAGTGTGCGGGTCGACGCCACACCGGCCACGGCGCAGGGCGGCGTGATGCCCATCGATGTGCAATTGACCACGCGCAAGCCGCGCACTTTTGGTGTCGGTCTGGGTTACTCCACCGACGTGGGCCCGCGTGGACGCTTCAACTGGACGCGTCACTGGCGCAATCCTCAGGGACACAGCTACGGGGTGGAAACCGAATTGTCTGCCCCACGGCAAAACATCGGCCTGTGGTATGACATGCCCGGCGATAAACCGCTGACCGACAAGTTGCGCCTGGCCGGCGGTTATCAGTATGAAGAATTGGCCGATACTGACAGCCTGAGCCGCTTGCTGACCGTCGGGCCGGAATGGCACAGCCTGCGCCCGAACGGCTGGCAGCGGGTGATTTCGCTGAAGTGGCAACATGAAGAATACCGCCTGGGCGATGACTCCGGAATCAGTACCCTGTTGATGCCGGGCATCGGTTACTCCTACTTGAACAGTGATAATCGACTCGATCCCAGCCGAGGCTATCGGGTGCAGTTTGAAGTGTCCGCAGCTCAGGAAGGCATACTCTCGGATGCCAGCCTGGTGCACGGCGAAGCGGGGTTGCGGGGCCTCACCACCTTGGCTGACCGCCACCGCCTGCTCGGACGCGTGCAGCTTGGCGGCAGCTGGACCGACGACTACACCACGGTGCCGCCCTCGCTGCGTTTCTTCGCAGGGGGTGACCAGAGCGTACGCGGCTACGACTACCAGAGCCTGTCGCCCACCAACTCCCAGGGCGATCGCGTTGGCGGCCGGTATATGTTTGCCGTCAGCGCCGAGTATCAATATGCGCTGACACCCACCTGGCGGCTGGCAACCTTCGTTGACCAGGGCAACTCCTTCAACTCGCTCGAATTCCCGTCATTGATGACCGGTGTCGGCGTCGGCATTCGCTGGGTATCGCCGGTCGGGCCGTTGCGCCTGGACCTGGCCACGCCTTTGGATGGCGAGAAGGGCGTACGCCTGCACTTTTCCATGGGACCGGAATTGTGAGGGCGGGTTTGAAATGGGGCCTGATAGGCCTGTCGAGTGTTATCGCCTTGTTGGTGCTGGCCTCGGCTGTGTTACTGGGCAGCGAGGCTGGCAGCCGCTGGCTGATGGCGCGCGTACCGGGTCTGAGCGTGCACGGTTTCGAAGGCCGGCTGGCTACCCAGTGGCGCGCCGAAGAATTGACCTGGCAACAGGGTGAGAGCCGCGTTGAGCTGGTGGCGCCGGGCTTTAATTGGTCACCACGCTGCTTGCTGCGCTTGCGTCTGTGTGTAAAGGAGTTATCGGCCGATGAGGTCACCCTCGACTTCCCTCCCGGCGAACCGACCGAAGATACCGGACCGCTGTCGCTGCCAACCCTGCGCCTGCCGCTTGCCATACAAGTGACCAATGCGCGTGTGGGCCGCCTGGTCCTCAACGGCGAAGAACAGCTGCGCGACCTGCAGCTAAACGCCCACTGGACTGAAGTTGGCCTGCGGATCGACAGCCTGCGTGTGCGGCGCGATGAGATGAGTCTGGTTCTGCAGGGACAGCTCGATCCGCAAGGAAACTGGCCACTGACGACATCCGGCACCCTGAAGCTGCCCGCACCCGATGGACGAGAGTGGTCGCTGACGCTGCAAGCCCATGGCGAGCTGCAAAAAAACCTGCAACTGATCGTCAACAGTACGGGCTACCTGCAAGGGCGGCTGGAAGGCGATGTGCAGCCGCTGGTCGAGAGCGTGCCTGCAACGCTGCGTTTACGCGCTGAGGGTTTCAAAGCGAGCGCGGCATTACCTGACACCCTGACGCTCAATCGCCTCAATCTGCAGGCGGAGGGCGATTTGCAGGCCGGCTACCGCATCAACGGTTCGGCGCGCCTGCCCGCGCAGGCAGCGCCAATAGAGCTCAGCCTGGCAGGTCGCGTCACGGCGCAGGGCGCAGACATCCAGGCACTGCGCCTGGATGCCGGCGAGCAGCAACATGTGCAACTCGAAGGCCGGCTGGAATGGCACGAGGGATTCGTTGCCGACGCGACGCTGGACTGGCAGGCATTTCCCTGGTTGCATCTGTATCCCATGGACGAGCCGCCGGTAAACCTGGAACAGATGCATGCACAGGTGCATTACCGCGATGGCAACTACCTGGGCAATTTCGATGCTCGGTTGCAGGGTCCAGCCGGGCCGTTCACCGTGTCCAGCCCGGTCAGCGGCGACCTGAGCCAGGTGCACTTCCCCTCGCTGCAGGTTCAGGCGGGGCAGGGGCGCGCCGAAGGACAATTGAGCCTGGGCTTCGCCGACGCCATCACGTGGAAAACCGCCTTGCAGCTGGAGCAGCTCGATCCGTCTTACTGGGTCGCAGAACTGCCGGGGCAGCTGGGCGGTCCGCTGCGCAGCGAAGGCCGACTGCAGGGAGAGGATCTGCAGCTGCAAGCGAACATCGAATTGCAGGGCCAGCTCCGTGGCCAATCCGCTGCGCTGCTGTTGGATGCCAACGCAGCAGGACCTTCCTGGCAGTTGCCACGTCTGGATCTGCGCCTGGGCGACAACCGCATTCAGGGGCGCGGCGGCCTGAACGGGCAGTTGCAGGGCCAAGTGAATCTGGCGCTGGGCAAGCTCAATCAGCTGTGGCCGGGTTTGCGCGGCAGCGCCAACGGACGCCTGGATCTGGCCGGCACGCGCGAAGCACCGCAAGCCAGGCTGGATCTGCAAGGCCAGCAATTGCGTCTGGATGAGCAGCGTATCGCCAGCCTGGTCCTTAAAGCTCGTCTCGATCAGCAGCAGCAAGCTCACCTCAGCCTGCAGGCGCGGGAGATCCGTTCTGGCGACACCGAGATCGGCGAGCTGACCTTGAACGGCCAAGGCAATCGTCAGGAGCAAGCTGTGGCCCTGCGTCTGGAGGGTGAACAAATTCAGGCTGAACTCAATCTGGCCGGCCAGTTGGAAGGTGATTCTGAGGGCGGCTGGAACTGGCAGGGTCAGCTCAGTGAAGCGCTGCTCGCTGCCGCCGGGCAGCGCTGGCAACTACAGCAAGCCGCACCGATCGAACGCCGCGCCGACGGTCAACTGACGCTCGGCGCCCATTGTTGGCGGTCCGGCGCGGCCAGCCTATGCGGCGAAGAGCAGCGGCTGATGCCGGATCCGCGGATTCGCTACCGCTTGCGTGATTTCCCCCTCAACAGCCTGGCGGCATGGCTGCCGGACGATTTCCAGTGGCAGGGGGAGCTCGATGCCGAGGTGGCGTTGGACCTGCCGGCCAGCGGTCCGAGTGGACGCATTCTGGTTGATGCCGGGCAGGGCCGCCTGCGCCTGCGCGACCCTGAACGCGAACAGGATCAATGGGTGGAGTTTCCCTATCGCCAGTTGCGCCTGGACAGCCAATTGAAGCCCGAACAGGTGGACGTGAACCTGCGTTTCGATGGCGGCCAACTGGGTGAACTGACGCTGCAGGCGCGTATTGACCCGCGTCAGGAGATCAAACCCCTGAGCGGTGATTTCTCCCTGCGCGGGCTAAATCTGGCTGTGGCGCGCCCCTTCGTGCCGCAGGTGGCGCGCCTGGAAGGACAGATTAATGGCAGTGGCCGCCTCGCCGGCAGCCTGCAAGCGCCGTTGGTTGAAGGCGAAGTGCGCTTGACCGACGGCCATATGTCTGGCGGCGAGCTCCCCATGGCCATTGAGGACTTGCAGGTGCAGGCGCGCATCGCGGGCCAGCAGGTGAGCCTGGATGGCAACTGGCGCAGCGGCACTCAAGGGCAGGGCCGTATCGGTGGCAGCGTTGCGTGGCAACCCACCCTGCAGGTGGATGTACGCATTCAGGGCAGCCGCCTGCCAGTGGTAATTGCTCCCTACGCCGAGCTTGAAGTGGCGCCTGACCTGCGCATCGCCATGACGGACGAAGCCTTGTCGCTGAGCGGCAAAGTGGACGTGCCCAGAGGCGCCATCACCATTCGTGAATTGCCGCCGTCGACCGTGAAATTGTCTTCGGATGTGGTGATCGTCGGCGAGGAAGCACCGGAGCAGAAGGCAGCATTACCCCTGCGCATGGATATCGACGTCGTGGTTGGCCAGGAAGAACTAAGCTTTTCGGGTTTCGGGTTAACCGCAGAGGTGGCCGGTGGCATTCATATCGGCGACAACCTCGACACTCGTGGCGAGCTCAGTTTGAACCGAGGCCGTTACCGCGCCTATGGTCAGCGCCTGACCATTCGCCGGGCACGCTTGTTGTTTGTCGGTCCCATCGATCAGCCTTTCCTGGATGTCGAAGCCATTCGCCGGGTTGATGACGTGATTGCCGGGTTGAGAATCAGCGGCAGCGCCGCTGCGCCGCGCACGCAGATTTTTTCCGAGCCGGCCATGAGCCAGGAGCAGGCCCTGTCTTATTTGGTTCTCGGGCGACCGCTGGGGGGTGGTGACGACGACACGGGAGACAGCGCCTTGCTTGCTCAGGCAGCTCTGGGGCTGGGATTGGCTGGCAGTGCGGGCATCACCGGCAATATCGCCCGCCAATTGGGCATCAAGGATTTCCTGCTGGAAACTGAAGGCAGCGGTGGCAGCACCAGCGTGGTGGCCAGCGGGCGGATTTCCGATCGCCTGAGCCTGAGCTACGGGGTAGGCGTGTTCGAGCCAGTCAACACCCTGGCGCTGCGCTACCGCTTGAGCCGCCGGGTGTTTTTGGAAGCGGCCAGCGGGCTGGCCAGCTCGCTGGATATCTTCTATCGAAGGGATTTCTGATCCAGGCGGCCAACAATACTCCGGCCCGGCTTCGATCATCCGTGCGGTTACTGCTGTGGAGACCGAATGCGGCTGTTAAGCTCGTCGTCCGGATGTCTACCGGACCTGCTTAAATAGGCAGGTCAGCAATTCCCATCAAGAAGGATATATCCAATGACTCAAGTGACCATGCGTGGCAACCCCATCGAAGTTTCCGGCAACCTCCCGCAGGCTGGCCAGCAGGCGCCGGCGTTCACCCTGGTGGGCCAGGATCTTGCCGACGTCACCCTCGCCAGCTTTGCCGGCAAGCGCAAAGTGCTGAATATCTTCCCGAGCGTTGACACGCCGACCTGCGCCACCAGTGTGCGCAAATTCAACGTTGAAGCCGGCAAGTTGAGCAATACAGTCGTGCTGTGCATCTCCGCCGACCTGCCGTTCGCCCAGAAGCGCTTCTGCGCCGCCGAAGGCCTGGACAATGTGGTCAACCTGTCGACCATGCGTGGCCGCGAGTTCCTGGAAACCTACGGCGTCGCCATTGCCGAAGGTCCGATGACCGGTCTGGCTGCCCGTGCGGTGGTGGTTCTGGACGAGCAGGACAAGGTCCTGCACAGCGAACTGGTCAGCGAAATCGGCCAGGAGCCCAATTACACGTCTGCCCTGGCTGCGCTGTAAGTTCCTGCGGCCTGCGGAGTCTTCCGCAGGCCGCTTTCGCTTTCACCGCACACCGAGGATTGCAAAATGTCGCAGACCGCCTTGTTTATCAGGCACAAGACCCGTCCCGGCAAGCGTGATGAGGTACGGGCTGTATGGATGAAACACATGGCTCCCGCCATTGCAGCCAACGCCGGGCATACTGACTATTTCTACTGCTTCGATGATGCCGATCCGAACTCGATCTGTGCCTTCCAGTGCTATGCCTCGCCGGAAGCAGCAGAGGCGTTTCTGGCTCATCCCAACTATGCCGTTTACCTCGAAGCCGTCGAGCCGCTGCTAGCGGGCGCTCCCGAGGTGAGCCGGCTGACTCCGATGTGGATCAAAGAGCCTGGCTAGCCACTGCGTTCGGAAAGCCAGCGCGACCCGCACCTATTCACCCCAGTAGCAAAATCACTGCGACCCTTTAGCTGTTAGGGGTAAAGGAGCGGTAAATCTCCTTTGCTTGTCTGCCGCTTGTCCTTATCGTGCTGACTCCTTTGTTGATGATTGCCCGTCATGTCCGAGTCGAGTCTGTCTTCCTCTTCACGTTCTTTCCGCCGTTGGTGGTGGGTGCTGGTCCTTGTGGTGGCCGCCGCGTTGGTCTGGTGGTTGTGGCCGAGCAGTGGCAGCAAGGCGCCTGCCGGTCCGGGCGGCCGCTTCGGTTTCAACGGTCCGGTGCCGGTGCGGGTGGCCGAGGTCAGCCGTGGCGATTTTCCTGTCGAGCTCAAGGCGCTGGGCACTGTTACTGCTTACAACACCGCCAATGTGCGTGCCCGCGTCGGGGGTGAACTGGTCAAGGTGTTGTTTGAGGAAGGCCAGAAGGTAGAGGCCGGCGACCTGCTGGCGGTGATCGACCCACGCCCTTACCAGACTGCGCTGCGTCTCGCAGAAGGGCAGTTGCAACAGACTCGCGCGCAATTGAGAAACGCTGAAATCGATCTGTCCCGCTATCAGGGACTGTATGCCGAAGACTCCATTGCCAAGCAGACCCTGGATACCCAGCAGGCACTGGTTGCCCAGTACCAGGGGCAGATCAAGGCCAACCAGGCGGCGGTGGAAGAGGCGCACCTGAATCTGCAATTCACCGAAATCCGCGCACCCATTCCCGGGCGTCTCGGCCTGCGCCAGGTCGATATCGGCAACTTGCTGGCCAGTAATGACAGCACCGTGCTGGTGAGCATTACCCAGACCCAACCTATTGCGGTGAGTTTCACCTTGCCGGAGGGCGACGTGCCGCAAGTGCTTGAGCAATTGCGCAACGGCCGCGAGCTGCAGGTGGAAGCCTGGGATCGCAGCGAGCGCAACCTGCTGACCGAGGGGCAGTTGCACAGTCTGGACAACCAGATCGACACCGCTACCGGCACCCTGCGCCTCAAGGCACGGTTCGAAAATGCCGATCAGCGTCTGTTCCCCAATCAGTTCGTCAATGTCCGCCTGCGCGTCAGCACCCGCGAGCAGGCCTTGCTGATTCCTTCCGCCGCCTTGCAGTACGGCTCGCGCGGCACCTTCGTGTATGTGGTGGGCGAGGGCGACAAGGTACAACTGCGCGATGTGCGAGTCGGACTCAGCGACGGCGCAACCACGCTGGTGGAAAGTGGCGTCGAGCCCGGTGAGCGCCTGGTGCTGGAAGGCACCGACCGCCTGCGCAACGGTTCGGTGGTGGAGGTGATTTCCGACACCCCGGCCCAGGTAACCCATTCCGCAGCACCCAACGCATGAACATCTCGCGGTCCTTCATTCTTCGTCCGGTCGCCACCACGCTGATCATGGTGGCGATCTTCCTCAGCGGGGTGATCGCTTACCGGCTGTTGCCGGTCTCGGCCTTGCCCGAGGTGGATTACCCGACCATCCGCGTCATGACGTTGTATCCGGGTGCCAGCCCCGAGGTGATGACCAGTGCGGTGACCGCCCCGCTGGAGCGCCAGTTCGGGCAGATGCCGGGCCTTTCGCAGATGTCCTCGACCAGTTCCGGTGGCGCCTCGGTGATTACCCTGCGCTTCACGCTGGAGGTGAACCTGGACGTCGCCGAACAGGAGGTCCAGGCGGCGATCAACGCGGCCAGCAACTTGCTGCCCAACGATCTGCCGGCCCCGCCGGTGTACAACAAGGTCAACCCGGCGGATACCCCAGTAATGACGCTGGCGATCAGCTCTCCCAGCATGCCGCTGCCCCAGGTCAATGATCTGGTGGACACGCGCATGGCGCAAAAACTGGCGCAGATCAGCGGCGTCGGCCTGGTCAGCCTGGCCGGCGGGCAGCGCCCGGCGGTGCGTATCCGGGTCAATCCCGAGGCGCTGGCCGCTTACGGCCTGAACCTCTCCGACGTGCGTGCGCTGATCACCAGTTCCAACGTCAACCAGCCTAAGGGCAACTTCGACGGTCCCACGCGGGTGTCCCAATTGGATGCCAACGACCAGCTCAAATCCGTCGAGGAATACCAGCAACTGATCCTCACGTATCAAAATGGCGCCGCCTTGCGCCTCAAGGATGTGGCGACCATTCACGACGGCGCCGAGAACGAGCGCCTGGCCGCCTGGGCCAACCAGAACACCGCGGTGTTGGTGAACATCCAACGCCAGCCGGGCGCCAACGTCATCGAGGTGGTCGATCGGATTCAGGAGCTGCTGCCGCAAATTACCGCCAGCCTGCCGGCCAATCTCGACGTCATGGTGCTTACCGACCGTACGCAGACCATCCGCGCGGCGGTCAAGGACGTGCAGTTCGAGCTGATGCTCGCCGTCGCGCTGGTGGTGCTGGTGACCTTCCTGTTCCTGCGCAAACTGTCGGCCACGGTGATCCCGTCAATTGCCGTGCCGCTGTCGCTGATCGGCACCTTCGGCTTCATGTACCTGGCCGGCTTCTCGATCAATAACCTGACGCTGATGGCCCTGACCGTGGCCGCAGGTTTCGTGGTCGATGACGCCATCGTCATGCTGGAAAACATCGCCCGTCACCTGGAGGAGGGCGAGACGCCGCTGCAGGCGGCGCTCAAGGGCGCCAAGCAAATCGGCTTTACGCTGATCTCGCTGACCTTCTCGTTGATCGCCGTGCTGATTCCGCTGCTGTTCATGGCCGATGTGGTCGGCCGGTTGTTCCGGGAATTCGCCATCACCCTGGCGGTGGCCATCCTGATTTCCCTGGTGGTGTCGCTGACCCTGACGCCAATGATGTGCGCCCTGTTTCTCAAGCATGAACGCGAGGAAGAGCAAAGCCGCTTCTACCGTGCCAGCGGCGCCTGGATCGATGGGCTGATTGCCCGTTACGACGTTGGCCTGCAGTGGGTTCTGCGTCACCAGCCGCTGACCCTGCTGATCGCCATCGCCACTCTGGGGCTGACCGTGGTGCTGTATGTAATTGTGCCCAAGGGTTTTTTCCCGGTGCAGGACACTGGTGTGATTCAGGGCATTTCCGAGGCGCCGCAAAGCATTTCCTTCCGCGCCATGAGCGAGCGCCAGCAGCGCCTGTCGGCGGTGATCCTTGAGGACCCAGCGGTGGCCAGCCTGTCTTCTTACATCGGTGTCGACGGTGATAACGCCACCTTGAACAGCGGTCGCCTGCTGATCAATCTCAAACCCCATGCCGAGCGCGACGTCACCGCCAGCCAGGTGATCGACCGCTTGCGCTCGGGTCTGGCGCAGATCCCGGGCATCGAGCTGTACCTGCAACCGGTACAGGACCTGACCATTGAAGATCGGGTCAGCCGCACGCAGTTCCAGTTCACCCTGGAGTCACCAGAAGACGAGCTACTGCGGCAATGGACGCCCCGATTGGTGGAGGCGCTGAGTCAGCAGCCGGAGCTGCGCGACGTGGCCAGCGATCTCCAGAACCGGGGCCTGCAGGTGTACCTCAACATCGACCGTGATGCGGCCGCACGCCTTGGAGTGAGCGTCACTGACATCGACAACGCGCTCTATGACGCTTTCGGTCAGCGGCAGATCTCGACCATCTATACCCAGGCCAGCCAGTACCGCGTGGTGCTGGAAACCCAGGCCGCCGATCGTCTCGGTCCGGCAGCGCTACGTCAGGTACATGTGGCCACTGCTGCGGGAGGGCAGGTGCCATTGTCCTCCCTAGCGAGGATCGAGGAGCGCGCCACGCCGCTGTTGGTCAACCATATCGGCCAATTCCCGGCGGTGACTCTGTCCTTCAACCTGGCGCCGGGCGTATCGCTGGGCGAAGCGGTGGACGTCATCGAGCGGATCGAGCAGGAGATTGGCCTGCCCGGTGGCATCGTCAGCCAGTTCCAGGGCGCGGCTGAAGCGTTTCGCGCTTCGCTATCGAGTACCTTGCTGCTGATCATCGCCGCCGTGGCAACCATGTACATCGTGCTCGGCGTACTCTACGAGAGCTATATCCACCCGATCACCATTCTGTCCACGCTACCTTCCGCTGCGGTCGGCGCCTTACTGGCCTTGCTGCTGTCCGGCAACGATCTGAGCCTGATTGCCATCATCGGCATCATCCTGCTGATTGGTATCGTCAAGAAAAACGCCATCATGATGATCGACTTCGCCCTGGAAGCCGAACGCCATCAGGGCATGGACCCGCAGGCGGCTATCCATCAGGCCGCCTTGCTGCGCTTCCGGCCGATCCTGATGACTACCTTGGCGGCCTTGTTTGGCGCTGTGCCGCTGATGCTGGCCACGGGTTCCGGTGCCGAATTACGTCAGCCGCTGGGCCTGGTTCTGGTCGGCGGCCTGTTACTCAGCCAGGTGCTCACATTGTTCACCACGCCGGTGATCTACCTGTACTTCGACCGCCTCAGCCGCCGATTCATGGGGCGCAGTGCGGCAGGGGTGGCGGTGGTATGAACTGCAAGCTTCAAGCTTCAAGCGGCAAGCTAGGGGCGAAAGCCGGATTGTCGCGCGCCTGCACCTCGGTGCTTTTGTCTTGCGGCTTGCCGCTTGCCGCTTGTGGCTGCCGCTCATGAATTTGTCAGCGCCCTTCATCGTCCGCCCGGTTGCCACGCTGTTGCTCAGTGTGGCGATCCTGCTGGTCGGTGCGTTGAGCTTCGGGTTGTTGCCGGTCTCGCCGCTGCCGCAGATGGATTTTCCGGCGATCACTGTGCAGGCCAACCTGCCCGGCGCCAGTCCGCAGATCATGGCCGCCACCGTGGCCACGCCGCTGGAACGCTCGCTGGGCGGCATCGCCGGGATCAGCGAGATGACCAGCCGCAGCAGCCAGGGCAACACGCGCATCACGATCCTTTTCGATCTGGACCGCGACATCGACGCTGCCGCCCGCGAGGTGCAGGCTGCCATCAACGCCTCGCGCAACCTGCTGCCCAGCGGCATGCGCAGCATGCCCACCTACCGCAAGATCAATCCGTCCCAGGCGCCGATCATGGTGCTGTCGCTGACCTCCAATATGCTTGGCAAGGGCGAGCTCTACGATGTCGCTTCATCGATCATCGGTCAGAAGTTGTCCCAGGTGGCCGGCGTGGGCGAGGTGCAGGTGGGCGGCAGCTCGCTGCCCGCGGTGCGCGTCGAATTGCAGCCACGGCTGCTCGACCAGTACGGCGTAGCCCTGGACGAAGTGCGCCAGACCATCAGTGCCGCCAATGCCCAGCGACCCAAGGGTGCGGTTTCGGATGATGACCGGCACTGGCAGGTTCAAGCCAACGATCAGCTCGACAAGGCCGCCGACTACCGCTCGCTGGTGATTCGTTACCAGGACGGCGCCGCCTTGCGGCTGGGCGATGTGGCTCGGGTCAGCGATGGGGTGGAGGATCGCTACAACAGCGGCTTCTACAACGACCAGGAGGCGGTGCTGGTGGTGGTCAATCGCCAGGCCGGCGCCAACATCCTGGAAACCATCGGCGCGATCAACGGGTTGCTGCCAGCGTTGCGCGAGGTCATACCCGCCAGCGTGGAGCTGGAGGTTGCCATGGAGCGCTCCTCGGTGATCCGCGCCACCCTGCACGAAGCTGAACGCACGCTGCTGATTGCCGTGGCGCTGGTGATTTTGGTGGTGTTCGCGTTTCTGGGCCGTTGGCGGGCGGCGCTGATTCCGGCGCTGGCGGTGCCGGTGTCGCTGGTCGGCAGTTTCGCCGCCATGTACCTGCTGGGTTTCTCGCTGAACAACCTGTCGCTGATGGCGTTGATCGTCGCGACGGGACTGGTGGTGGACGATGCTATCGTGGTACTTGAGAATATTTCTCGGCATATCGAGAACGGCGAAAAGCCCCTGACGGCAGCACTCAAGGGCGCGCAGGAGGTGGGTTTCACGCTGCTGGCGATGAACGCTTCGCTAGTGGCGGTCTTCCTGTCCATCCTCTTCATGGGTGGCATCGTTGAGCGACTGTTCCGCGAGTTCTCGATTACCCTGGCCGTGGCTATCCTGATTTCCCTGGTGGTGTCGCTGAGCCTGACGCCGATGCTCTGCGCGCGCTGGCTGAAACCCGCCGAAGCGAACGAGCCCGGCGCTTTGGCGCGCTTTGGCCAACGGCTGCAGGCACGGGTACTGAGTGGTTACGCGCGAAGCCTGGATTGGGCGCTGGCCCATGCCCGACTGATGCTGGTTGGTTTACTGGCGACCATTGCGTTGAACGTTTACCTGTACATCGACGTGCCCAAGACCTTCATGCCGCAGCAGGACACCGGCCAACTGGTCGGCTTTATCCGTGGCGATGATGGCCTGTCGTTCCAGGTCATGCAGCCGAAGATGGAACGCTACCGCCAGGCACTGCTGACCGATCCGGCGGTGGAAAGCGTGGCCGGCTTCATCGGCGGCAGTGGCGGGATCAATAACGCGTTCATGATCGTGCGCCTCAAGCCCATTGCCGAACGGCGCATCGGTGCCCAGCAGGTGGTCGATCGGCTGCGTAACAGCCTGCCGAAGATTCCCGGCGGGCGGATCTTCCTGATGGTCGATCAGGACCTGCAATTCGGCGGCCGTCAGGGCCGCGCCACAGACAACGAATACACCCTGCTGGCTGGCGATCTGGACGATCTGCGCACCTGGCTGCCCAGGGTGCGCGACGCATTGCGGGCGCTGCCGCAGCTCACCGACATCGACGCCAGCGAAGGCGAGGGTGCCCAGCAGATCAGCCTGGTGATCGACCGCGAAATCGCCAAGCGCCTCGGCATGGACATGGCGATGATCACCGGGGTGCTCAATAACGCCTTCAGCCAGCGGCAGATTTCCACGATCTACGACAGCCTCAACCAGTACAGCGTGGTGATGGAGATCGACCCGCGTTATGCCCAGTATCCCGAGGCGTTGGATCAGGTCCAGCTGATTACTGCCGAGGGCGCACGGGTCCCGCTGTCCATGCTGGCCCGCTGGGAACGCAGCCTGGAAGAGGACCGGGTGCACCACCGCGGGCAGTTTGCCGCGGAAAGCATCGGCTACTCCATCGCGCCGGGCTACAGCGCCAATGAAGCCAACCTGGCGATTCAACAAGCGGTGGCGCGGGTTGGCCTGCCAACCGAGGTGCAAGGCCTGCTGGGTGGTACGGCCGGCGCCATGCAGCAGACCCAGGAGGCTCAGCCGCTGATGATTCTTGGCGCGCTGCTGGTGGTGTATATCGTGCTCGGCGTGCTCTACGAGAGCTATATCCATCCGCTGACCATCCTCTCAACGCTGCCCTCGGCCGGTGTTGGTGCCTTGCTGGCCATCCAGTTGACGGGCGGGCAGTTCAGCCTTATCTCGCTGCTCGGATTGTTCCTCTTGATTGGCGTGGTCAAGAAAAACGCCATTTTGATGATCGATCTGGCGCTGGAGCTGGAGCGCACGGAAGGCCTGAGTCCCGAGGACTCGATCCGCCGCGCCTGCCTGCAGCGTTTTCGCCCCATCCTGATGACTACACTGGCCGCGATCCTCGGCGCCTTGCCGCTGCTGCTGGGCATGGCCGAAGGCGCGGAAATGCGCCAGCCACTGGGCCTGGCCATTGTTGGCGGTCTGTTGCTCAGCCAAGTGCTGACCTTGTACAGCACGCCGGTGGTTTATCTGTTCTTTGATCGCCTGCGCCACCGCTTCAACCGTCGGCGCGGTGCGCGCAGTGATGCGGCACTGGAGCGGCTGTTATGAAACTTTCCTTTCGCCGAGCCCCTAAAACTGAATCGGGTGTTATGAACGCATTTGCCCTGAGCCCCTTGTTTGTCATTGTTGCCCTGCTGACAGGCTGCGCCATTGGCCCGGATTATCAGCGTCCGGAAGTGGAAACGCCTGCGCACTTTCGTCAGGTCGAAGGTTGGAAGCCCGCCGCGCCCAGCGACGCCCTGGAACGGGGTGCCTGGTGGGAGCTTTATGGCGATCCGCAACTCGATGCGCTGGTATCCCAGCTGAATGTGTCTAACCAGAACCTGGCTGTGGCTGAAGCCCAGTACCGTCAGGCCCGAGCATTGGTACGCGGTGCGCGGGCGGCGTTCTTTCCCATCCTGTCCGCCGGGGTTGGCGTAAGCCGCGCGTCCTCTGGCAGCCGCAGCACGCAACTTAGCGATACGCAGCTCAGAGCGGGTCCCGGGGAGGTTTTCGATGCCAACCTCGGGCTGAGCTGGGAGCTGGATGTCTGGGGTCGCCTGCGTCGAGGGCTGGAAGCCAGCCGCGCCAGCGCCGAAGCCAGCCAGGCGGATCTGGCGGCCGCCCAGCTCAGTTTGCAGGCGGAGCTGGTGCAGAACTACCTGCAATTGCGTGTGCTCGATGAGCAGAAGCGGCTACTCGACGCCACGGTCGATGCTTACCAGCGTTCGCTGCGCCTGACCGAAAACCAGTACCGCGCGGGCATCGTGCCCAAATCCGACGTGACCCAGGCGCTGACCCAGCTGAGAAGCACCCAGGCCCAAGCCGTGGACCTGGAGTGGCAGCGCGCCCAGTTGGAGCACGCCATGGCTGTGCTCACCGGTGCGCCACCCGCCGGGTTCGCCATTACTCCCAGCGAACAGATTCCGCCATTGCCGGTGATTCCTCCAGCGCTGCCTTCGCACTTGCTGGAACGACGACCCGACATTGCTTCAGCTGAGCGCGGCGTGATCGCCGCCAATGCGCAGATTGGCGTGGCGAAAGGCGCCTGGTTTCCGGACTTGAGCCTGTCGGCCAGTGGTGGCTATCGCAGCAGCAGTTTCGCCGACTGGATCAGCCTGCCGAATCGCTACTGGTCGCTGGGACCTGCATTGGCGGCACAGATTTTCGATGGAGGCTCCCGGCGTGCCGAGCTTGAGCGCAGCGAAGCGGCCTGGGAACAGACCGTTGCGCAGTATCGGCAAACGGTGCTGGATGCATTTCGTGAGGTGGAAGATGCGCTGGTGCAATTGCGCGTGCTGGAAACCGAGCAAGCATTGCAGCAGCAAGCGATGGAGGCTGCCCGCGAATCCCTGCGTCTGATCGAGAACCAGTACCGCGCCGGTACGGTGGATTTCAACAGTGTGGTCAACGTTCAGGCCAGCGCACTCAACAATGAGCGCAACAACCTGACACTTTTGGGAAGTCGGCTCAGCGCCAGCGTGCGTTTGATTGCTGCGCTGGGAGGCGGTTGGGAGAGTCGCAACCTGGCGCAAGACGAATAGTTCCGCTCCGCTCGCGGGATGAGGATGAATGGGGCAGTTATGGCTCAGCCCTGCGGCCCGGCTTCCATGCCAGGCTATGGCTTATTGCGGCTTGCGATTGGCCGCGCGAGCGGCCTTGATGATGTCCGTGCCGATCTGGGTCTCGAAGTGACGCCAGACGGGCTCCATTGCCTCGCGCCAGGCTTGCCGTTCAACGCTGCTAAGTTGCAGTACCTGGCTGTAGCCGGATTGCTGGATTTTCTGACGGTAGCCGATGTTGAGCTCAGCAGCCTGCTGGTTCACGGCATAGGTCACCTCATCGATGATCCCTTCCAGCTCGACGCGGATGTGATGAGGAATTGAATACCAGAAGCGGGAGTTGCTCACCAGCATGTAGTCCAGCACGCCGTGGTTGGTTTCGATGATGTAGGGCTGCACTTCATGGAATTTCTGGCTGTAGATATTCGACCAGGGATTTTCCGCCCCTTGTACCTGACCGCTCTTGAGGGCGGTATACACGCTGGAAAACGGCAGTTTGGAAGTTTTTGCGCCGAGCTGCTGAAACTGTGCTTCCAATACGGCGGAATGTTGAATGCGGAAATTCAGGTCTCTTGCATCCTGGGGCGTGCGTAACGCACGGATGGCCGAGAGCTGCTTCATGCCGTTGTGCCAATACGCCAGTCCGACGATATTGTGATCAGCCATTGATTGCAGTAGTTGACGCCCCTTGGCACGACGTTGAAAACGGTCGACCGCCGCCAGGTCATCGAACAGGAAAGGCAGGTCAAACACCTGCAGTTGCGGTGTATAGGTCTCGAACTTGGCCAACGAAGGGGCGAGCAGCTGCACCTTGTTCTCGCGCAACGCCTCCATTTCGTCAGCATCGCCGTAGAGGCTGGAGTTGGCGTATACCTCGACGCGCACTTGATCGCCGAGACGTTGTTCCACCAGCTCCTTGAACAGTCTCGCGCCTTGACCCTTGGGCGTACTATCGGTCACCACATGGGCGAACTTGATGGTGATGGGCTCGGCTAGCGCGCAGGCGCTCAGCAGCGCTGCTGCTAGGCAAAGACTTATGGAAAGGCTTTTATTCATGAGTTCCCTTTTTATAAATAGAACCTTTAGCACGAAGACGTAACCACAACATTACTGCAAGTCCTGTGCCGGCAATCGTGCACAACACAAGGTTCCGCCCATTCTCGGCTGTTTTACAAAAATGAATGAAGATAGGTGGTTGTAGCCGTGGCTGCTGCGGGGGGCCTGTGAGGTAGGCCGAGATGGTCACGCTATGGGTACGATTTCTGAAGCGCAGGGCTGATTAATAGGCATGCCCAAGCGACAAGTTGAGCACCTATTACGGCCCACCTTGCGGGTGCACACGATCACAAAGAGTCAATCAAGCGATCGTGGAATCACGAATTCAGCGGTTCCTCACTGGGCTTGACCTTGCCGCTGCCGGGTTCGCAGGGATGGCTTTCATCCATGGGTTCATGGCTGGGCGAATGCCCATAGTCACTGGGCGTGTCATAGACGATGGGGTCCGGCTGGGGAATATCGGGATGGATAGTCATGATCATCTCCCGGCAGGTTGGGGCGGTCTCCATCACAATGGAGAGAGTCAGTGTGAGGAAGTTCCGGGAGTGTTGATCAGTGGTGATCGCGGGGATAAACGACACGAGCGTCAATCAGAACAGAATGACCGTCCAGACCAACGCGATCAGCGACAATGATAGAAACTGCGCGCCGCTGCCCATGTCCTTGGCGCGCTTGGCCAGCGGGTGGATATCCAGGGACACACGGTCCACTGTCGCCTCGATGGCCGAATTGAGAATCTCCACGATCAGGCCAAGAAACACCACAGCGATCAATATCGCCCGTTCTGCCTTGCTGACGTCCAGGTACAAGGCCACGGGGATCAGAATCAGGTTGAGCATGATTAATTGCCGAAATGCTGCTTCGCCGGTGAACGCTGCCTTGAGTCCGGCCATCGAGTAACCCGTCGCTTTCAGAATGCGGGCCATGCCCGTTTGCCCCTTCAGGCTTTCGGCGCTGGGGGTTATTCCAGTATCCAACGGCTGTTTCATAGTGTTCTCCATAAGGCGGCATCTAAAAAGGCGCGCAGTTTAGCGTTTGATCGTCGGTAAGGCACCTGGCGAAGATGGCAATAAGACAGCCATGCTCCATCCCCAGGCGGGTTAGCCACGATCGCACTACGTAAGAAGGGAAAGCGAAAAAGGAAAGACTGCCTGGCGCAGGCAAAAGCTCAGACGAAGAATAGCTCCCAATGCAGCTGTAACTGCTCGCGTTCATTGGTGTTGCGGTCGACGGTCTTGGGGGCCAGACAATGACTGGCCTGGGAATTCATGGCATGCCGTTTGCGCGCCAAGGCCGTAATGTCGAGTGCCAGCTTGCGGGCCCGCCACCAGGGAATACGCGGATCATCCACTGACGTGCCGCGCCATGCGTTGAGCGGCATTTCCACTTGCTGGGCGCCGAGCAACACCGTACAGCTTTGTGCGACCCGGCCAACCGCTTCATGGTCTGCGCTACCGTCGCTACGCCAGGGTGAGAACACCACATCATTGGGGCGCAGGTGGCGCATCAGGAAATCCAGCAGGGCGTTTTCTTGGTTTTCGATGTCGCCGGCCTGAAAACGGCCGCGTATGGTTTTCAACTGGACCAGCGGAATGCCAAGACGGCGCAGCGAGTCCGTGCTTTCCATTGCACAGGCCACGCTGTGTCCTTCAGGCGAGGACTGCCTGCTTGGCGCAGCCTGGCCATCGGTGATGGAAATCAGCTGCAAGGCATGACCGCGATGGCTGAGAAGCTGCAAAAGCCCGCCGCAGGCCAGCACTTCATCGCCTGGGTGAGCCGCTAGGATCACTGCGCGTCGGCCGGGGGGCACCAGTGCATCGATATTAACGTCTTCAATCAGGGCAAGTTGACGGCATGGGCCGCCCAGCCGGGGTTGCATCTCACTGGCAGTCTTCGCGTCCATATCCCTACGGCCTCATGCAAGCAGTTTTTGAGAATGGCGTGTGACGCACCGCGTAATGAAACTGTGCTTCAGCCATCCTTTACTTAACGGCAGAACAGGGTTTTCCTTAACCCAGGCTGCACAATGAAATCGACACAATGTTCAGGCATTGGGTGCTGAATGAAGTTCAATGCACGCCAAGGCGGTGCCAAAGGTTGTGGGCGGGGTATCAAAAAGGTCAGTGCGAAGAATCGCCGAGGAACTTGTGCAGGAATTGGCGGGTGCGTGCGTGCTGCGGAGAGGCGAACAGGGCTTTGGCTTCGCCTTGCTCGACGATGACACCCTGGTCGATGAAGATCACCCGGTTGGCCACGTCGCGGGCAAAGTTCATCTCATGGGTGACGATCACCATGGTGCGTTTTTCAGCGGCCAGGTCGCGAATGGTCGCCAGCACTTCGCCGACCAGTTCCGGGTCCAGGGCTGAGGTGGGCTCATCGAACAGAATCACATCGGGTTGCATGGCCAGCGCACGGGCGATAGCGACGCGCTGCTGCTGCCCACCGGAAAGGCTCCTCGGGTAGGCGTCTTCCTTGCCCGCCAGGCCGACTTTTGCCAACAACTGACGGGCACGTTCAAGAACGCTGCTGCGTGGTTCTTTCTTGACGACCAGCGGGCCTTCCATGATGTTTTCCAGCGCGGTGCGGTGCGGGAACAGGTTGAAGTTCTGAAAGACGAAACCGACATGCTGGCGCAGCGTGCGGATCCGTTCTTTCTGACGGTGGAGAGGTCGATTGGCATCGATCTGAATGCTTCCTACCCGAATACTACCGCCATCGGGTACTTCCAGCAGATTCAGGCAGCGCAGCAGCGTCGTCTTGCCCGAGCCACTGGGGCCAATGATCGCGATCACCTCACCAGCCGCCACCTTAAGGTCGATGCCCTTGAGTACCTGCTGCCCCTTGAAGCTCTTGCTCAGCCCATGCACGTCGATCATGGCGTCAGGTATCCCGACTGTGCCGGTTGACCCGGGCTTCCAGGCGGTTCTGCACGCTGGATAGACAGGTGGCGAGCACCCAGTAGATCACGGCGGCAGCCAGGTACATGGTGAAAATTTCGAAGGTGCGCGCGGTGATCAGTTGCGCCTGACGAAACAGCTCCGGCACCTGGATGGTGGCGGCCAGAGAGGTATCTTTCACCAGGGAGATGAAGCTGTTGCCCAGTGGGGGCAAGGCAGTGCGCGCGGCTTGAGGCAGGATTGCCCGGCGCAGGGTCTGTGCCGGGGTCATGCCGATGCTGGCTGCCGCTTCCCACTGGCCTCGATCGATCGAGGCGATGGCGCCGCGCAGAATCTCGGAGATATACGCAGCCATATTCAGAGAAAAACCGATCAAGGCCGAGGGGAGGGGATCGAGTTGCAGGCCCAATTGCGGCAACCCGTAATAGATCATGAACAGCTGCACCAATAACGGCGTGCCGCGAATGAACGACACGTAGATGCGGGAAGTCCACGCCAGGGCCTTGAAGCGCGACAGGCGCATCAAGGCCAGGACAAAACCGAGGAGTAACCCTAAGAACATGCCGCCGAGGCTGAGAAACACGGTGTAGCCAGCGCCCCGAAGCAGAAAGGGCGCTGAATCCCAGACCAGCTGCAACGGCTCGATCATTGCGTGACGTCAGCGTCGAACCACTTCTTCGACAAGGTCGCCAGGGTGCCATTGGCGCGCAAGGTGTCGATGGCTTGGTTGAGTGCGGCCAGCAATTCCGGCTCGCCTTTGCGCAGGGCAATCCCGGCTTCCTGCCGTGCGAAGGGTTCGCCAGTTATGGCCAAGTCGCCGCGGGTCTGCTTGATCAGCTCGAACGCGGCCAGGCGGTCGATGAGAATGACATCGATACGGCCGACCCGCAGGTCCTGGTACTTGGTGGGGTCATCGTCATAGGTGCGGACATCGGCTTGCGGGACGTTTTCCCGCAGCCACTGTTCATAGTTGGTGCCCAGGCCGACGCCGACCTTCTTGCCGGCCAGATCCTGCGGCGAGGCGAATTGTGCTTCTTGCCCCTTGCGCACCAGCGCCTGCACCCCGGAAACCGTATAGGGCGTGGAGAAATCGTATTTCTGCTTGCGCTCCTCGCTGATGGTGACCTGGTTGATCACCACATCCAGTCGTTTGGATTCCAGCGCCGCAAGGATGCCATCCCATTTGGTCGGCTGCAGTTGCGCCTCCACACCCAGTTCCTTGGCCAGTGCGCGGGCGAATTCAACTTCGAAACCATCCAGCTGGCCATTGGCATCCTGAAAGCTGAACGGCGGGTAGGTGCCTTCCAGGCCGACGCGGATCTGGCCGTTGGCCTGGATCTGCTTGAGCAGTTCGCCGGCACTGGCCTGGCCGGCGAAGCCGGCGGCAAGTAGCAGGACGAGAAAGAAATCGCGAAACAGTGTCAGGTTCATGGCGCACTCCATCCAAAGGAAGTCAGTCGAGTACTGCGGGGTGATAGGCGAACAGCGCAGGGGCACCGCCGGTGTGCAGGAACAGCAACGGGCCGTCAGCGAAGCGCTGCAGGCCGATGCCATCCAACAGTCCGTCCATGGCCTTGCCGGTATACACGGGGTCGAGCAGGACGCCCTCCATACCTGCCAGCAGGCGGATTGCGGCCCACGTGGCCTCGTTAGGCTCACCGTAGCGCGGGATGAAATAGTCGTCCCAGAGTGTTACCTGGCAACGGGCCGGCAGCTCGACGCCCAGCAGGGCGGCGCAGCGTTCCAGCAGGCTTTGCACCTTGGGTTGCTGCTCTTCGGCGCGTCGCGACACGGTAACGCCGATGACCGGCAGCTGCGGAAACGGATACGCCAGCGCCAGGGCCAGGCCGGCATGGGTACCGGCACTGCCGGAGGCCAGCACCAGGGCGGCAAACGACTGGCCACTGGCAGCGATCTGTGCGGCGAGTTCCAATCCGGCGCGGACATAGCCCAGGGCGCCCAGCGCATTGGAGCCGCCCACCGGGATCACATAGGGGCGCTTGCCAATGCTGCGCAGCCGTTCGGCGAGGGTGTGCAATTGCGCGTTGGGCTCATCCAGCATAACTACTGGCTCGACCTGGGCATTGAATAGGTCGAGCAGCAAACGATTGCCATTGGTCAAATAGTTGTGGTCAGCGCTGTCGATAGGGTTTTCCACCAGCGCCGTGCAACTCAACCCCAGTCGGGCGGCCAGCGCGGCCGTCTGGCGGACATGATTGGACTGAATGGCGCCGGCGGTGACCAGGGTATCCGCGCCGGCGCGCAGAGCATCGGCGGCCAGGTATTCCAGTTTACGTACCTTGTTGCCGCCCATGGCCAGCGGCGTCAGATCATCGCGCTTGATCCAGATATCGCGCCCCATGTGAGTGGATAAGCGTTCGAGTTTTTCCAGCGGGGTGGCCACTCGAATCAGTTCCAGACGGGTGAAGCGGCTCAGGTGAGCATCAAGTGAAGACATGGGAAAGTCCATCAGCGCCGATGCCTTTGAATATAGGCAGGCACTGGCGAACCTGCTTGCAGCCAATCGACGAACAAAGCGGGGGTTGTCAGGGTCCGTAAACTAAGCGGCGGGAATGCTGCCGACCTGACCATGCCCTCGGTTCGCAGGGCGACTCGACTGCTTCATCAGGAGGCGTCCATGGCACAAACGCAACGGCGCTTGGTGCTGACCTATTCACCCAACCCCCAGGCGCCCCGGCATGGGGTGGAAACCCAACAAACCCTTGCGCGCTGGTTGGCGGATATCCAGGGACTCGAATACGGCGGCCGTTACGACCCCCAGCAACATGCAGGCCGTCCCTGCTATCTGGTGCCCAGCCGCTGCATCGTCGGCCGCGAGCAAGCGCATGAAATGAATGTGCAAGGGCCAGACGATCTGTTCGGTGGTTATGTAGATCATGCTTTCATTGCCACCAAGGCAATTACCCATCCGCTGGTGTCGGAGGATGCTGTCGCCCCCACGGGCTGGGTGCCGGGCTTTGCCGAGCAGATTGCCGGGTTGGTCCTCAGGGGCTTTACCGTGTTTTCGCCACAGGATGCAGAACGTGCCGCCCGCACACTGCTAGCGACGGGCCCGTTGCGCTTCAAACCTGTACAGGCCAGTGGCGGGCGTGACCAGCGCGTGTTCAAGGACCTGCATTCTTTCCAGCCTTTTATCGGCGCTCCGGACGTGGCGGCGCGCTTCAGTGAAGGCGTCGTGCTGGAAGAGGAGCTGAGCGATGTCAGCACCCACAGCGTTGGCCAAATCTGCGTGGGCGAGCATCTGCTCAGTTATTTCGGCACTCAGCACCTGACCGAAGATGGCCGGGGGGCACAGATGTATGGCGGCTCGGATCTGGTAGTGGTGCGCGGGGATTACCCGCGTTTGCTGCAACTGGACCTGGCCGGCCAGGTGCAACAGAGCATTGAGCAGGCCAGAGCTTTCGATGCCGCAGTCAGTGCAGCCTTCCCGTCATTCTTCGCCTCGCGACGCAACTACGACCTGATTCGCGGCACTGATGCCCGCGGCGAGACACGCAACGCAGTGCTCGAGCAGTCCTGGCGACTGGGCGGGGCCAGCAGTGCGGAAGTGGGTGCCCTGCAGGCATTCATCGACAATCCCTTGCTGCAAGTGGTGCGCGCCTCCTCGTTCGAAATCTTTCATGACAAGGTGCTGCCAGCCAACGCCATTGAGGTGTTTCGCGGACACGACGAGGAATTGGGCTTCCTGATCAAATACGCAATGGTTGAACCCTATGACGGCGAGAACTGAGAAAACCCGTATCGAAATCGATAACGAACACATGGACGCGACCTTCCTGAGCCCCAAGGCCAAGGTGCCGGGGGTGCTGTTCGTGCACGGCTGGGGAGGGAGTCAGCAGCGTGACCTGATCCGCGCCAAAGGAATTGCCGGGCTGGGCTGTGTGTGCCTGACGTTCGATCTGCGCGGCCATGCGGGAGCCGAAGCGCGACTGGGGCAGGTCTCGCGCGAGGACAATCTGCGCGATTTGCTGGCCGCCTATGACCGACTGCTTGCTCATCCGGCCATCGACACAGAGGCGGTGGCCGTAGTCGGCACCAGCTATGGCGGCTACCTGGCCGCGATCCTCACCAGCCTGCGGCCAGTCAAATGGCTGGCGTTGCGCGTGCCGGCGATCTATCGCGATAGCCAGTGGCAGACGCCCAAGCGGGAATTGGACAAAACCGACCTGGCGCGTTATCGCAGCCGTCTGATTCCGGTGGAAGACAACCGCGCCTTGCGGGCCTGTGCGGAATTTCGCGGCGATGTGCTGATTGTCGAGTCCGAGCATGACGAGCATGTACCCCACGCAACGATCATGAGTTACCGGGCGGCTTTCCAGAGCACGCATTCATTGACGCACCGGATTATCGACGGCGCGGATCACTCGCTGAGCGAAGACGTGTCTAGAGAGGCCTATACCACGCTGCTGGTGGACTGGGTGACCGAGATGGTGGTGGGCGAACGGCTGAGTCTGATCCAGGCGCCCTGAAGCGGATTGTGCACCGCCAGTCCTGAAAACTGAATTCCGCACCCGTTCGGGTAGTCAAGAAATGGAACCCCTACCAAGACCATACCGGGAGAGACGTTTCGTATGATCACTACTGAAAATGCTAAAGAAGTCATTTCCGTACTCAACGACCTGATTGAGACCAGCAAGGATGGCGAGGCCGGTTTTAAAGTGTGTGCCGAAGATGTGCAACGGGCGGACCTGAAAACGCTGTTCAATAATCGCGCCCGGGATTGCGCCGCCGCGGCGGCTGAGTTGCAGGGTTTGGTCCGTCAGTTGGGCGGTGATCCAGAAAGCAGTACCAGTGTCGCAGGCGATCTGCATCGGCGCTGGGTTGACCTCAAGTCACTGGTCACCGGCAAGGATGAAGAGGCCATCCTCAACGAATGCGAACGTGGCGAGGATGTCGCCAAGAAAAGCTACCGCAATGCCCTGGACAAAACGCTGCCTGCGGAGATTCGTGCCGTGGTCCAGCGCCAGTACGACGGCGTGCTGCGCAATCACGATCAGATCAAGGCATTGCGTGACGCTGCTCGCGCTCGCAGCTGATTGACCACTAAGCAAAGAAGGCCGTCGCGCGGATTCCGCTCGGCGGCCTTTGCATTACGAATAAGGAATGATCGATATCTTGCCGTTCTTTTCCAGAATGGCGTACTTGATCTGATCCATCCGCTCCAATCCCTGACCCTGGCGAGCAGCCTGCAAAATGTCCGCTTCCTGCAGACGCGCTTCAGCAATCCGTCGCCTCAGGGGTTTCCCGTCCTCAACAATGATGGTCGCCGCGCCGTCCAGTAATAAATCGATTTTGCGGCTGCGTAACTTGAGCAAGGACAATCCGACATCAATAGCGATCAGCGTGACGATCACCACAATGGCGTTGGTGAGCGAAAAATCATCGCCCAGCAAGGCTTGCTGGGTCGCCTCGCCAATGATCAACAATAGAATCAGATCGAACGAGGTAATTTCCGCCAGCGATCGCCGTCCAGCCACGCGGAACAGGATCAGCAGGGCAAAATAGATGGCAGCGGCTCGCAATACGGCATCCATGCAGCGTCCTCCTCACGGGTAGATGAATTGGAAAAACTCCACCGTCTGCTCGTTCAGGCGAACGCTTTGCCGAATGCTGCCCAGCCCCTCGGGGCGCAATGCCAGATAAAATTTCAGGGCTCCCTGGGTGTCGGCACGGCTCTCCAACAACAAACCGCCTTGCTGCGTGGAGCTGTGTAGTGGTTCGGGATAGATACCTTCCAGTGTGAAGTTTTCGAGCAGTTGCGGTGAGAACCGCACAGCGGCGCTGCTTGACGGTGCGACATGCACGGTAACGACCAATTGGCCGTGCGCCCCATGGCGCTGAAACCGCTGGTACTCGACCCGCAACGCGCCATCGACAGTGCTGACGTGACCGGTACTCAGTGGCCCCTTGGAGAACAACCCGAGCAGGGTAAGCAGCACGATGAGGACCAGCAAGAACCACCCGATGCGCTCGAAACGCCAGCTCTTGCGCTGAAAGGCTATTTCATCGTTGATCGGATAATTGCGCGAAACGAACTCGTCGGGTGGCGAGGCACTGGCTCGCTGCTCGGGTTGTTTCATGGCAACAGAATGACCTTGCGGCATTCGTTCTGATGCTTGTCGAACATTTCATAGCCTTCGGCGGCATCTTCCAGTGCCAGGCGATGGGAGATGATTGCATGGGGGGCCAGTCGGCCTTGCTCGATGTGTTCAAGCAATTCCGGCAACAGCGCCTGGACGTGGGTTTGCCCCATCTTGAAGGTCAGGCCCTTGTCGAAGGCATCACCGAACAGGAACCCATGCAGGTAACCCGCATACACCCCAGGAACACTCACGGTGCCGCCACGTCGTACGGCGGCAATGCATTGACGAAGCACCTTGCCCACACTGGTTTCGATCTTCAGCGTGGACAGAACCGTTTCGGTGGTGCTGCCCTTGGCCTCGAAGCCGACGGCATCAATGGCGGCATCGACACCGCGCTGCCCGGCAGTTTGTCCGATGATAGTCGCTGCAGGGTCGTCGTCATCGGCAAAGTTGACAGGGATTACGCCATAAGCGTCACGGGCGAACTCGAGTCGATGGGCAAACTGATCGACCATGAAAATCTGCTCGGCGCCCACCAGGCGCGCGCAGGCGGCGCTCATCAAGCCCACCGGGCCCGCCCCGTAGATAGCGACACTGGAGCCGGGACCTATTCCGGCATTGAGCACGGCTTGATAACCGGTGGGGAGGATATCGGTAAGGAACAGAACATGTTCATCCGGCAGGGCCGTGGGGACCTTGAACGGCCCGGTGTTGGCCTTCGGCACCCGCACAAACTCCGCTTGCCCACCTGGTATTCCACCGTACAAGTGGCTGTAACCGAACAAAGCGGCTCCGGGTGGGATCTGCTTTTTATTGAGGATCGCACCACGCCCTGGGTTAGTGGTTTCGCAGGAGGCATAAAGATTCAGCTGACAGAAAAAACAGTCACCGCAGGCAATCACGAAAGGCACGATGACCCGATCGCCGGTTTTCAAGGCCGACACAGCGCTGCCAGTTTCTTCGACGATGCCCATGAACTCATGGCCGAAGATATCGCCGTCCCGGGTTTCGGGAATCTTGCCGTGAAAGAGGTGCAAGTCAGAACCGCAGATCGCCGTGGCGGTAATCCGAAGAATAATATCGTCCGCCTGCAGCAGTTTGGGATCGGGAACATCTTCGACCCGGACATCGCGGGCGCCGTGATAGGTCAATGCTCGCATTAGGTTTCTCCGCGTGGGAACATTTATCCCTGCTCTAGATTTCCTTTCTGATGGGGCACTCACACGGGCTGCAGGTTCGCAAAGAAGGATCAGCGGTAATGCCCAGACGAAAAAAAAGCGCCCGGCTAGGCGCTTTTTTCAGAACTAAAGAGCTTTAAAGTAAGGTAAATGCAGTTTTTTTCGAAAATAACCAATCTGACTCTGTTGTAGCGGCCCTTGCTGGACAAATAGATCGCGACGCATTCGCTCGAGTACATCATTAATAAGAACCGGGGATTTAAGCTCCGCAGCGGTGATGACCCTATGTAGTACGTGACAGCCGTCCGTGCGGCGGCTCAAGGATAATACCAAGGCTGAATCGGGCCGGAATTCGCTTTTTATCGTGTAATCCTTGGCGAGTTCCTTGATCAGGTAATCGACGGGACTCTCTGATGCGCTCATATCATCCGTTCCTGATGTGGGTTGAGATCCCTTCAGTACAAGCATTATTCGTTCCAATCCGTGAGCCCTGCAAGTGCTTGATTTGACAGGGTTAATGTAGGGTTAATGTTAAAGCGATACTTGCATTTTGCACGGTGGGCCTTGTTAGGGTTTGCTCTTTGCAAGCCGATAGGCAGGTTTGGCAGGTGGCCGAGTATGGCCAGCCTGCCGATCCGCTTAATTACCTGTGACCAGTTTCTTGGCCATTTCCAAATGCTCTTTCAGTTCGGGAAGTCGATCTTCGGCAAACTTCTGCACATCGCTATCAGTGCTGCCTTGCGATGCGCGCGTAAAGAGTTCAATCACCTGTTCATGCGCTTTGACTTGATTGTTGGCGTAGGCTTGATCAAAGGATTCACCTTCGCGCATTTCCAGGATCATCGCCTTGGCCTTGTTCATCAGGTCCGCTTCGCTGGCTACCTCCAATTGCTTGTTCATGGCCAGCTCTTTCAAATCTTCATTGGCCTTGGTGTGATCTTTGATCATTTGTTCCGCAAAGTTGTGCACTTCAGGCGACTGGCTCTTTTGCAGGGCCATTCTGGCCGATTCAATTTCGGCCACACCAGCAGCGGATGCCTGATCGACGAAATCTTGGGCGCGAATTTCATCCGCCGCCCAAGCAGCCGGAACCGCGGCGATCAGTGCTGTGAAAAAAAACGAGCGGAGCAGCGTGGTAATAGGCATCGATCGATCTCCTGTAGATGAAGGGTGTGCGCCATGCAACTCATGCAACTAAGGTGCAGCAGCGCGCTGGCTCCTTTAAAGGACTCGTCTTTATCGGGGAGGGTTCAGAAAAACATGCAGACGGCACGTTTTCAGCCGTTTGGAAGAACTCTGGAACTCGTACATAAATCTCCATTCCATTGGTATACGCCTGCACGTACCCAAGCGTTTAGTAGGAGGATTAACACCATGGCTGAATCCAAGTGCGCCTGCCCCGGTTGCACCTGTGACGTTTCGGGAAATGCGGTCAGCCGGGACGGCCAGCAGTTTTGCAGCCAGGCCTGCGCTGACCGCCATCCGAACGGAGCGCCGTGCCCCAGCGCTAACTGCCACTGCGAAACCAGTGTGCAAGCGCCCACGGCGGGGCTTTGACATCCCGTGAGCACAGCGCCGCCGCTTGGCGGCGCATGTCATTCGCGTCCGCGCCATTAATCCAAAGGCCAGAACCAAGCAAGCCCCGCCGGGTCTGCTTTAAACAAACCGGATCAGCCCAAGGATGCCACCATGAATGCCCTCGACCTGCTCAAACAAGATCACGAAACAGTTCGCGAGCTGCTTGATCGTCTTGAAAAAACCACTGAGCGCGCGGTAAAAAGTCGCGCGGAAATGCTGCAGAAACTGCAGCTCGAATTACAGATACACACCACCCTCGAAGAGGAAATCTTCTACCCAGCCTACACCCAGGCGGGAGGCAAGGAAGAGGCGGTCATGGCGGCCGAAGCCAAGGAGGAGCATCGCACGGTCGACTCCCTGGTGCTTCCAGATCTGCTGAATACCGACCCGGGCAGCATTCCGTTCACCGGGCGGCTCAAGGTGCTCAAGGAGTTGCTGGAGCACCACATTGAAGAGGAGGAAGGGGAGCTGTTCCCGCAAGCCCAGAAACTCTTCGATAAAGCCCGTCTGGATGAGTTGGGTCTGGAGATGAAAAGCCGCAAGGACGAACTCAAGAAAACCCTCGCCGCCCAAGAGGCCTGACGTAGGTCCGTACTTTAAACGGCCTGTTATGGCTCGCTGCTGGTGTCTTCCGCCAGCAGCGATTGAGCTTCGCTCAACCAGCCCAGCAGCGCGCCATCGCCAACCGCTAAAGCGCCAGGCGCGCCAACTTTATCCTTGGATAACGCTTGGGACGCTCGGGATAGAAGCGCACTCAACGTCTGCAAGCGCTGTCGCTGCGCAGCGTGGCGCTGGTAAAACTCAAGGCGCTCCTCGTGCAGCATGGCTTGTGCTGTCGCCATGGCCTGTTGCTGTTCAGCATATCTGCTGTCCTGACGCTGGGTTTCGACCTCTTGGGCCTCAAGACGCGCCTGCAATACCTGATTACCTGTCAGAGCCTGGGTGAGTTGTTCCTTCAACTCCGCCATTTCCGTTGTCTGGCGTTGTAAAGCGTCCTGCCGGGCATGATTTTCACGGCGCAATTGCCCTGATTCGCTGGTCAGGCGTTCGTTGTCGCGATTCAGGCGCGTCAGTTCGTCCTGCTTGACGATCAAGGTCTGTTGCAACTGACGCATTTCCATCTGCAAGTGCTGGACCTCGGCGGCATGGCGGCGCTCTTCCTGTTCGCGCCGCTCCTTGCTGGCCTCGCGGTAATGTTGCAGGGCATCGCGGGCATGCTGATGCTTTTCCTCCAGGGAGCGAATGTGTTCATCCCGTTCCAGGACGCGTGTCTGTAGATCCTGGCTGGCTTGCAGCGCGCGCGCATTGTCCACTTGCAGGCGCTGAAATTCCTCACGCGTGTGTTGGTGGGCAAGCTGTTCAGCCTGCAACTGTACCGTCAGCGCTTCGCATTCGGCGCCGAGTTGCTGAATACGTTGTTCCGCCTCCTGCAAGCGTTGCTGCCAGGCCAGACGATCGCGCGCCAGCTCTGCGCGCTCATCACTCACGGTTTCCTGCGCCTGCTCGGCCAACTGTTCGGCCAGTTGGTTGACCAAGCCGGCAAGCTGCTCATTCAACGGCTGGTCGTCGCGCAATGCAGAAGCTGGCTGGTCGTCAAGCTCCTTCAGGTAACGATGAATGGTGGTTTTCGAGCCGGTATTGCCCAGCTCGACACGTACCGCATCGATGCTCGGATGTTCGCCGCGATCCAGCAGAGCCTGACGGGCTCGCTGCACGATCGCCTTGTTGATGCCGCCACGGGCCATGCTTCGCTCCTACTATTTCGTACTGAAATACATACCACGTAATTACATACTAGTACGGATCTAATTTCATCTCATATTTTGGTATTTATGGGATAGAATAACGGCGCATTATCCCGTGTCATCGCGCAAATCGGTGTCTGTGGGATGCAATTCAGTACGCCTGGGCAGGGCGGGAGTAGACCATGAGCGATATCGAGCGCTATCTGCAGGCGAGTACGCGGGAGAACACGCGGCGTAGCTATCAGTCGGCCATTGAGCATTTCGAAGTGAGCTGGGGCGGCTTTCTGCCTGCCACCAGCGAGAGCGTGGCGCGCTACCTGGCAGCCCACGCGCAGACGCTTTCGCTGAACACGCTCAAGCAGCGCCTGGCGGCTTTGGCGCAGTGGCATGTCAGTCAGGGCTTTCCCGATCCGACCAAAGCGCCGCTGGTGCGCCAGGTGCTGAAAGGTATCCGTACCTTGCATCCAGCCCAGGAAAAACAGGCGGCGCCGTTGCAGTTGCAGCATCTGCAGCAAACCGTCGCCTGGCTGGAACAGGAGGCGGACGACGCCCTGAACGCAGGAAACAGCGCGCGACTGTTGCGCAGCAGGCGCGATGCGGCGTTGGTGTTGCTGGGTTTTTGGCGGGGGTTTCGCAGCGATGAGCTGTGTCGCCTGCAAATTGAACACATTCAGGCCGAGGCGGGGAGTGGCATGACGCTCTACCTGCCGTTCAGTAAAGGTGACCGGCAAAATCTCGGCACCACCTACCAGGCGCCGGCGTTGAAACAGTTGTGCCCGGTGCAGGCCTATCTGTCCTGGATTGGTGTCGCGGGGATCAGCCAGGGCGCGGTGTTCCGGCGCATCAACCGTTGGGGGCATCTGGGCGAGGAGGGGTTGCACCCCGGCAGCATGATCGCGCTGCTGCGGCAGATCTTGCAGCGCGCCGGCGTGCCGGCCGAGCTGTACACCAGCCACTCGTTGCGTCGCGGCTTCGCGACCTGGGCGACCGCCAATGGCTGGGACCTAAAAACCCTGATGACCTATATCGGCTGGAAGGACATGAAATCGGCGATGCGTTATGTCGACCCGGCCATCTCCTTCGGCGGTCTGGCGGCGAAGGCGCCCTTGTTGAACGCTGAACACTTGCCCGCACTCGCGAGGGATAAGTAAGAGGACGGGCGACTTGTCGCGACGTTTCAATCAGCGCTGAAGCGCCTCGATCAGCTCCTGCTTACGCATGGTGGAACGGCCGGGAATATTCTTTGCGCGGGCTTTTTCCAGCAGCTGCGCCTTGGTCTGCTCTTCCAGGCTGGCGTACTTGGAGCGGTGCACGCCGTGCTTGGTGGCCACCGCGCGACGCGCTGATTGCTGGCGATCCTGAGTCTTGGCTGTCGACGACTTCTTCTGACCAGAGCCACCCTTGCGCTCACCGCCACCGGACTGCTTATTGACCGTCGCCCAGGCGCGCGCCTCGGCATCATCCTCCGAAACGCCCTTTTCCTTGTAGCTGTCCTCGATATGCTCGGCCTTGCGCTTTTGCTTGTCGGTGTATTTCTCTTTGCTTTCGCGAGGCATGACGGCACTCTCCATAAAACCCACACAAAAATGCACAGCGTCATCCATGTGGAGCGGCGGGCCAGGAATTGGTTCGAGGGAACTCCCGCCCGCTCGCGGCAGCCTCACGCTTAGTCATCCAGTAGGCATCACGGCATGAAGGTGCTCAATGCCACGACTAGAGAGAGGCGTCCTCATGTCCCGGCCAGAATGTTCCAGCCTCGAGAGTGTCGCGGTGTTCCGCGAGCGCATTCTGTCAAAACTCAAATATGCGACCGGCAAGGACCTCACCTCGGCGTGCAAGCATGACTGGTTTGAGGCCGTGGCCCTGGCAACCCGTGATTATCTGATCGACAACTGGGAAGACTCTTCTGCGCAAATCGACCGCAGCGAGCAAAAGCGCGTCTATTACCTGTCGCTGGAATTCCTTATTGGCCGGTTGCTGATCGACAATCTGAGCAATCTGGGCCTGATGGAAACGGCCCGCGAGGCGCTGGCCGAGTTGAATGTCGATTTGCAGGACATCAGCGAACTGGAGCCCGATGCCGCGCTGGGCAACGGCGGTCTGGGTCGCTTGGCGGCGTGTTTCATGGAGAGTATGGCGACCCTGGGCGTGGCCGCCCATGGCTACGGCATTCGTTACGAGCATGGCTTGTTCCGCCAGGTGATCATCGACGGCTGGCAGCACGAGCACACCGAAACCTGGCTGGATTTTGGCAATCCCTGGGAGTTTGAACGTTCGGAGGTCGGCTATACCATCGGCTTCGGGGGCAGTGTCAGCACGGTTCAAGCTGCCAGTCACGGCCTCGGCCGGCAAAGCTGGCAGCCCACCGAAACGGTGCGGGCCATTGCCTACGACACGCCCATCATCGGCTGGAAGCGCGCCAGCGTGAACACATTGCGTTTATGGCGATCGCGGGCGGAACGCTTTCTACAGCTGGAGCGTTTCAACGCTGGGGATCACCTCGGTGCCGTGGCCGAGGCGGTCAAGGCCGAAAGCATTTCCCGGGTCCTGTACCCTGCGGATATTACTGAGGCCGGCCAGGAGTTGCGCCTGCGCCAGGAATATTTTTTTGTTTCCGCCTCGCTGCAGGACTTGCTGCACCGGCATGTCAAACACCATGACATCCAGCGCCTGCCCGACATGGTGGCGATTCAGCTCAACGATACCCATCCAGCCATCGCCGTAGCCGAGTTGATGCGCCTGCTGGTGGATGAGCATGGGCTGGCCTGGGAGCAGGCCTGGCAACTGACTGTAGCCACCCTGGCCTATACCAATCACACCTTGTTGCCCGAGGCGCTGGAGTCCTGGCCGGTCTCGTTGATGGAGCTCCTGTTGCCACGGCACATGCAGATCATCTATCTGATCAACGCGCACCACATCGACATGTTGCGCGCCAAGGACATTCACGATTTTGCGCTGTTGCGCTCCGTGTCGCTGATCGAAGAAGACCAGGGCCGCCGTGTACGCATGGGCAACCTGGCTTTTCTGGGCTCCCACAGCGTCAACGGCGTTTCCGCACTGCACACCGAACTGATGCGCGAGACCGTGTTCCGCGACCTGCATCGCCTGTACCCTAACCGCATCAACAACAAGACCAACGGGGTGACCTTTCGGCGCTGGCTGTACCAGTCCAACCCACAACTGACCAGCCTGCTGGTCGAGCACCTGGGGGATGAACTGCTGGATGCCCCTGAGCGGCTGCTGCAGAAACTGGAGCCTTGCGCGGAGAAGTCCTCGTTTCGCAAACGCTTCATGGATCAGCGCCAGCACAACAAGCAGGCGTTGGCCAACCTGGTGCAGTCGTGGCTAGGGATCACTCTGGATACCGAGGCGATCTTCGATGTGCAGGTCAAGCGCATCCATGAGTACAAGCGCCAGTTGCTCAACCTGCTGCACTGTGTGGCGCTGTACCAGGCGATCCGCAACGACCCGGCCACCGACTGGGTGCCCCGGGTAAAGATCTTCGCCGGCAAGGCGGCGGCCAGCTATTACCAAGCCAAGCTGATCATCAAACTGGCGAACGACATCAGCCGCACGATCAACCACGACCCTACCTTGCGCGGCCTGCTCAAGGTGGTGTTCATTCCCAATTACAACGTCACCCTGGCGGAGGTGATCATCCCGGCCGCCGACCTGTCCGAGCAGATATCCACCGCCGGCATGGAGGCCTCAGGCACCAGCAACATGAAATTCGCCCTCAATGGCGCCCTGACCATCGGCACCATGGACGGCGCCAATGTGGAAATGAGCGAGCGTATCGGTACCGAAAACATGTTCATCTTCGGCATGTCCGCTGAGCAAGTCGCCATGCGTCGGCTGGCCGGCCTGGACATGTCAGCGGAAATCGCCCACTCGCAGCGCCTGGCCAGTGCTCTGGAAGCCATTCGCAACGGGGTGTTTTCCCCCGACGACCCGAATCGCTATGCCGGCTTGGTCGAGGGGTTGCAGTATCACGATCGCTTCCTGGTTTGTGCCGACTTCGAGGCCTATTGGCAAGCGCAACTGCGGGTCGAAGCGATGTGGAAACGTCCCATGCACTGGTGGAAATCTTCGGTCTTGAATACCGCGCGCACGGGCTGGTTTTCTTCGGATCGCGCGATTCGCGAATATGCGGCCGACATTTGGAACGTCATGCCAGGGGGTAGTGGGAAGCTTGGCGAGTAGTCACCAATTCAGCGCTTCGCCATGGCCAGCTGCCTTGTTCCATCCTATGCCTGAAACACTGTTATCGATGCAATGTTGCTCTTAAAAAGAGGCGAACTTCCTCATGAGAGGGGCATCCATGGATATAGGTGCGTAACGCGCCTGTTTACCAAACCTGAAAAGAGGCATTTAGAAATGGCTGACCGTCAAGGTGGTAAAGGCAACTTCGCTGAGGACCCGCAACGCGCTTCCGAAGCGGGGAAAAAAGGGGGCCACGTCAGTGGTGGCAATTTCAAGAATGATCCCGAACGTGCCTCTGAAGCAGGCAAGAAAGGGGGTCAAAGCAGCAAGCGCAACTAACCTGTAAGTTGCGCGCGGCGGAAGCGGGAAGCTTCCGCCACCCGCTGAGGTAAGCGTATTGATCCCGCCGACAACAGCGCAAATCAGCAAAACGCCAACCAGGGAACGAAGGGCACCAATCGGCAATACGATCAAAACCAAGGGAACAGGGGTAAGCAACTAAATCCCAACCGGCGAGAAGATTGAATGAGGCCTTGGCTGTTGTAAGCCACCGCATTCTCGGGCGTTTCTACCCGCGCAAAACCCCAACGATTGTCCCCCTGCGTTCGCAAGGGCTGCACAAAATGGTTTTTTCAGATTACTGTATAGATATACAGGGTTTGGATTTTGCCATGCGCGTTTTCCTCTTTGGGCCAGCCGCCGAATCATCGATTTCGCAGCCGTTTTATTCCTTTCGCATTCCCGCCGGATTTCCCAGCCCGGCGCAGGCCTCCCCGTGGAAGGGCGGAAATGATGAGCCCAGGTCATACGACTCGCCTGGACCCGTTATGGGAGGTGAAAAGCAAGTAGGCTGGCTGTCCTGGGGCATTCCGCTCCTATGTTTTCCCCCGCATCGCTGAAGCCCCGCAAGTTTGTGCTCGGTTTCGTCTCTTGAGGCAACCATCGTTTGCTTTTCGCAGTCGAAACCCTTGAGCCCTAATCCCGCGGCGAACCCGCATAAGGAGGCGTTATGGTTTTCCGTTGCCTGTTGGCTGGATGCAGCTGGACACAACCCATTCAGGTGCGCCTTGGTCAGGAAGATATGTTTTGTCAGCGCTGCCTTCGCTGCGCCAGCACTCGCTACAGATCAGTGGGGCAGGAATTGTCGGGATGAGCGCATGGGCGGTAATCGTCGAAACGCTTACAGATGAGTTTTCCGATATCGCCGAGCTGGACCAGGCCGTTCGCGTCACCCTGCGTTTGTTTCTGGCTGCGTTACTGGGCGCCTTGCTGGGCTATGAGCGTGAGCATAGTGGCAAGGCGGCCGGGGTGCGTACCCATATGCTGGTCGCGCTGGGCTCAGCGATGTTCGTGCTGGTACCGCAGCTGGACGGTGCCCTTGAGGACGCCATGAGCCGGGTCATTCAGGGTGTCGTCGCCGGAGTTGGATTTCTCTGCGCGGGAACCATACTGAAAAACGACCACATCAATGAGGTCAAAGGACTGACCACGGCGGCCGGCATCTGGCTCACCGCGGCCATTGGCATGTCGGTGGGCATGGGCAGTGAAGCCACAGCCGTGCTGGGTACCTTGCTGGGCTTGATTGTGCTCAACCTGGTGCCGCACCTTGTCGATCGTCTGGAAAAGAAAACCAAGGAGTAAGCGGTCACTTTTCAGGAATTTGGAGGATCGCAACAATGCCTCGATCCATCTGGAAAGGCGCAATCAGCTTCGGTCTGGTACACATCCCGGTGGGCCTGGTATCGGCCACTTCCAGCCAGGGCGTGGACTTCGACTGGCTGGACAAGCGCAGCATGGACCCGGTCGGTTACAAGCGCATCAACAAGGTGACCGGCAAGGAAATCACCTCGGAAAATATCGTCAAGGGCGTGCAGTTCGAGAAGGGGCGTTATGTGGTCCTCAGCGAAGAGGAAATCCGCACGGCCCATCCGCAATCGACGCAGACCATCGATATCTTCACCTTCGTCGAACGCGAGCAAATCCCGCTGCAGAACATCGACACACCGTATTACCTGAGCCCCGAAAAGCGTGGCGAGAAGGTCTACGCCCTGTTGCGTGAGGCCTTGAGAGGCAGCGGCCGGGTGGCCCTGGCCCGCGTCGTGCTGCATACCCGGCAATACCTGGCGGCGTTGATGCCTCTGGAAGATGCGCTGGTACTGGTCAAGCTGCGCTGGCCCGCCGAGGTGCGCAGCTTGGCGATTCTCGAACTGGGCAGCGCGGTCAGCAAACCGGACCTGGCCAAGGCGGAGCTGGACATGGCCAAGCGCCTGATCGAGGACATGAGCGGCGACTGGCAACCCGACGACTACCGCGACACCTTCCAGGAAAAAATCATGGAGCTGGTGGAAGAGAAGGCCAGCGCCGGCAAGATCACCCATGTCGAAGGTGTCGAGGCAGGCGAGGCGCGGCGCAGCGCCGATGTCATCGACCTGACCGAACTGCTCAAGCGCAGCCTGAGCGGCAAGCGCGGGGAAAGCGCGAAAGCGGACACGGACGACACGGCCAGCACGCCAAAGGAAAAACCCGCGCCGCGCAAGAAAACCGGCAAGACCGCGCGCAGCAAATGAGGAATATCCATGGCCGACTCGTTGAGCCATTACCAGCGCAAGCGCAACTTCGCCGCCACGCCTGAGCCGAGCGGCGACACGAAGCGAAAAAAGAGCCGCAACAGCGACAAGGCGCTGAGTTTCGTGATTCAGAAGCATGATGCGCGACGTCTGCACTATGACTTTCGCCTTGAGCTGGACGGCACCTTGAAAAGCTGGGCAGTGCCCAAGGGCCCCAGCCTGGACCCCAACGACAAGCGCCTGGCCGTCCACGTGGAAGATCACCCGCTGGAATATGCGAGCTTTGAAGGCAGCATTCCCGCTGGGCATTACGGCGCGGGTGACGTGATCGTCTGGGATCATGGCATCTGGCAGCCCCACGGCGATCCGCTCGCGGCGTACCGGGACGGCAAGCTGAAGTTCACCCTGGTGGGCGAAAAACTCAGCGGAGACTGGACCCTGGTACGCACCCACCTGCGCGGCAGCGGCGACAAGGAGCAATGGCTGTTGATCAAGGAGCGCGACGGTACGGCGCGTCCCGCCAGCGATTACGATATTGTGCAAGCACGCCCCGAAAGCGTGTTGAGCACGGCGCGGATCACAGAAAAAAAACCCAAGAACAGCGCGTCCCAATCTACCCAAGCCAAGTCCGCCAAGGCCAAACCCCGCACAACGGCGGTTGCACTGCCGGACAGCCTGACCCCGGAACTGGCCACGCTGGTGGACCGTCCGCCACTGGGCGACTGGCTGTACGAGATCAAATTTGACGGCTATCGCATGCTGGCTTGCATTACCGACGATGGGGTGCGCCTGTATACCCGCAAGGGCAACGACTGGACCGAACGCTTGTCGCAGCAGGCCGAAGCCATTGCCGAGCTGGGCCTGCCCAACAGCTGGCTGGACGGGGAAGTGGTGGTGCTCAACGAGAAGGGCTTGCCGGATTTTCAGTCACTGCAGAATGCCTTTGACCTGGGGCGCAGCCAGGAAATTGTGTATTACCTGTTCGATGCGCCCTTTTTGAATGGCGAAGACCTGCGTGAACGCCCCGTAGAGGAACGGCGCGCGGCGCTGCAACAGGCGTTGATGGACAAGCCGCAGCCATTGCTGCGTTTTTCCGAAGCCTTTCAGGCCAGCCACCACGACATCCTCGCCAGTGCCTGTGCCATGTCCCTGGAGGGCGTAATCGGCAAGCGCGCCGGCAGCACTTATCAATCACGACGCAGCCCCGACTGGATCAAGCTGAAGTGCCGCTTGCGCCAGGAATTCGTGATTATCGGCTACAGCAAGCCCAAGGGCAGCCGCAGCGGGTTCGGTGCGCTGTTGCTGGCCGTCAATGACAAGGACGGCTTGCGCTACGCCGGACGGGTGGGCACCGGGTTCAACGAACACAGCCTGAAAGCCCTGCACGCCCAGATGCGCAAACTGGAACGTGCCGACGCACCGCTCGCCAACCCACCGCGTGGCGCCGCCATCAAGGACGTGCACTGGATCGAGCCCAAGCTTGTGGGCGAGGTGGAATTTGCCGAATGGACCCGTGAAGGAATCGTGCGCCAGGCGGCGTTCATCGCCCAGCGCAGCGACAAACCAGCCGAGGAAATTGTTCATGAACGGGCGGTGAAACCTGCCGAGCTGAAAAGCAGCGCCACTAAGGCCGCGCCCACCGGCAATCCGGTGGCCGGCAGCCCGGTGGCCGGCAGTCCGGCGGCAAGCGATCTGGTGGCGGAGATCCGCATCAGTAATCCGCAGCGGGTGATCGACCCCGAAAGCGGCGCGACGAAACTCGACCTGGCGCGCTTCTACGCCAGCATTGCCGAGTGGATTCTGCCCAAGCTGGACAACCGTCCGGTGTCCCTGTTGCGTGCCCCGGATGGGGTAGGTGGCGAACAATTCTTTCAGAAACACGCGGTGCGCCTGGCCATCCCGCACATCAAGCACCTCGATCGCGCGCTGGACCCCAAGCACGATCAGCTCATGGAAATCGACAGCCTGCAGGCCCTGATTGGCGCCGTACAGATGGGCACCATCGAGCTGCACACCTGGGGCGCCACCCACGACCGCATCGAAACGCCGGACCACTTCGTCCTCGACCTCGACCCGGACCCGGCGCTGCCCTGGCGCAGCATGCTGGAAGCGGCGCAGCTGACCCTGACGGTACTGGATGAGCTAAAACTTACAGCGTTCCTGAAAACCAGCGGCGGCAAGGGTTTGCACATCATCGTGCCGCTGGCTCGGCGCGACGACTGGGACGCCGTGAAACACTTCAGCAAGGCGATTGCCCAGTTCCTGACGCGTCAGTTGCCGGAGCGTTTTACCGCCACGTCGGGGCCGAAGAACCGGGTCGGCAAGATCTTTATCGATTACCTGCGCAACCAGCGCGGCGCCAGCACCGTGTGCGCCTACTCGGTGCGCGCCCGACCGGGCCTGGCGGTGTCAGTGCCCATCGCCCGTGACGAACTGACCGAGCTACACAGCTCAAACCAGTGGACGATTCACAACCTGCACGAGCGGCTGGACAACATGAAGGGTGATCCCTGGAAGGGCTATGCCAATCGCCAGCGGATTACTCGGGCGATGTGGGAGCAATTGGGCGTGGAAGAGAAGTAGCGGGCTGTGCGTCTGGTGAGCTGAACCCTTGGTCCTCCACTCAGTCGGCTTTGTATGTATCACCTATCCGCCGGAGACCATCATGGCCGAGCAAGACAAGAAAACCCTGCCGCCTCAGCACCAGGAGCATCGCCCAGGCTCGGAGGAGGAAATGATCCCGCAGCCTGTCTATCTGGCAAAAACCTACAAGCCTGCCGGCAAGCTTGAAGGCAAGGTCGCCATCATCACCGGAGCGGACAGTGGCATTGGCCGCGCCGTGGCCGTGCATTACGCCAGAGAAGGCGCGCGCATCGTCATGCTCTATCTGAATGAATATGAAGATGCCGACCTGACCCGCAGCGAGATTGAGCAGAGCGGCAGCGAGGTCATTGGTTTTGCCGGCGATGTTGCCGGCGAAGACTTCTGCGACAAGGTGGTCGAGGAAACACTTAAGCAATGGGGACAGATCGACATCCTGGTCAACAATGCCGGTGAACAGCATCCCCAGGAATCCTTGGAAGACATCACCGTGGAGCAGTGGGAAAAGACCTTTCGCACCAATATTTTCGGCATGTTTCTGCTGACCAAGGCGGTGCTGCCGCACCTGAAGCCGGGGGCGACCATTATCAACACCACCTCGATCACGGCCTACAAGGGCAATCCGAAACTGTTGGATTATTCTTCCACCAAAGGCGCGATCACTTCATTCACCCGTTCCTTGGCCATCAACCTGGCGTCCCGGGGCATTCGTGTCAATGCGGTGGCGCCGGGACCCATCTGGACGCCCTTGATCGCCTCGACCTTCAGCGCCGAACAGGTGGCCAGCTTCGGCGCCGAGACTCCGCTCGGTCGTCCCGGACAGCCGGCCGAGGTGGCACCGGCTTATGTCTACCTGGCCAGCGACGACTCGTCCTATGTGTGCGGGCAGGTGCTGCATGTCAACGGCGGCAGCGTGGTGAATGGGTGATCGCCGCGCGCTTAGGTTGAGTTGAGGCGCTGCGTTCGCTGAGGCGCGGAGCGTGGAACGATCAGCAAGGCCAGGTGCTGGACTTTTGTAGGGGCGAATTTATTCTGCGCACCCAGCACATCGGTGCGGCGACGAACATCGAAGGTATGGATGACAGCCGAACATCTGCCATCCGTCGCCGCCCAACGGACATCGGATGGCTTGTGCAATGGCGAATGAATTCGCCCCTACAAGTACGCTTGCACACCTCTGCTGAATCATTCGGCCCATCAGCGTCACAAGCCCACGCGACGGGTATCGCTGCGCTCAACGCCATCCTACAGACGTGCTGTCACTCGATACATTCACCAAAGCGTTGCAGCTGCATTTCCCGCAGGCGGCTCAAGGTGCGGCGAAAGGGAAACGCCAGGTAGCCTTCGGTGTACAGCTCATCCAGCGGTACCGCCGCTTCCAGATACAGCGGGATGCGTCGGTCATAGCACTCATCCACCAGGGCAATGAAGCGCCGCACGCTGTCGTCATGCACCGACAGTTCCGGCAGTTGACGATCACCGGCCGCGACCCGTTCCACCCCGTCCTCGGTGCCACGGGCGATGCGACCTTCGCGCGGCGCGGCGCTGAGATTCGGCACCTCGCCGATCAGAATGGCGCTGAAGCGGTCGCCCAGGGCAATGAAGTCCAGCGCTGACAAGGGATGCTCGCACAGGTCGGCGAACCGGCACCAGAGTACCGACTCGCTCTGGCGTACCACGGCAATGGAGCGGTGGCCGATCGACAGGGCTTCGCTGCACGCCGGATCGGTGCCGGCCAGTTGCTTGAACAAGACGGCCAACGCGCTGGGCTGACCGGCTTCGGCAACCCAGTAGCGCTGTTGCGCAGCGCCCGGATGCAAACGGTGATCCTGGCCACCATCCACACTGACAATCTGCATGTGACGGTCGATGGCCTCCACGGCGGGAAGAAAACGCTCGCGGTTGTAGCCCTCGGCATACAGCTGGTGCGGGGGCTGATTGGAGGTGGCGACCAGCACCACACCTTCCTCGAACATCACCCGCAGCAGCCGGCCCAGCAGCATGGCATCGGCGATATCACTGACGAACAGTTCATCGAAGCACAGTACCCGCACCTCTTCGCTCAGTTCCCGGGCCAGCGCCTGCAACGGATCGGGCGTGCCGGTCAGCTGAAACAGTCGTTGATGCACCCAGCGCATGAAATGGTGGAAATGCTGTCGCCGCGCGGGCACTCGCAGGCTGCGATAAAAACTGTCCATCAACCAGGTTTTGCCGCGCCCGACCGGGCCCCACAGGTAAATCCCCGCAATGGTCTGCGGTTTTTCCGACTGACTGTGCAGAGTGCGGTGGCAATCATCCAGTGACTGCGCAGCGTGCCACTGGGCGGGGTCGGAGTGAAAGCCGTGCTGTTCGATGGCCTGGCGGTACAGCATCAGCGGGGTAGGGACGTCCGTCATGGAAAACCGGCTCATGGCGCTAACAAGGGCCGCGAGTATACGTCTTCATCCGCGCATGTTGCCTGACGCGGCACCGCACCACCCGGCTTGAGGGCTGAACTTTGCCTGGGGCAAGGGCTCGGAATAACAGGTCGGCTGTTGCTTGATCCAGCATGCCAGCCTGCTCGAGTCGCTCGCAGCACCAAGGAATCGTCGATGCCCCTAGACACCCCCCATGAGCCTTCATGGCGCCTGAACGGTAACGTCGGCCTGGAGGAAGCGCTGACCTTGCCGCGAATCGCTATCGAATCGGTCGAGCCTGTGGTCGACGCCGGACGCTTTGCCGCCAAGGCCATCAGTGGTCAGCCCGTGACCGTATCGGCGGTGATCTTTGCCGATGGCCATGATCAGCTTGCCGCCGAGCTGCTCTGGCGACCGGTCAACTACACCCACTGGCAGCGGGTACCGCTGACCTTCATCACCAACGACCACTGGCAAGCCGAGCTGCTGCCGGCCCATCCGGGGCGCTGGGTATTTGCCATTGAAGCCTGGTGGGACCAATACGGCTCCTTCTGTAACGAACTGCAAAAAAAACACCGCGCAGGCGTGCCAATCAGCCTGGAGCTGACCGAAGGCGAAAACCTGATACGTCGCGTTGCGCACACAGCGCCCGCCGAACACCGTGCCGAGGTGCAGCAGGTGCTTGATGAGCTGCGTACGGCGCGCAGCGATGACGCAAGAGTCGCCGTGATGCTGGCCCAGCAGACGATCAGCACCATCGCGCTGGCCGCCGAACATCCGCACCGCACCCGCAGTTCGGTATTTCCATTGGAGGTGGAGCGACCGCTGGCGCAGTTCGCCAGCTGGTATGAGTTGTTTCCGCGCTCGGTCACTAATGAGCCGCACCGCCACGGCACCTTCAAGGATGTGATCCGCAGGCTGCCGGAAATTGTCGCCATGGGCTTCGATGTAGTGTATTTCCCTCCCATTCATCCTATTGGCCACACTCACCGCAAGGGCCGCAACAATGCCCTGTTGGCCAAGGAAGGCGATCCCGGCAGTCCGTATGCCATCGGCAGCGAAGAGGGCGGTCACGAGGCCTTACACCCGCAGCTGGGCAGCTTCGAGGATTTCCACGAGTTGGTGGCCGTGGCCCGATCCCTGGGCCTGGAAATTGCCCTGGACTTCGCCATCCAGTGCTCCCCGGATCATCCCTGGCTGCGCGAACACCCTGGCTGGTTCAGCTGGCGACCGGACGGCAGCATTCGCCATGCGGAAAACCCACCGAAAAAATACGAAGACATCGTCAATGTCGATTTCTATGCCGAGGGGGCGATTCCCGAGCTGTGGCTGGCACTGCGCGACGTCGTGGAAGGCTGGGTCATGCACGGCGTCTCGCTGTTTCGCGTCGACAACCCGCACACCAAGCCGTTGCCGTTCTGGGAATGGCTGATCGCCGATATCCGTGGCCGACATCCCGAGGTGATCTTCCTGGCCGAGGCCTTCACGCGCCCGGCGATGATGGCGCGCCTGGGCAAGCTCGGTTTCAGCCAGAGCTACACCTATTTCACCTGGCGCAACACCAAGGAGGAACTGCAGACCTATTTCACCGAGCTCAACGAGCCGCCGTGGCGGGACTGCTATCGACCGAACTTCTTCGTCAACACGCCGGACATTAATCCTTACTTCTTGCACGAATCAGGGCGCGCGGGTTTTCTGATTCGCGCCGTGCTGGCCACCATGGGTTCAGGACTGTGGGGCATGTATTCGGGCTTCGAGATCTGCGAGTCGGCGCCTATCCCTGGCCGCGAGGAATACCTGGACTCGGAGAAGTACCAGATCAAACCGCGCAACTTCCGTGCGCCTGGGAACATTGTCGGTGAAATCGCACAACTGAACCTGATCCGCCGGCGTAACCCTGCCTTGCACACGCACCTGGGCTTTCAGGCATACACCGCGTGGAACGACAACATCCTGTATTTCGGTAAACGCACGGCGGAACTGGATAACTTCATTCTGGTGGCGGTCAGTTTGGACCCCCACCATGCCCAGGAAGCGCATTTCGAATTGCCGTTGTGGGAATTCGACTTGCCCGACAACGCCAGCCTGCATGGCGAAGATCTCATGAGCGGCCATCGCTGGACCTGGCATGGCAAGGTCCAGTGGATGCGCATCGAACCGTGGCACCTGCCGTTCGGGATCTGGCGCATCCGTCCGGCCAGTTGATAGGGAGATATGCATGGCGAGGAAACCCAGGCCGGCCGCCTTTCTCAACGACCCGCTGTGGTACAAGGACGCCGTCATCTACCAGGTGCATGTAAAGTCCTATTCCGACACCAATCAGGATGGAATTGGCGATTTTGCCGGCCTGATCGATAAGCTGGATTACATTGCCAGTCTTGGCGTGAACACCATCTGGCTGCTGCCGTTCTATCCCTCACCGCGCCGTGATGATGGTTACGATATTGCCGAGTACCGGGGCGTCCATCCCGATTACGGCAACCTGGCCGATGTGCGCCGTTTCATCAGCGAGGCACATAAGCGCAGCCTGCGGGTCATCGCCGAACTGGTCATCAACCACACCTCGGATCAGCACCCCTGGTTCCAGCGTGCCCGCAACGCCAAGAAAGGCTCCCGCGCCCGCGACTTTTATGTGTGGTCGGACAGCAACAAAAAATACGCCGGCACGCGCATCATCTTCCTGGACACGGAAACCTCCAACTGGACCTGGGACCCCGTGGCAGGTCAGTACTTCTGGCACCGCTTTTATTCCCACCAGCCGGATTTGAATTTCGACAATCCGGCAGTACTGCGTGCGGTGATCAGCATCATGCGCTACTGGCTGGACCTGGGTGTCGACGGCCTGCGCCTGGATGCCATCCCGTATCTGATCGAGCGCGACGGCACCAATAACGAGAACCTGCCGGAAACCCATGTCGTTCTGAAAAAAATCCGCGCCGAGATCGACGCCAATTATCCGGACCGCATGCTGCTCGCCGAAGCCAACCAGTGGCCGGAAGATACCCAGATGTATTTTGGTGGAACGGAAGGGGGTGACGGCGACGAATGTCATATGGCGTTCCACTTTCCCCTCATGCCGCGCATGTACATGGCGATTGCTCAGGAAGACCGCTTCCCGATCACCGACATTCTCCGCCAGACTCCGGATATTCCCGCCAACTGTCAGTGGGCGATCTTCCTGCGCAACCACGATGAGCTGACCCTGGAAATGGTCACCGACCATGAGCGCGACTACCTGTGGAATTTCTACGCCGCCGACAGGCGCGCGCGGATCAATCTGGGTATTCGCCGGCGCCTGGCGCCCCTGGTGGAGCGCGACCGCCGGCGTATTGAGTTGCTGCACAGCCTGCTGTTTTCCATGCCCGGTACGCCGACGCTGTACTACGGCGATGAAATCGGCATGGGCGACAACATCTATCTGGGCGACCGCGACGGCGTCCGCACGCCCATGCAGTGGTCCAGCGACCGCAATGGCGGTTTCTCCCAGGCGGACCCCGCGCGCCTGGTGCTGCCGCCGATCATGGACCCGCTGTATGGCTACCAGACCATCAACGTCGAGGCACAGACGCGCGATCCCCATTCGCTGCTCAACTGGACGCGGCGCATGCTCGCGATTCGCAAACAGCAAAAGGCGTTCGGCCGTGGCACTTTAAAAATGCTCGCACCGGCCAACCGGCGCATTCTGGCCTACCTGCGCGAATACACCGGTGTCGACGGCCGGCACGAAATCATCCTGTGCGTCGCCAACGTGTCGCGGGCGGCCCAGGCCGCTGAGCTGGATTTGTCCGCCTATGCCGGCAAGGTGCCGGTGGAAATGCTCGGCGGCAGCTCATTCCCGCCCATTGGCCAGCTGAATTACCTGCTGACGCTCCCCCCCTATGGTTTTTACTGGTTCTTGCTTGCCGAGGAGGCGCATATGCCCAGTTGGCATTCCCCACCGGTCGAACGCATGCCCGAGCTGCCGACCCTGGTCATCTCGCGTGATTTGCTCGAACTTCTGCAGCCGCCGGCCCGCACGTTGCTAGAGAAGGAGTCACTGCCGGCGTATCTGCCCAAGCGGCGCTGGTTCGCCGGCAAACAGGCAGAGGGCGTATCGCTGTTGTACGCCATTCCATTCGGTGCACCGGAAGATCTATGCGTGCTGAGCGAAGTGCAAGTAGCCAGTAACGAAGGCCCAATGCACTATCAACTGCCGCTCGCCTTCGTGCCGGAGTTTCAACCCGGCAACACGCTGCCACAGCAACTGGCCCTTGCACGCTTGCGTCGCAAACGCCACGCCGGGCTGCTGACCGATGCACTGACACTGCCTGATTTCACTCGACAGGTACTGCATCAGCTTAGAAACCCCAAACCCTTGATGGGTAACGGTTTTGAAATTCAGTTTTTACCCAGCTCTGCGTTTGCAGGTGTGCAGGACCAGCCCGATGAAGAGATCGAGCTGGTTGCGGCTGAGCAATCCAATACGTCGGTGCTCATCGGCGAACGGATGATGCTCAAGCTGGTGCGCCGGGTCATGCCGGGCATTCACCCGGAAACCGAGATGGGTGGTTTCCTGACCGAGCGAGGCTTTACCAATATCGCACCGCTGCTGGGTGAGGTACGTCGAGTCGATGAGCAGGGCACGCCGCATACGTTGATGGTCCTGCAGGGCTATCTGAGCAATCAGGGCGATGCCTGGCAATGGACGCAGAACAATCTGGAGCGCGCCATTCGCGATGAGTTGACAGGGGGATTGTCCGAACAGGAAAACCAGTACACCGCCCTGGGCGAGCTGCAGTCCTTCGCCACCTTGCTGGGGCGACGCCTGGGCGAAATGCACGACATGCTCGCTCAACCGTCGGATAACGCGGATTTTGGGGCGTTGCAAAGTAACGAGCAGAACTGCGCCGAGTGGAACAGAAGCATTGCCGCGCAGGTGAACGATGCCCTGGACGCCGTGGCGCAGCGACGTGATGCGCTGACCGGCGCAGCGCGCAAGGCCGCTGACTGGCTGGCGGGGCAACGTGATGCGCTACTGCGCCAGATTGAAACGCTGGCCGGGAGTCTGCGTGGTGGTTTGCGCATTCGCGTGCATGGCGATTTGCATCTCGGCCAGGTGCTGGTGGTGAAGGGCGATGCCTATCTGATCGACTTCGAAGGCGAACCGGTGCGCAGCCTGGAAGAGCGGCGCGCCCGACACAGTCCCTATAAGGATGTCGCCGGCGTGCTGCGCTCCATCGACTATGCCGCCGCCATGGCCAGACGCAACGCCCACGGCAGTGACAGCTCCGCCGAGGCCGAGCAGGCTCGCCGCACCATTGCCGAGCTGTACCGCCAGCAGGCCCAAACCGCCTTTCTCGACGCCTACCGACACGCGGCCGCGCCGGTGCCCCATGCCTGGGGAGACGATGCCGAAGACGCGGCGCTGGCGTTATTCACCCTGGAAAAGGCCGCCTACGAAGTCTGCTACGAGGCCCGTTTCCGTCCCGACTGGCTTGAGGTGCCCTTGCACGGGTTAGCGGCCTTGGCGCGCCAGACGTTGGGAGTTCAGAGTCATGAGTGACGTACACGGCTGGTCGGCGGGAGAACGTGCGGCCATTGATGCGCTGGTACGGGCCGAGCACGGCAATCCCTTCGCCTTTCTGGGCCCCCATGCCACCGGGCAAGGTACGGTGATTCGCGCCTACCTGCCCGGTGCGCTGCGCGTCGAGCTGCTGGATGCGCAGAGCGGCGAAGGTCTCGGGGACATGCAGCAATCCACACCGGGGCTGTTCTGCCAGCACCTCGACACCTTTCGTGCTTATCGATACCGCATTCACTGGAGTGGTGGAGTGCAGGAAACCGAAGACTCCTATGCCTTCGGCCCCTTGCTTGGCGAGATGGATATCTACCTGTTCAGCGAGGGCAACCACCGCGAACTGGGCCAGGTATTCGGCGCCCAACTGACCCGGCATGAAGGCATCGAGGGTGTGCGTTTCGCGGTCTGGGCGCCGAATGCGCGGCGCGTGTCGGTGGTGGGAAACTTCAATGCCTGGGACGGTCGCCGCCATCCCATGCGCCTGCGCCATCCTTCCGGGGTCTGGGAACTGTTCGTGCCGCGCCTGGGAGCCGGCGAAGTCTACAAGTACGAAATCCTCGGTCAGGGTGGCGTGCTGCCGTTGAAGGCCGACCCCATGGCGCTGGCGAGCGAGCCGCCTCCTGCAACCGGGTCGGTGGTGTCGGCACCTCTCGATTTCGACTGGCATGATGATGACTGGATGCAGCGCCGCGCCACGGTGCAAGGCAATCAGCGTCCGCTGTCCATCTACGAAGTGCATGCCGGATCCTGGCGGCGCGAGGGCGGTCGCGATGGTCGCTCACTGACGTGGCCCGAGCTGGCAGAACAGTTGATTCCGTATGCGCTGGACCTGGGCTTCACGCACATCGAACTGCTGCCGATCATGGAACACCCGTTCGGTGGCTCCTGGGGATACCAGCCGCTGGGGCAGTTCGCACCCACCGCACGTTATGGCAGCCCACGCGACTTTGCTGCCTTTATCGACGCCTGCCACCAGGCAGGGCTCGGCGTGATCCTGGATTGGGTCCCGGCACATTTCCCCACCGACCCCCACGGTCTCGGGCGCTTCGACGGCACCGCGCTGTACGAGTATGCGCACCCGTTCGAAGGCTTTCATCAGGACTGGGATACCTATATCTACAACCTGGGCCGCACCGAAGTGCATGGCTTCATGCTGGCCTCGGCGTTGCACTGGCTGCGCGTCTATCACGTCGACGGGCTGCGCGTCGATGCGGTGGCCTCGATGCTCTACCGCGACTATTCACGCAACCAGGGCGAGTGGATTCCCAACCGCCATGGTGGCCGGGAAAATCTCGAGGCCATCGATTTTCTCTGCCACCTCAATGACGTGATCAACAGCGAAGTACCCGGTGCGCTGGTAATTGCTGAGGAGTCGACGGCCTGGCCGGGCGTAAGCCGGCCAACCGGGGAAGGCGGCCTGGGCTTTGCGTACAAGTGGAACATGGGCTGGATGCACGACAGCCTGGCCTATATCCAAGAAGACCCGGTGAACCGCAATCACCACCACGACCGCCTGACCTTCGGGCTGATCTACGCGTTTTCCGAGCACTTCATCCTGCCGATTTCCCATGATGAAGTGGTGCACGGCAAACGCTCATTGCTGGACAAGATGCCCGGCGATCGCTGGCAGCAATTCGCCAATCTGCGGCTGTATCTCAGCATCATGTGGAGCCATCCGGGCAAAAAGCTGTTGTTCATGGGCTGCGAGTTCGGCCAGTGGCGCGAATGGGACCATGACCATGAACTGGACTGGTACCTGCTGCGTTACGGCGATCACCAAGGCGTGCAGCGGCTGGTCCGCGACCTGAATTACCTGCACCGCCACGAGCCGGCCCTGCACCAGCTGGATGGGCAAGAGGAAGGTTTCCAATGGTTGATTGGCGATGACCGCAGTAATAGCGTTTACGCCTGGCTGCGCAGCGGTGCCCATGGCGCACCGTTGCTGGTGGTGCATAACTGCACGCCGGTACCACGCCCCAACTACCGCATCGGTGTACCGCTACCGGGCACCTGGTCGGTGGCCTTGAACAGCGATGCCGAGGAATATGCCGGCTCCGGTGCGGGCTGCATGGGCGAAGTCGCGACATTGGACGAAGTCAGTCACGGCGAGGCGCAGTCGCTGTGTCTGGACCTGCCGCCGCTAGGAAGCCTGGTTTTGCGGCCGCAAGCGCTCTAGAGCGATACACCAATATTCGCTTTTTTGCGGGCCATGACGCTCGGTATACTTCGCGCCCTTCGCTTTTCTACCGAGTTTCATTGCCCGTGAAAATGATCGAATCCTTTCTGGAGAATCTGCTCTACACCGCCCGCTGGCTGCTCGCGCCCATCTACCTGGGCCTTTCGCTGGCGCTTCTGGCCTTGGCCCTGAAGTTCTTCCAGGAAATATTCCATGTGCTGCCCCATGTGTTCGAGCGTAGCGAGGCGGAGCTGATCCTGGTGGTGCTGTCGATGATCGACATGGCCCTGGTCGGCGGGCTGGTGGTGATGGTGATGATTTCCGGCTTCGAGAATTTCGTCTCGCAACTGAACATCAAGGCCGGCATGGAAAAGCTGGAATGGCTTGGCAAGATGGATTCGGGCTCACTGAAACTGAAGGTTGCTGCTTCGATCGTGGCGATATCGTCCATTCATTTGCTGCGCATGTTCATGGATGCCCAGAAGATCTCCAACGACAAGCTGATGTGGTACGTGATCATCCACATGACCTTCGTGGTCTCTGCCTTTGCCATGGGCTTTATGGAAAAGCACGTAAAACACAAAGGAGCATAAGGCGTGTTAGAGAGACCCACACTTCGCTAACGTCCAGCCGTCTGCGCTTGCATTTTCTTGGCGCGTTTCTCCAGCACCAGATACGCCGCGCAGGCGATGCCCAGCGGCACCAGGAAATACAGCGCCCGGTAGCCGATCATGGCCGCCAGGATCGTGCCCTTGGAAAACTGGTGCTGAAGCATGGCCATGAACACGGCCTCGGTGACGCCGAGACCGGCGGGAATATGGGTAATGACGCCGGCGATGCTGCTGATCAGCAGGATGCCGAGAACCGAGAAATAAAAGGCCTGTTCCGGCAATAGCAGATAAATCACCCCGGCCATCAACATCCAGTTGAGGGCGCCCAGGCCAGCCTGGAGCAGGGCAAAGCGCAGCGAAGGCAGGCTGACGCGGTGGCCGCGCCAATGCCAGGTGCGCTTCGGAGCAAACGCACACGCCGACAGATAGGCGAAAGAAAGGAGCAGCAGCAGGACGCCGCACAGGCGCAAACCCTTCGCACCGATGCTCCAGCTCTCCGGCAGTTCAAGCAGACCCAGACAGAAGATAACTCCACCCAGCACGAAAAAGCCCAGCCAGTTGGTGATCAGGCTCATGCTCAAGATTCGGGTAATGGTGGCGATATCCAGCCCCAGTCGGGAATAGAGCCGATAGCGCAGCGCGACTCCGCCCACCCAGGACCCCAGGTTGAGGTTGAAGGCGTAGCAGACAAACGCCAGCGGCAGCACCTGACGCGCGGGTAGGGTGTGGCCGGTATAGGTTCGGCTGAGCAGGTCGAAACTGCTGAACACCACATAACTGGCCAGGCTGATGCCGATCCCAGCCAGCAAAGTGCCCGGGCTGTAGGCATAGAGCGCCTGCTTGACCTCTTGCCAGTCGAGGTTCCTGACCAGCAGGAATAACATCAACGGCACCAGGATCAGCAGGCCCAGCGACAAGAAACGACTCAGCAGCCGCCATTTGCGCGCGACGGGCTTGCGGGTGGCGTCTGACGTGCCGACCGTGGTCATGAGGTTTTTTCCTGCTTGTACGGATGCTCGACAGGAGTTTCCGGATGCAGGGATTTTAGGCGCGGCTGGTGCGCCGGGAGCCAGCCGACGATCGCCGGAAAACGACGGGTGAAGTGATAACCAAGAAAAACCAGCGGAGCGCGCCACCAGTAGCCGCGCATGACCCGCTGCAAGGTCACCTGCTTGCAACTGCTTATGGCCAGTTGTTGCAGATGCTCGTAAAGACGCTGGTTGAAGCCCGCATCGCGGATGAACAGATTGGCTTCCAGGTTCAGCGACAGGCTGAGCGGGTCAAGGTTGCTGGAGCCCACCGTCGACCATTCTCGGTCGGCTATGGCCACCTTGCCGTGCAGCGGTTTTTCACAATACTCATGGATCACCACACCGTCGCGCAGCAGGTAGTTGTAGAGCAAGCGTCCACAGATTCGCGCCCAGGGCATATCCGGTTGGCCTTGCAGAATCAACGTGACTTGCACGCCGCGCTGGGCGGCATTGCGCAGTTCGCGCAGCAGCCGATAACCCGGAAAGAAATAGGCATTGGCCACCAATAAACGCTGCTGGGCCCTGCGGATGGCGCGCAGGTACTGTTCCTCAATGTCGGTGTTGTGATCCTCGTTGTCGCGTATCGCCAGCAGCATGGCGACCCGGCCGGCCGGTTGGTCATCGCGCGGTTGAACGACGCCCGGATAGCCCTCCGGGGTGTGTTCGAGCAGCTCGCGACTAGCCGAATGAATGTCGGCAACGATGGGGCCACGCACCCGAACCGCGTAATCCTGCTTGGCCATCGGCCCGAATTCAGCCAGGTGGTCGATGCAGAAATTGATCCCGCCGATAAAAGCCAGCTCGCCGTCAATAACTACGATCTTCCGGTGCAGGCGCCGGAACAGGTTAGTGCGCATGCCTAACAGCCGAGGACGGGGATCGAACATGTGCACTCGGATGCCGACCCGGGTCATAGCCAAAATATACTCGGAGCTCAGGTCCGCGGTGCCATAGCCATCGACGGTCACTTCTACGGTCACACCGCGTTCGGCGGCCTCGATCAGCGCTTTTTGCAGCTTGATACCGACCTTGTCCTCGAAAATGATAAAGGTTTCCAAGAGGACTTCCCGGCGTGCCGCACGAATGCTCTCGAAGACGCTGGGGAAAAACTCCTCGCCATTGATCAGCAGCTGTACGTCATTACCGCCGCGCCAGGCAAAAGTCATAGTCGTACCTCTACAGCCAGCGGCGCATGGTCCGACAAGTGGGACCAAGGCCGGTGGCTCAGCACTTGCGGATCGTGCCCGGTGGCATTGCGCAGGTAGATACGGTCCAGGCGCAGCAAAGGGTGTCTGGCTGGGAAGCTTTTCGCCGGCGTGCCTTGAGCGCGGGTGAACACTTCTTCCAGGCCACAGCGTGCCAGAAGCTGATCAGCACGCAGGCGCCAGTCATTGAAGTCACCGGCAACGATCACTGCGGCATCCTTGGGCAAGCCCTCCAGCAAGCGACACAGCAGCTTGAGCTGCCGCCGCCGATGGCCTTCGCGCAGGCCGAGGTGCACGCAGATGGCATGCACTTCCCTGGGGCCCGGCACATCCAGTTCGGAATGCAGCAAGCCACGCTGTTCATGGCGACCGATGGAGACATCGTGGTTATCGAACGCCAGTATCGGGAATTTCGACAACAGGGCATTGCCGTGGTCGCCGTGGGGGTACACGGCATTGCGTCCGTAGGCGTATTCCGGCCACATGCTGTCGGCAAGAAACTCGTACTGCGGCGTGGGCGGCCAATTGCTCAGCCGCGCGGCATGGTGTTCATGGGTGCCATGGACTTCCTGCAGAAACACCAGGTCGGTGGACAAGGTGCGCACCGCCTCGCGCAGCTCGGGGAGAATGAAACGGCGGTTGAACGGAGTGAAGCCCTTGTGCGTATTTACGGTGAGAATGTGCAGCCGCTGCACGGCGGGCAGCGCTGCTTGCCGGAGTCGGGCATCAGGATGAGTCATGAGGCGCCTCCTGTCCCGGTACGGTTTCCAGCCCCTCGGCCAGCCCGAGCTTTTCCAGCAAGCGCCGGGCGTCGTAGGGTGCACGCACCTTGATGTCATTATCAAAATAACAATAGAGATCACGAGACACACGCGTCTGGTCCTGCTCCTCGCTGATTAGCTTGGCATCGGCCGGCTCGCGTCCCTGGGTCCAGGCTTCGATGCGTTTTTGCCAGCGTGTCAGAGCCTCTTCGCTGTAGCCGCTGGCATACAGCTCGGCATCCCCGTGCAGGCGCATGTAGACAAAGTCACCGGTCAAGTCTTCGGCATAGGGCCATTTGCCCGCTGTGTCAGCCACCACCAGGGCGACACGATAACGGCGCAGCAATGCCACGAAAGCCGGATCCACGAAACTTTTGTTGCGGATCTCCACGGCATGGCGCAGTGGGCGCTTTTTATCGTGGTCCAGATAACCGGGCTTGCGCAGTTCAGCGTTGCAGTGCTGCGCAGTTTCTCTAGCTGAATCGGTGGATTGCGGCAACAAGCTAAGAAAATGCTCGAACTGCTCGGCGTCGAATTTGAAGCTGGGCGGGAACTGCCAGAGGATGGGCCCAAGCTTGTCTCGCAGGCTAAGCACCCCGGATGCAAAAAAATTGGCCACTGGGGTTTCTACCTCTCGCAGACGCCTTACATGTGTGATGAAACGCGGCGCCTTGACGCTGAACACGAACCCGTCGGGGGTGTCGGCGTACCAGCTTGCATACCGCTGCGGCGTCTGCAGCGCATAAAAGGAGCCATTGATTTCGATGCTCCTGACGGCGCGCGAAGCAAAATGCAGCTCGTTCTTCTGGGCGAGGCCTTTGGGGTAGAAATCACCCCGCCAGGGCGCGTAGCGCCAGCCGGAAATGCCGATGCGAACTTCAGTCATAGGCCTTTTCGTCTTTTTTTGCGGTCACGAACGCTTGGGCGAGGTCATCGAAGGAGGGTCGCTAGCCGGAAACGAGTCCTCAATGGCATCGTCGAGTTGTGCCTCACCGGGGGTGATCTGTTCATCACCGCTACGCGATTGTTGTCGCTGGGGATGCAGCTCCACTTTCACCCAGCCGCTGTCGCGCCGGTCGAAGGCCTCGAAGGCGGCAATGGCATCGCTCATCGGCTTGATCTGGGTGATGATTTTGGCCGGATCGATACGCCGGCTCTGCACCAGTTCAATCAGGCGCGGGATGTATTTGCGGTGATGACAGTTGCCCATGTTGATGGTCAGGTTCTTGTTCATCGCCAACCCGATGGGAAAACTGCGCGACTGCTCCGAATAAACGCCGATGATCGACAGCGTACCGGCTTTGGCCAGCGCTTCCACGGCCCATTGCAGGACCTGGCTGGGGGCCGTGCCCGGGTGCCAGTTCGCGCCGTCCGGGTGGGTATGAGGCGTGATGTCGGCCATTTCCTGATGGAAACGGTTGTCGTCCGGCTGCGGCGTTGCGCTATGGGGGTGTTCGGCGTCCACGCCCACCGCATCAATGACGCGGTCCGGGCCAATGCCATCGGTCAGGCGATGCAGCGCTTGAACCGGGTCTTCATGTTCAAAGTTGATGACTTCGGCGCCTTGCTGACAGGCCATGCGCAGCCGGTCATCCAGCCGGTCGATGGCAAAGATGCGCGCAGCGCCCAACAGTTTGGCGCTCGCAATGGCGAACTGGCCGACCGGACCGCAACCGAAGACGGCCACGCTGTCCCCGGGGGTGATTTCAGCCATTTCGGCGCCGAAATACCCAGTGGGAAAAATGTCCGAAATCAGAATCGCCTGGTCGTCGCTGATTTCGCTGGGCAATTTGACCAGGCCGATGTGCGCGAAAGGAATGCGTGCCTTCTCAGCCTGCAGGCCCTGAAAAGGACCGGTTGAGGCCGGGCCGCCAAAGAATGCGGTACCGGCTTGCGGGCCGTTGGGGTTGGCCACGTCGCATTGCGCGTAATAACCGGCCCGGCAATAGACGCAGTTGCCACAGGCAATGGTCGAGGCGATGACGACCCGGTCGCCAATCTGCAGGTTGCGCACGTCCTCGCCCAGCGCCTCGACAATGCCGACGCCTTCATGCCCGAGGATGGTGCCTGGTTGCATACCGGCCACGGTCCCCCGCACGAAGTGCAAGTCCGTGCCGCAGATGGCCGATGCCGTTAGCCGCACGATGGCATCAGTGGGTGCTTGCAGGGTGGGTTCAGGAACGTCGTCGAGTCGGATGTCGCCTACATCGTGAAAAACCACAGCTTTCATGGCACCTGTCCTCTGGCTGAATGTCTGACCGGCTAAGGGGCGGTAGGCTTTTGGAGCGAAGCGTTACCACGGGCTTCGACCATGCCTTTGCGTTCGCGGCGCGACCGCCGCTCCCCCACGCGCATCCACCGACGGCTGCCCGTAGCCGGATCACCTTGGCTATCAATGCGCCTCGGTTACGCCTTGCAGCACGGTGTCGCTGGTCTTGGCATCGTTGGAGCTGGCGATGTTGCCCAAGGACACCACACCGATCAGGCGTTTCTCACGGTTGAGCACCGGCAGACGACGTACCTGGATATCCGCCATGTTCTGCGCCACGTGCTGCACGTCCTCGTCTTCGAAGCAGTAGCGGATATTACCGGTCATGACCTTGCGCACCGGCGTGTCACTGCCTAGCCCCTGGGCCACCGCACGAATGGTGATATCGCGATCGGTGACCATGCCCACCAGGCGATCACCTTCATTGACCAGCAAGGCACCGCTGTCGATGCGCGCCATCAGGTCGGCGGCTTCGCGGATGCTCTGCTCGGGCGAGATGGTTTGTGCATTGCGGGTCATGACGTCGCGAATCTTCATGGGATCCTCCACTGGGGTAATGCTGTACGGTGGCCGATATAACGTCCGACTGAGGGAAGGGAGGGGGGTTCAGATCGCCAGGGTCCGTCTGTCCATTGGTGCGCCCGCTACGTCTCGTCCCGTTGCAACTCGAACAGCAGCAATGAACGGTTGGTCACCAGGAACTCACTGGCAAAGTCATGTAGCTCACGGGGGCGCAGGGTGGGCCGGTAGGTGTCGAGCAGGCATTCCCAGGCAGTGCCCTGGGTGACTTCCGGCAAATGGAAGTTCACCACGTCGTCATGGGCGTTGAGAATCAGCAGCAGGGTGGCATCGTCGCCACGCCGGCGAATACCCGTGGGCTGAGCGCGGCCGTCCAGAAGCATGCCGAGGCAGCGGGCATTGCCATCGTGCCATTGCTCTTCGCTCATCTCACTGCCGTCCGGGGACAGCCAGGTGACGTCCTTGACGCCCAGCTCCTCGTTGTATTCGCCCACCAGGAAGCGGCCACGATGGAGGATCGGGTAGGCTCGGCGCAGCTTGATCAGCCGACGGGTGAAATCCAGCAGGCTGCGGCCTTCGTCGTCGAGGTTCCAGTCGACCCAACCCACTTCGTTGTCCTGGCAGTAGACATTGTTGTTGCCATGCTGGGTACGGCTGAATTCGTCGCCGGCCAGCAGCATCGGCGTGCCTTGCGAAAGCAGCAGTGTCGACAGCAGGTTACGCATCTGGCGCAGGCGCAGGGCACGAATATCCGGGTCGTCAGTCGGACCTTCCCAACCGTAATTGGAGGAAATATTGTTGTCGTTGCCGTCCTGGTTGTCCTCGTTGTTGGCTTCGTTGTGCTTCTGCTCGTAGGAAACCAGATCACGCAAAGTGAAGCCGTCGTGAGCGGTGATGAAGTTGACTGACGCGTAGGGCCTGCGGCCACGCTGATTGAACTTGTCGCCCGAGCCGGTCAGACGGCTGGCCAATTCGGGCAACTGTCCCTCGTCGCCGCGCCAATACCCCCGTACGGTGTCACGAAAACGGTCGTTCCACTCCATCCAGCCGGGCGCGAAACCACCGACCTGATACCCCCCGGGGCCGCAATCCCAGGGTTCGGCAATCAGTTTGACCTTGCTCAGGACAGGGTCCTGGCGACAGGCGACGAGAAAGCCATGGCGTTCGTCGAAGCCGTGGCTATGGCGGGCGAGGATGGTTGCCAGATCGAAGCGGAAGCCGTCCACGCGCATTTCCGTCGCCCAGTAGCGCAGCGAATCGGTGACCATTTGCAATACGCAGGGATGGCTCAGGTCCAGCGTGTTGCCGGTACCAGAGTCATTGATGTAAAAGCGACGCTCGTCGGGCATCAGCCGGTAATAGGTGGCGTTGTCGATGCCGCGCATGGATAGCGTGGGGCCCAGTTCGTTACCCTCGGCGGTGTGGTTGTAGACCACATCGAGGATGACCTCCAGACCTGCATTGTGAAGATGCGCAACCATCTCTTTGAATTCATTGATTTTACCGCTCGCCAGATATGACGCCTGGGGAGCGAAAAAGGCGATGCTGTTGTATCCCCAGTAATTGCTCAGCGACTGTTCGAGCAAATGCTGGTCGTCCAGATAGCCATGCACAGGCAGCAGTTCGATGCTGGTGACCCCCAGCGAGCGCAGGTGCTTGAGCAGTGCCGGGTGCTTCAAGCCGGCGCAGGTTCCGCGCAGCTCCGCAGGCACCTCCGGGTGGCGCATGCTGATGCCACGCAGATGCGCTTCATAGAGGATGGTGTTTTCCCAGGGCACACGCACCGGGGGTTGCTCACCCCAGGTAAAGGCGGGGTCGATGACCTTGGCCTTGGGCATGAAACGGGCGCTGTCCCGGGTGTCGAAACTCAGGTCCGCATCGTGGGAGCCAAGGGTGTAGCCAAACAGGGCCGGCGACCAGGTCAAGCTGCCCACCAGCTGCTTGCTATAGGGGTCAATGAGCAACTTATTGGGATTAAAGCGATGGCCGTTTTCAGGCTCGTACGGACCGTGTACTCGGTAGCCGTAAATCAGGCCCGGATGGGCGTCGGGCAAGTAGCCATGCCAGATTTCATTGGTGTATTCAGGCAACTCGATGCGCTCGAGTTCAGTCGTGCCCTTGTCATCGAACAGGCACAGTTCCACGCACGTAGCATGGGCAGAAAAAAGGGCGAAATTGACCCCCAGACCGTCCCACGTGGCGCCAAGTGGGTAGGGCTGCCCTTCAGAAACCCGCGAGCGCTGTAGAACCTGCGGGGCAGGGTGGTGCAGTCCAGCTTTTGATCTTGGCATAGGGTTTCCCCTCTCAAGGGCGGCGGGCTATAGGCGGGCTATAGGCGGGCTATAAAGGTGTCGCGCCAGGCTTTTGTCGTGGCTTTCTCGGTTCCTTGACCACGGCGGCTTTTTCTTCGGGCGAACTGGGCGGCACCATGGTGGCTTGTGGTTTGCCGGCCCGTCGGGAACTCAACTTGGGCTTGCCGGCGGGCACGCTTTCGGTCTGGACCAACTTGCTGGCCATGGCCCAATGGCGGTCTTCCTGGCCCGCGGGTTTACCTTCCGATTCCCAGATCTGATAGGCGAGTTCTCGAATGCGCTGTTCATCACTCATGACGCAGTCTCCAGGGCATGCAGCAGATTGAGGGAAAAGTCGGCGAGTATGTGTTGCGCGGCAAGACAGCCTTGCTGTGGCATGAGCCGGGCGGGCGTGAGCAGGCTGACCAGTTCCGTGGCCGCCAGCTCTGCGGGCAGATGGATCTGCGTGTCACCCCAGCGCAGCGGATCGATATGGGGAACCTGCCGGTCGCCGAGCAGCCCGGCAGCATGCAGCGGCACCACGACAATCACCCAGGTGTTCCGCCAGACACGTGCGAAGGCCATGACCTGGTCGGCCTGGTCGCCGCTGATCCGCAAAGGCTGGTAAGCGCCGTGGCGAAACAGCGCGTCATGGGCCTGGCGAAAACGCAATACCTCTTGGATCAGGCGCTGCTTGATGCGCCCGTCGCGCCAGGCCTTCACCAGCACGGGAAGATCTTCCGCAGCGGAAAGCGCCGCCTGGCGGGCGGCAAAATCCACCGGCTGGCGATTGTCCGGGTCCACCATGCTGAAGTCCCAGAACTCGCAACCCTGATACAGATCGGGCACGCCGGGCGTGGTCAGGCGCAGCAGGCATTGCGCCAGGCCGTTCAGGGCACCGGCCGGCGCCAGGCTGTTCGCTGCGGCGGCGATTTCACGTCGCAACGGCACGCCGGCGGCGTCAGTCAGCAGGCGGGTGAGGAACTCGCGACAGGCCCCTTCATAGGCCTGATTGGGAGCGCTCCAGCTGCTGTGCAGCTTGGCTTCGCGCAAGGCTTTTTCCTGCCAGCCCAGCAGCCGTTGCAGATAGGACTGCAGCGCCGCTGTATCGTCTTCATCCAGCTGCAGCGGCCAACTGCCCAGCAGGGTTTGGTAGAGCATCAGCTCATCGGCGGGCACCGGCGCAATCAGCGCCTCGGTTTGGGTGCGCAGGGGTTCGGCCAGTTGCAGCCAATGGCGGGCACGCTCGGTGTACCATTCGGCACGCTCACTGATCACCGCCAAGCGCGCGCGGTTATCCTCGCCGCGCTTGTGATCGTGGGTGGCGGTGGCCAGAAGATTGGCTGGAAAGCGTTCCGCACGCTCGGCGCAGGCGGCATTGAAAGCCGACAGCGGGACGCTGAAATTTTCTGGGTCGAAGCCTACGTCATTGCGCGACAGCAACACCGCCGAACGATAGCAGGCGGTGTCTTCCACGGCCTTGGCGGCGGCCGGCGCGGTGAGTTGCTGAAAGCGAGTGAGCACCTTGCGCCGCCCTTTGCGTGCCGCACCGGGTGGCTGCCCGCGCAACGGCTGACCTCCCAGCCAGCGGTCCAGGTGTTCCAGCAAGGGCCAGTCGGTTTCCGGCAGATCCTGCCGTGCGCCGTCCAGGGCCTGCTGAAAGAACTGTTGATCGTCGCCCAAGCGGCCGCACACGCCGACATAGGTGCGATAGACGGTGAAGTGCATGATCAGCGCCAGCAAGGCCCGGCGGATCGCACCGAGCGTCAGGTCGCGAGTGGCGATATCCTGACGGGCCACCTGATGCAGCCCCTGGGCCACGGTTTCCAAATCGCCGGCCAGGGTGGTGCTGAGCATCAATTGCCGCGCCTCGATGACTTCCTCAAGGAATGGCGCCGATCTGCCGCTGACGTCTTGCCAGAACGCCGTCAGCAGCTGCTCGCCATGGGCATCGTGTTGCAGGAGCGACACCTGGTTCATGAACTCGTAGCCGGTGGTGCCGTCGACGCCCCAGTCTTCGCGCAGCCGTTCGCCGGCACCGAGGATTTTCTCCACATAGATAGGCAGGTGTCGGTCGGGGCACAATCGGTCGATGCGCCGGCGCAGCCGCCGGCAATAGGCGCGAGGATTGGCCAGGCCGTCGACGTGGTCGATGCGCAAACCATCGAGCAAACCCCGCTCGACCAGCTCGAACACCTTGGCGTGAATGGCCTCGAACACTTCAGTGCGCTCCGTTCGCAAGCCGCCCAACTCATTGATGTCGAAAAAGCGCCGCCAGTTGATGTCATCAGCTGCGGTGCGCCAACTGGCCAGCCGATAATGCTGGGCTTCGAGCAGGGCATGCAGGCGTTCGAAGCCCCGTTCCGCGTCCGGGCGAAAACTCTTCATGGCGTTCTGCAGGCTGGCCAGCGCCTGTTCATTTTCCAGGGTGTCGGCCAGTTGCGCCTGTAAGGCCTTGGCTTTGTGCCGCGCCTGGCTGCGCTTGGACAACGCCTCGAAATGTGAGGCAAGGGCGCCTAGCGCCGGGTGGTCGCAGCGCCGCAATACCCGCGCGTAGGAGGCGGGCAGCAGGGGGAAGCGGTGATCAAAATGACTGACGTAGAGCTGGCCGGTCTCGGCCTGCAAGTTCAGGACGATTTCACCAGCGGCGAGCACTTCGCCGTAATCACTGCGCAGAAAGGGCACCAGCAGCTGGCCACGCAGCAAAGGGTCGTGGGAGCGCCACTGAATGTCGAAAAACTTCGCATAAGGGCTGGCTTCGCCCCATTCCAGCACGTCCAGCCACCAAGGATTGCCGGCACCGCCCACCGCCATGTGGTTGGAAACGATATCCAGAATCAGGCCCATGCCGCGCTGGTGAAGCGCCTCCACCAGGCGAACCAGTGCCGCTTCGCCGCCCAATTCAGGATTGATGCGGGTCGGGTCGAGCACGTCATAACCATGCACGGAGCCGGGGCGCGCGGTGAACAACGGTGAGGCATACAGGTGGCTGATCCCTAACTCGGCAAAATAATCCACCAGGGGCAAGGCGTCGTCGAGGGTGAAACCACGGTGAAACTGCAAACGGGCGGTGGCGCGCACTTCAGTCATGGCGGGGGGTGTCCGTGCCAAGTTCATCCATATCCGCGTCCTCCTGTTCCTGGCGGATGCGCTCAAGCAGCTGCAAGCGGGCGCTGGCCTTGGGCCGCTGGAGCAAATCGCTTACGTCCCAGGGCCAGCGGCGACGCCAGTTGGGGTGACGGTCGCCTGGGCCCGGCAAGTTGGGTTGTTCTTCGCTGGCCAGCACATCTTCCAGCGGCAGCAATACCAGCGGCGCAGGCGTGCGGCCGAGCAGCTGAATACAGGCGTCCAGTTGCGCGTCGGGGCGTTCGACGCCCTCGTCCAGCAGGCCACGCTGGCGCAACAGATCGCCCAGGGCTTGTTTCTCCGTTTTGCGTTGCTGCAGGTCGAGGCGGGCGCGTTCGGCGTCGATTTGTCCGTTGTCCTGGCGATGCTGGATATCCCGACCACTCAGCCAGCCGGCGATACTGGGCAGGTCATGGGTGGTGGTGGTAGCCAGGGCATCGGCGGACCAGTCTTCGGGCGGGGTGAAGCGTCCTTTCTTCTGCTCGAAATACAGCACACGCATGCCGAGCACGCCGCGCCTGGCGAGCTTTTCGCCAAGCCCCTCAGGCACCGTGCCCAGATCCTCGCCCACGACCAAGGCCTGATGACGGGTGGCTTCCAGCGCAATCAGGCGCAGCAAATCCTCACAGGGATAGCTCAGGTAGGCGCCGTTTTCGGGCGATTCGCCTTGAGGAATCACCCACAAACGCTGCAGACCCATGGCATGGTCGATGCGCAGCCCACCGGCATGGGCGAGGTTGGCACGCAACATCTCGATAAAGGCGCGGTAGCCATTCTGCTGCAGACCCTCAGGGGAGAACGCTGCGATGCCCCAGTTCTGACCTGCGCGATTGATGATGTCCGGTGGCGCACCCACGCTCAGCGAGGGCAGCAACTCGGTCTGACGCGACCAGCCCTGGCTGCCACCCGGCTCGGCGCCGACCGCCAGGTCGGCAATCAGACCGATGTGCATGCCAGCGCTTTTGGCGGCGCTGTGGGCGCGTTGCAGACAGCGGTCGATCAGCCATTGAGCGAAGGCGTGAAATTTCACGTCATCGGCATGTTCACTGGCGAACTGACTGACCGCCGGGTGTTTTGGGTCGTGGTACTGCTCGGGCCAGACACGCCAGTCGCCAGGCTGCCCCTGGCCAATCATGTGAGCATGCAGCGCTTCGAAGCGGCAATGCTGCAGCAAGGCCTCGCCGCCATGGGCGCAGAAACTGTCGAAATCCGGGCTCAGCAGATTTTCCGCGCCACTGAAGCTGGTATACAGCTGTCGTAAAACCTGCAACCGGGCCCGGCTCACGGCCGGCCAGTCGATCAGCTCAAGGGCTTCCAGGCGCTGCCATTCAGTCTCAAGGCCGCAGGCCTTGATCGCCTGGGCGGCGGCATGTTCGCCGAGAATGCAGCCTGGCGAGGCATGCAGGACATTGAAGAACAGCCGGCTAGAGGGCGAATACGGGCTGTAGTGCTCGGGGAGCGCCGTAAACATGGCATGCACCGGGCTGAGTGCCAGGGCATCGGCGCCGTGATCCGCGGCCTGGCGCACCAGGGCTTCCAGGGCCAGCGTGTCGCCCAAGCCGCCATCGCCCGCACGGCGCAGGGCATAAAGCTGTGCACCTATGCCCCACACATGCCCACGTTGGCCATCGCTCAGGCTGCGTACGCTAGGACAAGCCGGAGGCGCCACCGCCAGGGTCAGTTGCTCGTCGCCGATCATCAAGTTGTGATAACCGCAATCGTCGAGCGGCGGCAGGCAGATGTTGGCATCCAGGCGGCCTTCGATGCGCAGATCCCCTTCGATTTGCAGGCGAAACGGCGTGTTGGCCTTGAAATGATCTGCTAGAGATACAGCCTGTCCCTGATCGACAAGGATCAGCGGGCCGACGCTGCTGTTGCGGTGGCGTTCGGCCAGGGTGGCAAGGCTTTCCTCGATCTGCTCGGGACTCTGTGCCGGAAAACCCAGCGCTTCCAGTAATGCGCGTTGGGCCTCCGGGGTTACGTGCTGCAGCTTTCCGTGGGCATCCTGCCATTCCAAGTTAAAGCCTGCTGCGCAGGCCAGGTCAGCAAGACGCCTATCACTCATGGCATGGGCTCCAGGGTCGCCAGCAGGCTATGTGGGGGTAGGGTGCCGGGCTGCTCGGCGTCGATACGCAGACCAAACAACAGCTGCGCGCGCTCGCTCAGAGGCCCGGTGCTGACGTCGATGTCGGAAAAATTCAGGTCGATGCGCAGACGCACGTCATCGCCCATGCGCCAACGGGCCGAAACAGCCTGTTCGGCAAGGATTTTCACGTCAGCCGGGCGAGTACCGCGCAACCGCGGCACGATATGCCTATGCCGCAAATCCAGCAGGTCGCGGTAGAACGCCCACCAATGATGGTGCTCAGGCTGTGAGGCGCTGAGTTCTGGCTGTGAACTGACAAAGGTACTCAGTGCGTTTGGGTCGGGAATCTGCCTCTGCGCGCCGGACCCTGCAAAGGCGGTGAATTCGGCGAATTCGCTTTGGCGCCCTTCACGTACGGCACGGCCGAGTTCGTCGTGATAATCGGTGAAAAACAGGAATGGATGGGTCGAGCCCCATTCCTCGCCCATGAACAACAGCGGGATCATCGGGCTGAGCAGCATCAGCGCCACGGCTACCTTAAGGGCGTCCTGATCGGCCAGTGTTACCAGGCGGTCGCCGAAAGCACGGTTGCCGACTTGATCGTGATTCTGCATAAACAGCACGAAGGCGTAGGGCGGCAGCTTCCAGCTCGGTTCGCCGCGTGCCCGGCCGCGGCGGTCGGTTTCGCCCTGAAAGACGAAGCCTTCGCTCAGCACGCGAGCCAGTTTGGCGGTGCGCTCTTCGCAGAAATCCGCGTAATAGCCTTCACGCTCATCGGTCAGCAGGCTGTGCAGCACGTTGTGGCCGTCATCATTCCACTGCGCGGTAAAGCCTTGCTCCAGCAAGCGCACCTGGTTGTCCTCGTTTTCCAGTACCAGGTGAATCTGACGTTCGACACCCACGGCCACGCGCGCCCGATTGGCCAGTTCAACCAAGAATTCCTTGTCGAGAATCGCGTGTACGGCATCCAGGCGCAGGCCATCCACCCGGTAATCCAGCAACCACATCAGGGCGTTTTCGCAGAAGAAATCCCGCACCTGAGCGCGGCGAAAATCGATGGCGGCGCCCCAAGGAGTCTGAATATCGTTGCGAAAGAAGGGGCTGGCGTACTGGTGCAGGTAATTGCCCTGCGGGCCGAAGTGGTTGTAGACCACATCGATGAACACCATCAGCCCCAATTCATGGGCGGTGTCGATCAGATGCTTGAGTTGTTCGGGCGTGCCGTAGGTGGATTCCGGCGCGAACGGCAGTACACCGTCGTACCCCCAGTTGCGCTGGCCGGGGAACTCGCCGATCGGCATCAATTCGATGGCCGTCACCCCCAGTTGTTGCAGCTGCGGCAAGTGCGCTTCGACGCCCGCATAGCCACCGAGCAGGCCGACATGCAGCTCGTAGAACACGCATTCGTGCCAAGGCCGGCCTTGCCAGTCGGGAACGTTCCAGCGATAGGCCTGGTGGTCAACCACCAGGCTCCAACCCTCGACATCTTCCAACTGTGCCCGCGAGGCTGGATCGGCCACCGGAAGGTGGCGGTCGATCCAGTAGCGGTAAGCGGTGCCTGCGGAACATTGCAGGTGCGTGACAAACCAACCTTCGGCCTGTGCCTGCAAACCGTGTCGTTCGCCATCTCCCAGTTCAAGCTCTACATCAGCGGCGTCCGGCGCCCACAAGGCAAAGCGGGTCATGCCATCGCCTTGCATTACCGCACCGTGTAGCAAGGAACCATGCATTCATCGGCCCCTCACGCGAACGGCGGCCTGCTCCTGAAGCAGCCGCTTGTAGAGGCGATCGTAAGGCTCTACCGATTGCGCCCAGAATTGCGGCGCTGCCATGGCCTGGCAGCGCATGGCGTTGAGCAATTGGGGGTGTTTGAAGACATTCAGCGCACGCTGCACCGCCTCAAAGTAGCTTTCGGCATCGCCATGCTGGAACAGGAAACCGGTAACGCCATCCTCAATGCTATCGGCCAGCCCGCCGGTGCGGCGGGCAATCGGCAGCGAGGCGAAGCGCTGAGCGTACATCTGACTCAGCCCACAGGGCTCATAGCGCGAGGGCATGAGCAGGAAATCGCTGCCAGCAAACATGCGCCGCGCATCGGTTTCGTTGAAGCCAATGTGTACACCGATGTGCCCAGGGTGCCGCACGGCCAGCGCAAGCAATTCAGCCTCCAGTGCTGGCTCACCCTGGCCGAGAATGGCCAGGCGACCGCCACCGGCCACAATGCTGTCGGCGATTTTCAGCGTCATATCCAGGCCTTTTTGATGCACCAGGCGCGAAACGACGATGAATAGCGGTCCTTCGCAAGGCTGCAGGCCAAACATCTCGTCCACATGGCGGGCATTGCGCCGTTTCAGCTCCCATTCATGGATCTGAAAACCTTGCAGCAAGTGCGGGTCGGTTTTCGGCTGCCAGCTCTCGTCAATGCCGTTGGTGATGCCGCTGAGCTGGCCTTGTTCTTCCTTACGTTTGAGCAAGCCCTGCAAGCCGCAACCAAAAGCCTCGGTGGTAATTTCCCGTGCGTAAGTCTGACTCACGGTAGTGATGTGGCTGGCATAGACGATGCCGGCCTTGAGAAACGACAGCTTGCCGTAGAACTCCATGCTGTCCGGTGAGTGCGCTTCGGCAGGCAGGGCGAGTTCCGGTCCGCAGGCCGGGTCGCACAAGCCCTGGTAAGCCAGGTTATGAATGGTGAAGACACTCGGCGTGCGCAGTCTTTTCCAGGCTATATAGGCTGGAGCCAATGCGGCCGGCCAGTCGTTGGCATGTACTAGTTCGGGCTGCCAACTGAGGCAGCCGGCGGCGATTTCCGCGGCGGCAAGGCCCAGACGGGCAAAGCGAATGTGGTTGTCGTCCCAATCCCGGCCATGGTTATCGCCGTAGGGCTTGCCGTCGCGCTCATAAAGCTCCGGGCACAGCAGGACGTAAATGATCAGACCGTCATCCAGGTCCATACGCCCGATACGGCAGGGCGGCAAGGCGGCCTGGCCTGGCAGTTGGGCAACGATGCGGATGACATTGCCGCTTTCGAGTACTTGCCGATAACCGGGTATCAGTACCCGGATATCGTGCTGGGCGCGCAGGGCCCTGGGCAGCGCAGCGGACACATCGCCCAGCCCACCCACTTTGACCAGTTCAGCGAATTCCGAGGTGACGAACAGGATTTTCTTCGTATCGGTGTGCAGACTTTCAACGCTGAGCCTGGGAGGGCTCAGCAGCGTGGCGGCCTTCTCAGATTCAACAAGACGAGCGGTTGCAACAGCGTTTCCCATCTTCTTTCCCCCAACAAACCAAGCGTATGACGGCGCGCTTCCAGGCGTGACATCGCAATGAGGAGTCTCCCCATCCTCAGTCCTGACTGGCCAGTCGTTGAGAAAGTTTCGCTGCCCTCCCCAACGGTAGTGGCGCCTGTCGGGTGAACTTGCCAGGCCTGCTCGGCATCCATAGCCCATGCCACCCATTCACCGGAGATCTCGTATGCGCAGCCTTGAGAACGTGGTCGAGTTTCTGCAGAGAAATCAGCTGATGCTGACCACGGCCGAATCCTGCACCGCAGGCCTGATGACCGCGATGCTGGCGGATATCGCTGGCTGCGGTCGGGTACTGGAAAGCGGTTACGTGGTGTATTCCGTGACGGCTAAACGCGCCTGCCTGGGGGTCAGTCTGGAGACGATCAAGACCTTTGGCTTGACCAGCGAAGAAGTCGCCCGGGAAATGGCCGCGGGTGCCTTGCGTATCAGTAGCGCAACCATTGCGCTGGCCAACACCGGCCTGGCTGAAGCCGATGATGAGTCGATGGACGGCGTCGTGTGTTTTGCGTGCGCCATGGGTCTGGAGGAAAACATCAAAGTGGTCAGTGAGACCGTCAAGTTCGACGCCCCGCGCAATGAGGTGCGCAAGGCTGCGGCGCGCCATGGGCTACAGCATTTGCCGGCGTATTTTCAGCGCCTGCAGAATGCCGGCCGTGGACCGCAGGATGATTTAGGGGTCATTCCTTAGGAGTCTTCCTTGATGCGCAGATTTTTCACCGAATGCGCTCGTTGCTCATCCAGGGAGTTGTAATAGGTGTTTTGCGTAGTGCTCAGGCTGTTGTGACGCAGGTCAGCCTGGAGATCCTTCATATCGCGGCGCGGCGCATCGAAGGTGGCCGAGGTATGCCGCAGCCAGTGCAGCGAAGCTGAACGCAGGTGATCGACTTCATCGTTACTCCATCCTTCGGCAAGCATGCGTTCCAGCGACCGGTCGAACACCTCCTGCAGTAACAGCCTCAGATGCCGGTCAGAAAGCCCGCCGCGGCCTTTGAGGGTGGTCAGTAGCGGGTGGGTTTCATGGGGCGAGGGCAGGGCAGGCAGCCCCAGGTGGCGTCGATAACGGGGCAGGTAATTCTGGATATAGTCATCGCGCACGCTGATTTTGGCCGCTTTATTGCCTTTACCGACCACATTGAACCACCAGTTGCCTTGCGTATCCTTGCGAAAATCACCCATGGTTGGCTCCCAGTTGTCCCGGCCCACCAGGTCGGACACGCGCAGATACATGGCAAACAGCGTCGTAAGGATGAACAGGGTGCGCTCGTAGGTTTCATCCTCATCGGCCATTTTTTCCGCCGTTTCGATCACGTAGCTCCATTGCAAGGGCGTGAGCGAGCGTCCGGCGACATCCAGAGTATTGCGTTGTTTGTACACCGATTTCTGCTTGACTGCGCGGAACGGGTTGACCTCGGTGAGGCCCTCATCAATGGCGTGCTGGAAGAAGCTACCGCACACGGCAAACACCTGAGCCACGGATCCTTGGGACATTTTATAGGGGCGTTCGGCGAGATCCTGGGCGGCTGTGCCATCCAGGGTCCGATTGCGTTTGGGCACAGTGACACTGAACGGGCGCCAGGCTTCGTTGACTTGATAGGTGTCCGATTCCAGCTTCTTGCGACCGCCGATGCGCACAAAGCGTGACTTGACCATGGGGCCGACCCAGTCCTTGGGAGGCCGCAGGCAGAATTCCATGAATGCTTCGGCATCGCGCCGGCGCAGTTCCAGCAAGGGCTTGTTGGCCACCAACAGTGCCCATAACAGCAAGCGCTCGACATGGGTCCGGTAAGAAGTAAACGTCGTCTCGTTGCCTGCATACGACTTCAAAAAACCGCGGACGGCCTGGTAACCCTCGAACGCCAGCAGCTCGGGCGCAAAGCGGCCCAGATAGTCACGCACAATGGGCAGCTCTTCGGTGAACTGTTGAAAGTTCAGCTCCAGGAAGCGGTGGTAGGTTTCGAACAAGGGAAACGGGACTTTGGGCATGGGGCGTTTTTCTGGCAGTGGCTGGCTTTGGATCACGCACCGCATGGTACGACAAAACACGCAATATGCAATATCCGGGTCTGGTGATTATCGGATATTGCATATACTCTCTTTAGCAACAATCTCTTAACAAACGCCTCTTCTGACGGCTGTCGTTCTTGTCAGCGCACTTTTCATGACTACGGCTCCGCGTTTCGCACTGCATCTTTGACGTAGCTGCGCGCCGCCAGCACCACCGCCGGCGGCGTCCTCGCAGGAACATTACGCTTCGCTCATGCCCGCGGCTGGTTCCGCCGCCGCGCCGGTTCGAACCTTCTCCTCGATACGCCGGCCCACATCAGGATCGATGTGCTTCCAATAGTCCAAGGCGCGTTCGAGCACTGGGCTGCGTACGCCTCCCAGCAGACTGCCCGACACCGTTTCCACGAGGCGGTCCCGTTGCGCAGCGTCAAATACCTCACGCACCAATGCGCCCGGTTGTGAAAAGTCATCGTCTTCGGCGCGTAACGTATAGGCGTCACGCACCATTCCACCATCAGTCTCCCAGCCGTTGTCGACCTGTCCCGTTTCATCGGCCCAGGATCGCCCGGCCGAATTCGGCGCATACACGGGTTGGTTGCCGCTGTGCGCGTAGGTCATCTGCCCATCGAACATATAGGTATTTACGGCAACCTTTGGCTGGTTGACCGGAAGCTGGTGGAAATTGGTGCCAATGCGGTTGCGTTGCGCATCGTTATAAGCGAAAGCACGGCCCAGCAGCATCTTGTCAGGTGATAGGCCAATACCCGGAACCAGGTTGCCCGGCGAGAATGCAGCCTGCTCGATCTCGGCAAAAAAGTTGTCGGGATTGCGGTTAAGCGTCATGACGCCGACATCAATCAGCGGGTAATCGCTGTGTGGCCAGATTTTGGTGAGATCGAAGGGATTGATGCGGTAACTCTTCGCATCCTCGTATGGCATGATCTGGACCCGCAGGTTCCAGCTGGGAAAATCGCCCTGGGCAATGGCTTCGAACAGGTCACGGCGATGATAGTCGGCATCCCGACCGGCCATCTCCATGGCTCCGGCATTGGTGAAGAACTCCATGCCCTGCCGCGTATGGAAGTGATATTTGACCCAGAACCGCTCGCCGGCCTGGTTTACCCACATGAACGTATGCGAGCCATAGCCGTTCATGTGCCGCCAGGTGCGGGGTAGCCCGCGATCCCCCATCAGATAGGTGACCTGATGGGCGCTTTCCGGGTTGAGGGTCCAGAAATCCCATTGCATGTGGTTGTCGCGCAGGCCTGAGTTCGGTAGCCGTTTCTGACTGCGAATGAAGTGAGGGAACTTCATCGGGTCACGCACGAAGAAAATAGGCGTGTTGTTTCCCACCAGGTCGTAGTTACCTTCACTGGTGTAAAACTTCAGTGAAAAGCCACGCACGTCACGCCAGGTATCAGGGCTTCCGGCCTCCCCCGCTACGGTCGAAAAACGAGCAAGCATTTCGGTCTTGCTGCCCGGCTGGAAAAGCGCGGCCTTGGTATAGGCACTGATGTCACTTGTGGTCTCGAAGACGCCGAACGCACCGGCGCCCTTGGCGTGGGGCTGGCGCTCGGGCACTTTTTCTCGATTGAAGTGGGCCATCTGCTCAAGGAAATGTACATCGTGAAGCAGGATGGGACCGTCGGGATTAATGGTTAGAGAATGGCGGTCACTTGGGGCCGGGGCGCCCGCGCCGGTTGTTGAACGTGAGCCTTCGTATTTCTGTTGACCCATCTCAGATTCTCCTGAGTAGTCCAGAGGGATTGGCCAGCGAAGCGCAATCACAAACAAGCATCGCGTGCCCTGATTACCCATGCATCAGAGTCATCATCTTAGACCCAACAGTCGCGATCTCGGCAAACCACCCTAACTGCATTCATTCACTGCTACCGTTGATCGGCTGAAACGCAATCAAGCCGTTTCGTTGCGGTCTGCTAAGTGCCTCCTCCTTCTGCATTGCTGGATGGCATGGTTTTGAGTCGGGTGCGGCTTCGCCAGCGAAGCTCGACTTACCCGACCGGCTTGGGCCGAAAACCGCCGTAAGCAGCAGTTCCCGTTTTTACCACCCCGTTCTCAGGGATCAACGAGCAACCTTGGGGCGGTAGCGTGCCCGGCGGCACGCAGTCAGTTTCAACGACTTGCAAGGACGAGCCGACAGGACCCAAGCAATGGATATGCTTATGAAAAAAATCAGGTTCCCATTCGTGTTAATGATGCCTGTGCTGCCTTTGACAGCCTGGTCCCTAGAGCCACAGCCAATCAACGTATTGGGCTTTCAGTTTCTGCCCACGCTCAGTCTGGCTGAAACCTACGACGACAATTTTCGCGAACTGGCTTCTGACGAAGCATCCTCGTGGATCACCCGCATAGCCCCGGGTTTTCAGTTGATCGCCGAAGATCGCAACAGCGCTCATCGCCTGATTTACGCCGGTGTTCGCAACAGTTACCACGATGCCGATGGGGCCAGTCATACCAATCACCTGGCCCGGCTCGACAGCATCATGGAGTTCACCGATCGCCACCGCCTGGACCTGGAAGCAACCTACCGCAAGGCTGAAGAAACCACCTCCACAGCGGCACGAACCGAGAACGACAAATTTCACAGTCGCTCGCTGCACGGCCTCTATGCCTTTGGCGCACAAAGCGCACGCAATCGCTTGAAGTTTGGCGCGAGCTACTCAGAGTTGCGCTACGACAATCGCGGCCTGCTCAACGCCGACAAGGAACGGGACACCACGGGTCTGAGCACCGCCTGGTTTCACCGCCTTGGTGGCAATACCCGCACACAGGTTGAGGTCCGCCACACCGATTACGACTACAAGCTCGCCAACAATCCGCGCAACAGCACTAACACCGCCATACTGGTTGGCGCCACGTGGGAGGCTACGGCCAAAACCACCGGCAAGGTGCTTGTCGGTTATGAGCAGAAGGAGTTCGACGACGATCGACGGGACGAGCTGAAAAGCCCGATGTGGGAAGTGGGTATCGATTGGGAGCCGCGCAGTTATTCAACCTTCAGCTTGAAAGCCCGGCGGGCCTTCGACGAAGGCGACGACGGCTCCGATGCCATCCAGGCCAGCAGCGCCTCCCTCGCCTGGCGACACCAATGGATCGAGCGCGTGACCACCAACCTCTCGCTGGGATTGGCCGAGTATGTATACGAAGGCCAGGACCGCGACGACGATCTGCTCAGCGCCGGCCTGGAACTGATTTACAGCCCGCGACGCTGGCTCGATGTATCGCTGGGATACCGCTATCGCGATAACGATTCCACCGTTCCGGACGAACGCTACCAGCGCAACATCTACAGAATCAGCGTTGCTGGCAGCCTTTGAGCCCCTCTTGCGGAGCCTCTCATGCTCATGATCAGCCGAATTCTACTCACTCTCCTGATGGCCCTGGTGCCGGTACACACGGGCCTTGCGGATGGCGACGCGCAATATCGGCTGGCTTCGGGTGACGTGGTACGCATCAGCGTTTACGGCGAGGCGGACCTGAGCTTCGACCAGGTCCGGCTCAACGATGCGGGCACCTTTTCGTATCCCTTTATCGGTCAGGTCAAGGCGCGTGGGCTAACTCCCAACCAGATCGAGCAGCTGATCACCGACAAGCTCAAGGAGGGCTATCTGGTCGAACCCAGGGTAACGGTCAGCGTGATCACCTACCGGGAGTTCTACATCAGTGGCGAGGTACAAAAACCCGGCGGTTATCCCTACCAGCCGGGCCTGACGCTTGATCGCGCCATCGCGCTGGCCGGCGGCCTGACGGAACGGGCTTCGCTCAAGCGCGTGACCATCGTACGTGGCCAGGGCGAAACCCGAATCGCCGAGAAAGCCACCATCGACACCGCCATCCTTCCCGGCGACACCATCACCATCGCGCAGGGCTTCTTTTGATGAACAGTGTTCAAGGTTTCAGCGAGGACCATCGTGGCCTGGCACGCATTGCCAATGAAGACGATGACGTCATCGATGTGATGAAGATCTGGAATGTGCTGTGGCAGGCGAAGCTGTATATCGCGGCCCTGGTCGTCATCGTCTGCCTTGTGACGGCCGCAGTGCTCGTCAACCTCACGCCCCTCTACAAGGCCACCGCCACGCTGCTGATCGAAAAAAAGACGCCCCAGGTCCTGACGTTTCAGCAGCTTTATGATCCTTCCGCCAGTACCAGCGAGTACCTGCAGACTCAACTGGCGTTGTTGAAATCCAGGGCCTTGGCCGAACGTGTCGTCAAGGGCTTGAACCTGACCACCCACCCGCTGTTCGATCCAAGGCAGCAGCCCGCCCCGCTCGTCGATGTACGGGGCTGGTGGCGTAACCTGCGCACCGACATCGATGAGCCTGTTGTTGCACCGGACGAAGCCGCCATTGCAAAAGGCGTTACGCACCGTGTGATGCAGAGCATGAGCGTGCAAGTACTGGACAAGAGCCAGTTGCTGGCCGTGCATATCGAAATCCCCGACCCTGTTCTGGCCGCCGAGATGGCCAATGCGTTTGCCGAAGGATTTATCGCCAGCCAGTTGGATGCCTACATGAGCCAATCATTGTCTTCGGCTGACTGGATGAACTCCCGCCTTACCGAGTTACGCGACACGCTGCGCAGCGCCGAAAGCCGCTTGCAGGCTTACCGGGAAAGCGAAGGTTTGGTGGACGTGGACGGCGTGGCCACGATCAGTGCGGATGTGCTGTCCATGACCGGCAATCGTATGATCGACGCACGCCGGCAGCGCGCCGAAGCGGAGAGCCAGTATCGCCAGGTGCAGGCCATGAGCGCCGGCGGACTGCAGCGCCTGGCCAGCGTGCCGGCGGTGTTGGGCCATCCCCTGATTCAGCAGTTCAAGGCCGAAGAAGCCAAGGCCCGCGCCAAGGTGGAGGAACTGTCGCGCCGCTACGGCGACAAGCACCCGAACATGATCTCCGCCCGCACGGAGCTGGCTGCGGCGACTGCCAGCCTGCATGCCCAGGTGCAGCAAGTCGTGGCCGGCATCGAACGCAACTATCAATTGGCCCAAGCCAACGAGGACTCACTGTCGCAGTCGTTCACCGACAACAAGGAGCAGATCCAGGAAATTTCCCGCAAGGAATTCCGCTTGCGCGAGCTGCAACGCGAGGTCGACAGCAACCGCGTGCTCTACGAGACCTTCATGACGCGCCTGAAGGAAACCGCCGCCACTTCGGACATCAATGCCGCCAATGCGCGCGTGGTTGACCGGGCCCTTCCTCCCGGCATTCCGAGCAAGCCGAACAAACCCCTGATTCTGCTGATCGCGGCCGTGGCCGCTACTGCAACCGGCATCGTCCTGACCTTCGTGCGCGAGGGCCTCAACAACACGTTCCGCAGAACCGAGGAAATCGAGACCAAGCTCAACATTCCGGTGCTCAGCATTATCCCGTTGGTGCCGAAAAAGACCCGCCACCAGCTTTCTCACATGTTCGAACGTAACGAGGACAGACGCTTTTGCGAGGCCATCCGCAACATGCGCACCGGGCTGGTGCTGGCTGACCCCGATACGCCGCGGCAGATCATCCTGGTCACCTCGTCCGTGCCGAACGAAGGCAAGAGCACCGTGGCCAACAACCTCGCCTTTGCCGTCGCGCATATCGAACGTGTCCTGCTGATCGAGGCCGACCTGCGCAGCCCGACCCTGGCGCGCAACTTTGATTTCCCGGTTGGCGCCCCAGGCCTGGCGGATCTGATCGCCGGCACCGCCAGGTTCGAGAATTGCATTCGTACCATTGGCAAAGTCAGCATGCTGCCTGCCGGGACGATTCCGACCAATCCCCAGGAACTGCTCTCTTCGCCGCGACTGGTGAAAATCCTGCGCACCCTGCAAAACCGCTATCAGCGGATCATCATCGACTCTCCGCCGACCCAGGTGGTCAGCGACTCGATGCTGCTGGCCACCCTGTCCAGTGCTGTGCTTTACGTCATTCGTGCCGAGAGCACGCCCGTCTCGCTGGTTATGAAAGGCGTTACCCAGTTACAGGACAAGGCGCCCATCGTGGGTGCCGTACTGAATCAGATCGACCTGAACAAGGCGCGCAAGTACGGCTACTACTACGAAAACTATGGCTACCTGGCCGCAGCGGAAAAAATCACTCATCAACCCTCGCGGATTTGATATTCGATGGCTCCGCAACACCGCAATCTGATCGCCAAGCGCCGCGGGCTGACCTTCTGGACTCAGTGGGCTGCGGGTATGCTGCTGGTGTGCTTGTTGCTGACTCTGGTGGTACAGGCTCGTTACGGCACGCTCCTCAGTCAGTACCGCGTGCTGGGCATCCTTACCCTGCTCGGCTCGGTGCATGTCTATGCGTTGCTGCAGGTTTATCACAAACGACACCGGCTTCTGTCCGGATTGCTGCGTCTGCTGGCGGGTTGGTTCTTGTTGATCGGGAGCCTGCTGGCAATCGCAGGTGTAACCCACACCCTGCATCACTATTCGCTCGATCTGGTGTTCAGCTGGGCCGGCCTGGGCTTCGTTGCCCAGGTGCTGAGCTACGTGCCGCTCCATCTGATGAATCGCCTGCATGCCCGCAAGCTGCGTAACGAAAGGCGCTCGGTAATCGTTGGGACCGGTCCCCTGGCGCAAGAACTGGCGAGGAACTTGAGCAAGCCGCACCGGGTGCCGCTGGTGGGCATGATTGCCACGGAAAACACCCAAGACGGTGTTGGCCTGCCAATTCTCGGCGAGCTGTCCGATCTGAGGGACATTCTGCAGCAACAGCACATTCGTCGTGTTTACATCGCTCTGCCACTGAATGAAATGACGCGCATCGAGAGCATTTACATCGACCTGTTGGATTTGCATGTCGATGTGGTCTGGATACCTGATTTTGGCAGCATGCTGCTGCTCAATCATTCGATCGCAGAAATCGGCCCCATTCCGGCTATCTACCTCAACGAAACGCCCCTCAGCTCACATCCGGGCGCCCAGCTAGGCAAAGAGATTTTGGAGCGTAGCCTGGCGGCGCTCGCCATTCTGCTCCTGAGTCCCCTGCTGCTGGCTGCCGCCCTTGCAGTCAAACTGTCCTCCCCTGGCCCGGTGTTGTTCAAGCAAAAACGCCACGGCTGGAATGGCGAAGTCATCAACATCTGGAAGTTCCGCACCATGCGCGAACACCAGGACGATCAGGTCAAACAGGCGACCCGAGGCGATCAGCGTGTAACTGCCGTAGGCCGTTTCATGCGGCGCACTTCGCTCGATGAACTGCCGCAGCTGTTCAACGTGGTGGCCGGGGAAATGGCCTTGGTGGGGCCGCGTCCCCATGCGGTGCCCCACAACCTGTATTACATCGGCAAGATCCGCGCCTACATGGCTCGCCATCGAATCAAGCCGGGTATTACCGGCCTGGCGCAAATCACCGGCCATCGCGGTGAGACCGAAACCGTGGAAAAGATGCAGCAGCGCGTCAATCAGGACCTCCTCTACATAAACCAATGGTCGTTCTGGCTGGATTTCAAGATTCTTCTCAAAACGCCCTTCACGCTGCTTTCCAAGGATATTTACTGAGCGCAGATGTTTACACTCGACATTCTCGACAGCTATTCGGATTGCCAGCTGGACGGTGCCAGCTCGTTCTCTTTTTTGAATTTTGCATCCATCGGTGTCTTGTTCAACGCTACGCAGGAGGATTCCATGGCCTTCTTCTGCGACGGAATGCTGCTGTCATATTTCCTGTCGAAAGTAACGGGCCAGAAAATCGTCAGGGTCAGCTTCGACTTTACCTCCATAGCCCAACAGGTGTTTCAGCGCGCCGAATCGCAGCAAAAGAAGGTTTATCTCGTTGGTGCTCGCCCTGCAGAGTTGGATCGCTTTATCGACAAGCTCAAAAAGCGTTTTCCCGCCTTGCTAATTGCCGGATACCACCATGGGTATTTTGAAGAGCAGCAGGCCAAGAGAGTTTGCGCAGAAATTCGTGATGCTGGGAGCGACATGCTTATTGTGGGCCTGGGTGCGGGGCATCAAGAGCGCTTCATTCGCCAAGCACGTGCAAACGGTTTCACTGGCGTGGCTTTTTCATGCGGTGGATTCATTCGTCAGGAAGCCATGACCCCTGGTTATTTTTATCCGACCTGGGTGGATCGCTACAACCTTCGGGCCTTCTATCGCATGTACAGGGAGCCCCACACTATCAAGCGTTACCTGCTCGATTACCCCAGGAACTTCATGCATTTGCTGGCCATGCTCGCCAGACGAAAAGTAGCCATCAACATTGTGCAATCAACTCCGGCCGCGGCCAGGATGCGCATCCTCTTCGTATTCAAGGATTTCAAACCCGACGGTGGAGTCGAGCGGGTTCAGCGGCAGTTGGCCAACCAGTTCTGCCTCGATGGCCAGCAGGTCACTTTTTTCATCATGAATGGCGACCGGGCGGATACCGCTCTGACAGACACCATCAGGCAAATCGGCGAGCCCTGTAGTTGGGGAGTTTTCTCGGTTCTCAATTCCGCACTCAGTCTACGCAGGATCATCCGGCAACAGCAGGTCACCCATGTCATCGCCGCAAAGGAGTTGGCTAATCTCTGCACCCGGCTCGCCACCCTTGGCTGCAACTGCCGAGTCATTTATACCCGTCATGCGGCACTCGACAGCGCCGAACAGACGCTCAACCCGGCCTTGCTCGCTATTCTGTATTCCTTCTATCTGTTGGGGCACGGTCAGGTGGTCACCGTTTCCCATGGCCTCAAAGCGGGGCTCACACGGAGGGTGCCGTGGGGCAAAACGCGCATCAAACACTGCCCCAATGCAGTCGTCACTGAGCAGTTGTTGGCCAAGGCTGCCTGCCCCCTACCCGCCCACCTGCCTTCAAACTACCTACTGGCGGTGGGCAGGCTTACCGAAGAAAAAGGCTTCGATCTTTTGCTGACCGCCTATGCCAAAGCGCTGAGCCAACGCCCACTGCCAGACCTGGTACTGGTGGGTGCGGGGCCTGAGCATGGCGCTTTGCACAAGCAAGCCGATCAGTTGGGTATTGCTGGTCGCGTGCATTTCACCGGATTTCTGAGCAACCCCTATCCCTTGATCAAACAGGCCCGGTTTTTTGTACTGAGTTCCAGGCATGAGGGATTACCGACCGCTCTAATCGAAGCCCTGGCGTTGGGTACACCGGTGCTGGCTGCCGATTGCGATACCGGCCCGCGTGAGCTTCTCGACAATGGTCGCTTGGGCATCCTGGTAAAAGCCAATGATGTCGAGGCCTTGGCGGAGGGGATTATTCAGGCCCTGAACCACAGCGACGGGCTCCGTGCTGCCCACCTTGAGGTCATACAGCAATACACAAGCCAGCAGGCGGCGCAGGCGTATTATCACGTGTGGAATCAATGAGAAAAAAACTGCTGATTATCTTGCAGGACTTGCGAGGTGGCGGCGCCGAGAAAATGATGGTGCGCCTGGCTGGCGCGCTTGCCGAGTTCGGGCATGACGTCACCCTTCTGACCTTGACTGCTGAAGGCGTCAATGCCGCTCACCTTTCACCTAACGTAAAGCGGGTTCATCTAGGCAGCTTACGTACTGCCAGTGCTTTGCCCGATCTGGCACGCTATTTACGAGCCCACCGGTTTGATGCACAACTGGCGGCTCTAACCCATGTCAACGTCGTCGCCATCCTGGCCGCACTTTTCTCCGGGACCCTAGCCCGTCAGCATGTCAGCGAGCGTAATGCCTTTTCCCATGACAAATACGTCAATCCATCATTCAGTGTGCGCCTGTCTTATTGGCTGGCGCCGTTGTTATATCGGCTGACGCCCAACCCGGTCATTTGCGTATCCCGGGGCGTGGCTCAGGACCTGGTGCGCACCACAGTCGCCCGTGAGCGGGATGTCACGACGGCGGACAATCCGGTGCTGGACGATGATTTTCGCCAAACGCCGCCGCTATCGCCCGCGCACCCCTGGCTGGAGCATAAAGCCTGCCCGGTCATCGTTGCGGTAGGTCGGCTCGTGGAGCAAAAGGGCTTCGATACACTGATCACTGCCCTCGCCCGGCTCTCCGACCGCACGGTACGCCTGATCATCTTTGGCGAAGGTCCCTTGCGACAACAGCTGATTAACCATGCTAAGGCCGTCAGCGTTGCCGATCGACTCGATCTGGCGGGTTATAGCCCTGCCCCCGTGGCTGAAGTCAACGCTGCCGATTGCTTTGTCCTGTCTTCACGTTTCGAGGGCAGCCCCAATGTTCTGGTGGAAGCCATGTCCACGGGCGTTCCGGTGGTCTCGACACGCTGCCCCTACGGGCCTGAAGAAGTGCTGGTAAGCAGCCAGCTGGGAATTCTGGTGCCCGTCGACGATCCAGCTGCAATGGCCAGGGCAATTGATCAAGCCCTGAACCACCGTTGTGAACAAGCACGGCGAGCACGCATTGAAGCAGCAGCCCGCTTTACGTGTTCCAACGCGGCGAAATCCTATTTATCTGCCTTGTTCCGTAAAGAACCACGCGATGAAAACTCTTGAGATCAGACGTTCGACCTTGCGCGATGCGTTCGCGCTATTCGGACTGATTTTCTATATGAATGTCATTTATTTTTTCATGGCATTGAGCAGCAGCAGCCGATTGCGTGGCATGCAGAATGACAGCGAAGGAAATTTTGTAAACCAGGTGTGCGGACTGATTACATTTGCGGTTCCCTTATATTTCTTTATTAAACATAAAATTTATTTGAGGAAAAGTTTCTACCAGCAAAACCTGGTGTTCATTTTTTTTCTGTCTACCGTGCTGCTCTCCGTCTTCTGGTCACATGAGCCTTCAATCAGTCTCAAGCGATTCATTGCCATGCTGAGCACGGTTTTTTTTGCTGGATTCATTGTTTATCACTACAGGGTTCAGCAGATAGCTTTTACCGTAGGTTGCATGATCGGGCTTTTTTCCTTGATGGGCTTGGCGCTGGCGCTGGTTTTTCCCGAACATACCTTTGCGCAGGAAGGCGCCCGCCAAGGCGCCTTCAAGGGAATCTTTCCTGAGAAAAACGCAGGAGCCCGGATCAACGCAATAGCCATTCTGCTGCTTCTGCCTTATGTCTATCGTCAGAACCGGCTGGCTCTGGTCTGCGCTTTCTTTTCTTTGGTAGCTGTTATCTTGGCAAAGTCAGCCACCGGACTGGTCTTGATTTTCGCGGGAGCCGCCAGTTACTGGTACTTCCTTACCTTGGTGAAATTACGCGTCAATAAATCGCGCTCGGTCTTTTTAATTTCGACGCTGATTTATATTTTGATTTTTCTTATTATATATGCGAATTATGAGCTTTTCCTTTCTACCTTGGGGCGAGACAGTACGCTCACAGACCGTACGCGCATTTGGGAGTTGCTGGCTCCGTCGATAGATGCGGAATATATCAAAGGCTATGGATTCGGTGCGTTCTGGTTCACACCCAGCGCCGACTACTTTCTCCAGCGCTGGGGCTACATCGGCAACGCACATAGCGGCTATAAAGAAACATTGCTCAACGGTGGAATCATTCAGCTGGTTGCTCTGATAGCTCTTTTTTTCCACGCTTTGCTAAAACAATACAAGATCATCAACTCCAGCTTCGCCACCCAATACCATGTAGGGGCTTTGGTGATTATCGCACTGATGATCATCTCGAACTACGTCGCGTATGTAATCCCCAACTACCGCTCTACTGAATTCCTCATTTTTTGCATACTGATCATTTCGTTTCGAAACCCGTCTTCCGTCAGGAATGCGTACCTTGATGCCCAGAGCGTCCGGCTTTCTTCACCTCTGAGATAGGCCTTTTTATGAAGGGAGATCAATTCGAGCCTACAGTTTGCGTAATCATTCCCATGTTCAACGCAGCCGCCACGATTGGCAAAGCCTTGGAGTCACTGGCGCAGCAGACACGCCTGCCTGATCGCGTCATAGTGGTGGATGATGGCTCTACAGATAACAGCGCACAGACGGTCGAACGCCTTACATTCCCTTATGAATTGCTGTTGATACAGCAAAAAAACAAGGGCCCTTCGGCCGCAAGGAATGCCGGCCTATTCCGCGCCCATGAGACGCTGCTGGCTTTTCTGGATGCTGATGACTATTGGTTTCCGGAAAAACTGGAAAAACAGGTGAGCCTCTTCCTGGCACTCTCAAAGACCAATCACAACGTGGGGATGGTGGACTGTTTTGGATTGAGTCTGTTTGACGATGGCAGGAAATTACTGTTTGGCCACATCAAGAAGGGCAAGCATTTCTTTAGCTTCGTGAATAGCAACGTCATGAACGGAACATCGTCAGTATTGGTACTTCGACACGCTGTTGTAGAGTGTGGTGGTTTTGACCCCCATATACGCTTCGCTGAAGACAGGTGGCTGTGGACGCAAATTGCTGAACACTATGAAATCCACACCGTAGCGGAGATTCTCTACCACCGCCTCGTTGGCAAAAACAACATTACTGCCCATCCTGAAAAGTCCTACGAGCACAAAACCCGTTTTATTGAGCTCTATCTTCGGCGCTACGGGAGCCTATTATCGGGTCAGCAAAGGCTTCAGTTCATACTTTCTAATCATGCAGAGTTTCTCGATGCTTTTTCACGAGCTGGCGCTCACCACAACGTCACAAAAGTTTATAAGGAAATGCTCAAGCATTCCTGGAAAACACTTTTCTTTCTAAAAGGTAAGAGCACACTTCGTTACATTCATTCAAGGACGATACTTCTAATGAGCCCATATTCGAGTGGATAGCGTGTAAGGTCTTGAATACGGGCTGCTGATTTTTGAAGGCCGCCTTATGAACAAGTCAACTTACAAAGACACAAGGATTGAGTCTCTACGAGGTCTCGCGCTGATATTGATGGTCGCCGGCCATGTCATTGGCAGCTCTGCCTATTCGGGGATGAGAGTACCCGATGATTCACTATTACGTTACCTTTATGACTCTTTCGTTTATATACGAATGCCACTCTTTACAGCTATCTCTGGCTACGTTTATGCCTTGCGGCCCGTGACCACCTCCGGCTCTGTCCAACGCTTCTTGAAAGGTAAGACCTACCGCATTGCGATCCCGATGATTGTTGTCTCTTCACTGTTCTTCTTGGCGCAATCATTGATTCCAGGCACCAATGAAAAGCCTGACCATGAAAACTTCTTCGGCATATTTTTTTACGGGTACGCCCATTTCTGGTTTCTTCAGGCCATTCTGCTGATTTTTCTGGGTGTGATAGTGTTTGAGAAAGCTCGTATAACAAAAGGTTTTGCAGGCGCTTTACTGGCGCTATTCGCCTCGCTGCTTATTCCCGAGATATTTGAACAACCAATAAAACTTTTTAGCTTTTATAGAGCACTTGACTTGCTTCCTTTTTTTCTTCTCGGCCTTATAGCGTGCCGGTTTCCTGAAAAGCTGGCCGGCATAATTCCACTTTTGATTTCAACATTCGCCCTGGCATTGATCACACTCCATCAGGCTTATCTATTTGGCCTGCATAACCTGCCCAATCATTGGATTGATCCACTGGGATTGGCATTAGGTCTTTGCGCCATCCATACCTTGATTCATTACAGATTCAACTGCATCCCTTTGATATTTTTGGGGAAATACTCCTTTGAGGTGTATCTGTTCCATGTGTTTGGAACAGCTGGCGCAAGAATTTTGCTGAACAGGCTTGAAATATACTCAACCGTAACGGTGTTTACGGTCAGCCTGGCAGCGGGTTTGCTGATGCCGATTGCACTGAAGCTTCTGGCGCAACAACATGCCCTGTCTGATCTGCTGCTGTTTGGTAATAAACACGCAGTGACGGTGCCGCTTAAAAAAGCTGTATCAAGCTCTTAAGGTCTGTACGAAACGTCGGCAAAGATAGGCACTCTCCGAGCAGTGTCTTGAACAGCAGCTCCTCTGCGAGGAGCTGCTTTCTTGCCTTTTAGGCGTGCTTAGTTCCGTGTGGCGGTACGCATGGTGACAAACTCTTCAGCTGCCGTAGGGTGGATCCCCATGGTTTCATCGAACGTCTGCTTGGTGGCACCGGCCTTCAGCGCCACTGCGAGGCCCTGAATGATCTCACCCGCTTCGGGGCCGATCATATGGCAGCCCAGAACGCGGTCAGTGTCGGCATCAACGATGATTTTCATCAGGGTGCGCTCCTGATCGTCGGTCAGACTCAGTTTCATAGGGCGGAAACGGCTTTCATAGACCTTCACGCGGAAGGTTTTGCGCGCCTCTTCTTCGCTGAGTCCTACTGTGCCGATGTTCGGCAGGCTGAAGACTGCAGTCGGAATCAAATCATAATCGACGGGACGGTACTCCTCCGGCTTGAAGAGGCGCCGCGCGACCGCCATGCCTTCCGCCAATGCAACGGGGGTCAACTGCACCCTGCCGGTCACGTCACCAATGGCCAGGATCGACGGCTCACTGGTCTGATACAGCTCATTCACCTGAATAAAGCCTTTATCGTTCAGTGTGACTGAGGTGTTTTCCAAGCCCAAGCTATCCAGCATCGGGCGCCTACCCGTGGCATAAAACACGCAATCCGCCTCGAGCACCCGGCCGTCCGCCAAGGTGGCTGAAAGCGTGCCATCCGCTTGCTTATCAATGCGCACGATGTCGCTGTTAAATTGCAAATCCACACCGTTCCTAAGCATTTCATCACGTAGATGCTCACGCATGCTGTTGTCAAAGCCGCGTAGAAACAGTTCACGACGGTAGAGCAGCGAGGTTTTCGCGCCGAGGCCGTGGAAGATGGACGCAAACTCGACCGCGATATAGCCACCGCCGACTACCAGCACGCGCTCGGGAAGCTTGTCGAGGAAAAACGCCTCGTTTGAGCTGATGGCATGTTCATGACCGGGAAACTCCGGAACGTGAGGCCAGCCACCAGTGGCAATCAGGATGTGCTCAGCACTATGCCGTTGTCCGTTGACCTCGACGTGATGGCCATCGATAAGTCGCGCGTGGCCTTCAAGGAGTTGCACACCGCTGTTCACCAACAGATTGCGGTAAATGCCGTTGAGGCGCTGAATTTCCCGATCCTTGTTGGCGATCAACGTGCTCCAGTCAAAACGACTGTCATCAATGCTCCAGCCAAAGCCCTGGGCCTGGCGAAATTCCTGGCCGAAATGGGCGCCATAGACGAGAAGCTTTTTCGGTACGCAACCGACGTTGACGCAGGTGCCGCCCAGGTAGCGGCTTTCCGCAACCGCAACGCGAGCGCCGTAGGCAGCCGCGAACCGAGCGGCGCGTACACCACCGGATCCTGCACCAATGACGAAAAGGTCGAAATCAAAGGCCATAATCTTGTCTCCATAAACAGGCCAACAGCATACCCCAGGAATCCCTGGCAACGCCTGAAAACGGCTGTGGAGAGAGCATCATGCATCCGACCCTCACGCACCTTGCCCTGCATGTTCCAGACCTTGACGCCTGCCTCGAGTTTTACCGAAATTTCTGTGGGATGGAGGTTGTCCATGAGCGTGCCGGCAAAGGCTCACGCATTGTCTGGATCGCCGAGCCCGGCAAGGCTGAGAGCTTCATCTTCGTCATCATGCCAGGCGGCAACGAACGTCAGTTGGCGGCCGATGATTACAGCCATTTTGGTTTTGCCTGCGCGAGCCGCGATGAAGTGGATGCGATCGCCGAACGTGCCCGAGCGGCGGGTTGCCTCATTTGGGCGCCGCGAGACGAACCCTACCCAGTAGGTTATTACTGTGGTGTGCGTGACCCTGCGGGCAACTATGTAGAGTTCAGTTATGGCCAGCCACTGGGGCCAGGAGCAGTGCATTTGCCGTCGCCTTGAAGTGCGCCATGTCCGTCATGCAAAAATCCCCGGGAGAAGGCATTTTCTACCGGGGATTTTTTCTGGGGTGTTTAACGGTAGTACTGAACACTGCCGATCAGAACGAGCTACCCGTCTTGTAGATGTGTTCAAAACAGAAGTTTGTCGCCTCGATGTAGCCTTCAGCGCTACCGCAATCGAAACGCTTGCCCTTGAATTTATAGGCCAGTACGCAGCCTTCTTTCGCCTGCTTCATCAGTGCGTCTGTAATCTGGATTTCTCCGCTTTTTCCGGGTTCGGTCTGTTCGATCAGGTCAAAAATGTCGGGGGTCAAGATGTAGCGCCCAATGATCGCCAGATTTGAAGGGGCATCTTCCGGCTGAGGTTTTTCGACCATTGAATGAACCCGCAAGATGTCGTCGCGTATGGTCTCCCCGGCAATGATTCCGTATTTGGAGGTTTCCTCGGGTGGTACCTCCTCGATGGCTACAATCGAGCAGCGGAACTGGTTGTACAGCTTCATCATTTGGGTCAGTACGCCATCACCTTCCAGGTTGAAGCACAGGTCGTCGGCCAACACCACGGCGAAAGGCTCATCTCCGATCAGCGAGCGACCACTCAGGATGGCATGGCCCAGGCCTTTCATTTCGATTTGGCGCGTATAGGAAAAGGTGCAGTTATCGATGAGCCGGCGAATCCCCACCAGGTACTTTTCCTTGTCGGTATTTCGAATTTGGTGCTCCAGCTCGTAACTGATATCGAAATGATCCTCGAGCGCTCGCTTGCCACGACCAGTGACCATGGCGATCTGCGACAGACCAGCTTCAAGAGCCTCTTCGACACCGTATTGAATTAGCGGTTTGTTGACCACCGGCAGCATTTCCTTCGGCATGGCCTTAGTTGCAGGAAGGAAGCGGGTACCGTAACCGGCAGCGGGAAACATGCATTTTTTGATCATGGTCTTCCTAGGATTAAGGCATCGGCAGCGCCGAAGTATAGGTGGCTATGAGGTTCTTACCATACGATGCTTATGCCCACCGTTTCTCTGCGCCGTTTGTCGATGAATAGCCCCACAGCGACGAGATGCTGTGCACGCGCTAGAGCGAAAGGGCTTGCGCTGACCCGGTGAAGCAAATCAAGTCTTGTAGGTCGAGCTCACGTTTTCGATGACCTGGGCTGCAGTACTCTTTGTGGGTTTCACCTTCGTTGGCAAATAGAGATTCATGCGCGGAACGACACTAATCCGTGACTTGCGGTCCGGGCGCTCCGCCTGGCGATCGTTCCTGTCAAAATCTGCTAGTTCGCGGAGCTTGAACCCGTCGCTCTGCCGAACAAAAATCGGCAAGCTGGCATGAACCATGGCGTCATAGCGAGTCTTCTCGGAGAACCAGAGCATGACTCGCGGATGTGGGGCCAGCTTCTTGTAGCGATGCAGCACGTCATCGTCATCCATATTCACAATTGCGCGCAGCTCCATGCCTGCAGGTGTCTGGGCCACGGACAAGTTTTCCGCTGCAGCCTGCGCCTGCGCACGGGTGAGCAACAGCTCTCGCACTGTGCCTACACGTACCTTTTCCGCTCCAGCCGTGTGGCCTGCCCACGTGAAAACCATCATCCGGGGAGCTGCATCGAAGACCTGGATATGCCTTGAGATCTGCATCATGGAAAAGGCCGGCCCGAGTGCCGATCGCAAGATACGCGGGCGCGCTGATTTGACCAGGTTCAATTCGAGACGGGTCCGCTCCACCGTTGCGATCAGGTCGTCCTTCAATTGATTGATCTGGATAACCTGCTCGAGCACGCTGCGGCCCACAACAAAATAGCCAGGCAGGCGCATGACCGTGCCCGGCGCCTGACCGGACTCCCGCTCAAACTCCCCGTACGCCTGACGCGCAGCGCTGATCGCTTCCCGCTTGCTCAAACGCTGCACGGCAATAACGTCTGGAGTTTTCTGTGTCTTCAGCAGAGGCAATCGCCACGCGACGCCCTCTTCAACCAAGGCTGGCCAGGTTTGATCAAAAGCCTCCAGCGCCTCCTTGAGCCGTGCATGGGCCGCACATATTTCACTGACCATCAGCTTCCTCCAAAACGCCCCCTTCCCTGTTCAACAGCGGGTCGCACAGGGGTTACAAACTAGGTCAAGAGTCAATGAAGGGGTGGTATTAATAGACAGGGAATATAGCACTTAAGCCTGTGGTTGGAAGGATTTAAGTGCTGATGCGCCAGACCAAGGATATTTCGGCGGCGCCTATGACCAGCCGTTTAGCGCGAAGCATCGCTGGAATACAGGACCCTCCTTGGGCTCAACGCGGCGCCATACGTGCTCTAACCTGCCGAACCAGCTGTCGGGCACGCGGTGCGTCAGGCGTCACCCGCATCAGTCGCTCGGCATAGGTCAGTGCCTCCTCCGTCTTGCCTTGCTCCAAGTGATAGGCAGCTGCCAACCAGAGAAGATCTGCCTCGTTTGGATTGGCTACCAACGCTCTTTCGACCACGACCAGCGCCTGGTGTGGCGACTGCGCTTGGAGGGCCAGCGCCAGAGCCAGCGCAAAACGGGGGTCGCCCGGTGCCAACCTTTGGGCTTGCCGAAAGTGCTCAAGCGCCTGGGTTTTGTGCTGCTGGCGTACCAGGCTCAGGCCGAGTGAATAATGCAGCAACGCCGATTGCGGACGCAGCGCCAACCCCTCGCGCAGCACCTGCGCAGCGTGCGTTTCACGACCGGCGCTGCGGTGCAACTCGGCGAGTTCCAAATAGGCTGCCTGATATAACGGGTCAAGGCGCAGCGCGGCTTGCAGATGTTCCAGCGCACCCGCGTCGTCACTCTGCCGGCGGCGCAGTTGCGCCAACTCGCTACGGGCGTCGGCTCGATCGGTGTTCAACTGCAATTGAGCCTCGTACTCAGCCAGCGCATTGGCAAAGGCCGGTTGCTGCGCCTCAGGCACTGGCGCATCAATCAGTAAACGCGCCACTTCGCTACGCACACTGCGTACGGGATCAGTCAATAAAGGCGCCAGCCACTTACCCCGCTGCCCTGCCGGCACTTGGGCGAAGGCGCCTAGAGCTGCACGACGTACCTGCGCGTCGGGGTCACTTAGGGCAGCGTACAGCGCTCGCCATTGCTCGGGTGCTTGCGGTCTTTGCAACCGTGCAGCGCTGCTTGCACGCACCAGCGCGGGCTGCGCCGGATCGTTAAGCAGCGCAGTCAAACCCGCCGCCGAGCCAGGGACACTGGCTTCGGCGTCAGCCCAGATTTTGGCAAATTGCTGGAAGCCTTTGGCTGGCTGCGAATAATGTTTGCCGATGGCCTTGAGCGCCCATTCAGCCGATTTGTCCTGATGGCAAGCATTGCAGGCGTTGGGCGTACCCTGAGCGATGCTGAGATCCGGTCTGGGAATCCGAAAGCTGTGATCGCGCCGGGGGTCGATGACCATATAGGTGGTTTGCGGCATATGGCAGCTTACACACTGCGCCCCAGCAGAGCCGGCCGGGTGGAAATGGTGACGGGGGCTGTCGAAGTGTTGGGGTGAATGGCATTGGCTGCACAGTGCGTTGCCTTGAATACGCAACGCCTGGCTATGGGGGTCATGACAGTTGCTGCACGTCACACCTGCCGCATGCATCTTGCTCTGCTCAAAGGAGCCCGAGATGAAGACCTCTTCACGCTGCTGTCCATCCACGTGATACAGCCCCGGCTCCAGCAGCACCGGAGTGTAGTGATCCAACAGCGGCTTGCCGGCATGATAACCCTCGGCAATCTGGCTGCGTCGAGCGTGGCATTGGGCGCACACCTGCTGCTCTTTGCTAGCCTGCGCGGGGCTATCGCGATGTGCTGTTAACTCTTCAATGGACCGGCGCCAACTAACGCCTCGACGCTCATCCAGGATCAGTGTCAGGCCTTTGCGGGCGCCACCACCATCGCCTTTAGCCCAGGCCAAATGGTTCGACGCCGGCCCATGGCAGGCCTCACAGCCCACGTTGATCTCAGCCCAGCGAGTAGCAAACGTATCGGTCTTTGGATCGTAGCCTTTGCGCAGGCCGGTGGAGTGGCAGTCGGCACACATGTGGTTCCAGTTCTGCGAAGGCCGGGTCCAGTGAAGCTCATCCCGATGGCTCACCGCATCATCTGGGTACAAGTGGAACCAGCGCTGCCCGCCTTCGTTGGCCGGGCGGCTATCCCAAGCAATCGACAAGGCCTGCAAACGACCGACGGGAAATTCCACCAAGTACTGCTGCAGTGGATCAACGCCGAAGGTGTAACGGATCTCGAACTCGTCTAGCGCACCGTCAGCCCCGTCGGTTTGCACAAAAAAACGGCTATCACGCCGGAAAAAGCGCGACTCGACATCTGCATAGCTAAATCGCGCATCGTTGAAGTCCCCTAGCACGGTGTCGCTTGTAGCGTGCTGCATGGCATGCGCGTGCTGGGAGTTCTGCCAGGCTGCGAATTGTTGCTCATGGCAACCGGCGCAAACCTGACTTCCAGCAAAGCCCAGCGCTTGATCGGCCAGTGCCGATTGCCAGCAACAGGCTGCTACAGCCAACAGCGCCAACACTAGCCGAACACTGAATCGACCGTTAACAAACAACAAAGGCGCGTTGGACATGGGACTTTTCCAGGCGGGCGAACATTGGCATACGGAACACTATGCTGCCGTTGACCCAGGAGCGCGAATAGCAGTTGTCGGCAATAGCTGCGCGGACATGCCAGTACCTGCGCAGAAGCGATAACACTCAATGGTGCAGCTTGGAATACTTCAGTCGAATAACAAGCAGCCTGTGGAGATACCCTCCCTATTCGTCACGCCGCGATGGCCACCGTGCCGATTACCAAGATCCTTGCGACAGAGCGTTGAACTGGATCTGCGAATTTTTATATCGCCAACGATTCCAAGGTGAAGCACCGCCCACGTCCGGAGAGGCAGCTGTACCCATGGCCCGGGCAATTTGCGGCACGCCCCGGAAATAGCTCAGAGGGCAACTGCTCTCCAGACGTTGAATCGGCCCTGTGGGGCCGTCAAAAAAAAGAGAAAACACAACATGAATCTGAAACATTTAAGTCTTGCGCTCTGCCTGACGGGTATATGCAGCCTGAGTCTTCAGGCGGCAGAAAAGCCCAACATTCTCATCATCATTGCCGACGACCTGGGTTACAGCGATCTGGGCAGCTTCGGCGGCGAAATCGACACGCCGAACCTGGATGCCTTGGCCAGCGAAGGCGTGCGCCTGACAAACTTCCAGGCGGCGCCAACCTGTTCGCCAACCCGCGCCATGTTGCTCAGCGGCACCGACAATCACTTGGCCGGGCTGGGTAACATGGGCGAACTTTTGCAGGATTACCAGAAGGGCCAGCCAGGCTACGAAGGGTACTTGAATGATCGCGTCGCCAGCCTCGCCGAGGTCATGCAAGACGCTGGTTACAACACCTACACCGTGGGCAAGTGGCACCTGGGCCGCACCGAAGAGACCAGCCCGAAGGCGCGCGGCTTCGACCGTTCGTTCATCCTGGTGCAGGGCGGTGCCAGTCACTTCGATGATCAATTCGCGATCATCGCCGCCGACCCCAAGGCCATCTACCGTGAAGACGGCAAGCAGGTAGAGGCCCCCGAGAACTTCTTCTCCACCGAGTTCTATACCGATCGCATCATCCAGAACATCGAGGCGGACAAGGCCAACGGCAAGCCGTTCATGGCCGTTCTGTCCTATACAGCGCCGCACTGGCCTTTGCACGCTCCGGATGCGTGGATCGACAAGTACAAGGGCCGCTACGCCGAGGGTTACGAAGCTATCCGCCAAGAGCGACTCGAGCGCATGCAGTCCATCGGCCTGGTCGACGCTGGCGTAACCCCCAATACGCCTCTGGCAACTGCCCTGCCGACCTGGGAGCAGTTGAGCGACGAACAACGACAACGCGAAGCACGCAGCATGGAAATCTATGCCGCCATGGTCGACAACATGGACCACCATATCGGTCGTGTCGTGGACTATCTGCGTGACACCGGCGAGCTGAATAACACATTCATCCTGTTTGTTTCCGACAACGGTGCCGACGGCAACAGCCCAGTCGACCTGCCAGGCAACCGCGAGTGGCTGTCTACCGGCTTCGACAACAGCCTGGAGAACATGGGCCGTAAAGGCTCCTTCATCGGCTATGGAGCACAATGGGCGCAGGTCAGCGCTACGCCGCTACCTTTATTCAAAGGATTTCCGAGCGGCGGTGGCATCAACGTACCCGCCATCGTTAGCCACCCAAGCCTGAAAAGCCAAGCCGGGAAACTGGACGATAACTTCTACCACGTGATGGATGTAATGCCGACCCTGCTGGAGCTGGCGGGCGTGAAGCACCCAGGCAACACATTCCGCAATCGTGACGTCTACCCGATGCAAGGCACTTCGATGCTGCCTGGCCTGCACGGCAACGCCATGCCCGAGCGCGCGGTGGGCTGGGAGTTGTTTGGTCGGCGCGCCCTGCGCAAGGGCGACTGGAAAATGATCTGGATGGGCCCCCCTTACGGCACCGCCCAATGGCAGCTGTACAACTTGGCGGTAGACCCGGTCGAAGCCAACGATCTGGCCAAACAGGAACCCGCCAAACTGGCAGAGATGGTTGAAGAGTGGGATGCCTATGTCAAACGCAACAACGTGCTGCTGGGCGATATGAACTTCAAGTACGGTTTCGAAACCTGTCTGTACGAGTACTGCTTCAAGTAACACCTCGGGCATTGGCAACAGCAGCCTACGCCGGCCAATATTGAAGCCCCCTTTTACACCCCTCGAGAGCAATCTCCAGGGGTGTTTTTCATTGCCCAAGCAGCTCAGTGCTGCCGCGCCAGAGTCTTCGACGGCGGTTCACCAAATGCCTGCTTGTAGGCAGTGGTGAAATGGCTCGGCTGAGCGAATCCCCAACGGTGAGCCAATTCGGACAACTGCACTTCACCCGGCTGATGGCGCAGCAGTAAATCGCGGATGACTTTCAATTTGCAGTTCTTGATATAGCGCTGCGGGCTGGTCCCTAAACTAACGCGGAACGCCTGCTCCAGACTACGTCGACTGGTGCCGCTGACTGACACCAGGAGACTGATGCATAAGGGCTTCTCAAGGTGCGCATGGATGTAATCCACCACCCGTTTAACCGTGCCCGGTAACACGCTGCGCGGGGGTAAATTGCGGAGCGAAGGAATGAGATGCAGCAGGTTCTCACAAAATAAATGCTGTATGTGTTGTTGGCCGGCAGGGGTCGCCAGCAAGCCGACGGGGCTGGCAACTTCGCTATCGACCAATCGCAGCAAATTACCGAGACTGACCAGCGCCGGGTTATCGCGAGTAATCACCTGCGCCTGAGTGGAGGGGTTAGACATTTCTATCTGGTGATGGCGCATGACGTGCTCGGCCAGGCTCACAGTTTCCAGCGTCAGCACTACCGCCTGCGTGCCTTTATGCCACACCGCATCAACTTCGTACCCCGGGGTGAAGAGCATCATATCGCCAGCCTCGGCGGTATGGCCCTCAAGTAGGCTGGTTACGCTTCCGCGCAGAGGCAAAATGGCATGCCAGTTAGCCAACGCCAAGGAACTGACTCTAACCTTTTGGCCAAAGTCTGCTCCGAACAGCTTCAGCTGTGGCATAGCCTGCAAGGTGAAATGAATGTCCGCTTCGCCTTCTGCACAGGGCTGCAAGTTGCGCTCTTCAATCTGGCTGCATAGCAAGGCCGCGGCTTCATCCAGGTTACGCGACGACAGCCACGGTTTTTTGGAAAACGGTAATCGCCCCAAGTCGGGTTGCCTGGAAGGCTCGCTATGGAAAGTCGTACGGGTATTTTGCACGCTGTCTCCCATATAGCGCGTTGTTTTTATTCCAGTCTGGCATTTCAGCCACCGTAAGGCGGAAACTCTGGCGAGTTTTGCAGGGGCTGTCCAGATCCTGCCGTCTTAATCCGGGATGCCATGGAAAGGCGAAGCATGGCCGAAAGCAACACGCGCTCCGCGTACGACCTAAAGCGATGGCCCATATTCAATTGAGCGCACCGTGAAACCTCGGGGAAAGCGTACCGCAGCAGGAGCCCGAGCTGTGCACCGGGACCACCCTATCGCTCGAGTCCTGCTCGCCGACCTAACTCAGTCGTAGGCCATCAGATATCAACTATTCTGCCGCCATGGGCCGTTACGGCAGTGCGCGCTCAGGCCTGCTATTGGACGGGGTAACAGCGAGGTAAACGGCACGACCATACTTGCAGCAAGCCTTGCCTCGTCAGCACCAGCACCGGCAATCGGCGAGATCAGACCACCTTGCTTTCATATTCGAGCACATCGTCACGTATCTCACGCAACTCATCAGCGTCCTGATGAAGACGGTGAATGACATTAAGCAGTTGCTGCCTCAGCAAATCATTCATTTCAAGCTGCTCCGCCGCGCGCATCACCACGACTGCAGCTGCCTCGTTGTTTTCGGCCGCGGTATCGAGGGTCTTCCGAATATTTCTTGCTGAACGAACCATAAAAAAAAAGCACCTCGATGAACATCGTTTTCGGATGATACGACCTCAATATTTCCTTTTAATTTCAACCGCTTCGCTTTGGATGAGCGGCACTGCATTGACTGAGAAAACGCTATGCAAAACGGCATCTTCGCCCTCCTCCGTCGCTCACTTTCCGCTTAGCCATGAGACGGGAAGACCGCCTGCATTTCGGTGACGCGTGGAAGTGAAGCCCCTTAGAGGTGGGGATGGTCAGGAAGACTTAAGCCATCCTCTGTAGAGCGCCGGGGGCTAAGCTTAGTGAGGCGCGACAGCCGCTTTGCATTGCTCGCGGGAGGAAAAGCGTCATGCATATCCACCTAGGCGTTCAGATGTTAGCTCTCCTGCTGGTCCTGTCTGGCGCTACCCTCTCGCCGACCTGGGCGGCCGAGGTGAGCAGTCCCCCAGCCCCGGATCAGGTGTTCAGCGCCCAGGAACTCGACCAGATGCTGGCCCCACTGGCCCTGTACCCCGATGCGCTGCTGGCGCAGGTATTGATGGCCGCCACCTACCCCGGCAACGTGGCCGACGCGGCGTCTTGGTCCAAAGAACACCCGGATGCCAGCGGCGACGCCGCGGTGCGCCAGGTCTCCGAACAGCCCTGGGACCCCAGCGTGCAATCGCTGGTGGCCTTCCCTGCCGTGCTGGCCACCCTGGGCCAGGACCCGGCCTGGGTACAGAAGGTCGGCGACGCCTTTCTCGCCCAGCCCGACGCGGTCATGGACTCGGTGCAGCGCCTGCGACGCCAGGCCAAGGAGGCGGGCAACCTCAAGTCCGACGACAAGCAGACGGTCATCCAGCAGCCGACCCAAGCGGCCCCGGCGGGCGGCAGCCAGCAGACCATCATCATCGAATCAGCCGACCCGCAGGTGGTCTACGTGCCCACCTATAACCCCAATGTGGTGTACGGCACCTGGGCCTATCCGTCCTACCCACCGGCCTATTACCCCCCGCCCCCGGGCTATAACTTTGGCAGCGCACTGGCCACCGGTCTGGGCTTCGCCGCGGGCGTCGCGATCATCGACTCGCTGTGGGGCGACTGCGACTGGGGCCGCGGCGACATCGACATCGACGTCAACCGCTACAACAACATCAACACCAACCGTCAGCTCAACGCCAATCAGAACAACTGGAAGCACAACGCGGTCAACCGCGACGGCGTGCCCTACCGGGACCGCGCCAGCCGCGAGCAGTATGGCCAGCGCCTGGCCAACAGCGAGCAGCGCGAGGCCCTGCGAGGTCGTGACACAGCTCGCACCGCCGACCGCGAGAACGCTCGGAAAAGCTTGGAACAGCGTGGTTTCGAAAGCCCGGCGACCAACAATCGTCAGGCCCGCGAGCGGGTGCAGACCGCGAACCGCGAAATGCGCGATCCGGCCCAGGCACGGCAACCATCGCGGGATCAGACCCGCAGCAATCCTCAGGCCCGCCAACAGGCGCGCCAGCAGCATGCCGCCTCCCGAAGCACACCCGACAACGCGTTTGCCGGTGCCCGCGCGCCCAACAGGGACAGGGTTTCCCAGCAACGCGGACAGGTCAGTCGCGCCGCCGCCAGCCGTCCGCAAGCAGCTCGTGCGAGCGGGCGGGCGGTAAGCCGCCCGGCCATCGCATCGTCTCGTGGGGGCGCCCGGGGGCGCCGATAAGGAGCCAGCCATGCATGCAGCTCTGCGAACCACGCTCCTCATCCTGCTGGCATTCCCCGTCCACGCACTGCAGGCGCAGCAGGCCTTTCCCAGTGCCGACGAAGCCGTTGCGGCATTTATCGCCGCCCTCGGCACCCGGCAGGCCGACGCCACACGCTTGGCCGCGCTGCTGGGCGATGACTGGAACAGCTATATACCGCTGGAAGGCATCGAGCGCGAAGATGTCGAAGCATTTCTCGCCCTGTACCGGGAACGGCATGAGATCCGCACAGAGTCTCGCGACCGCTCACACCTGGTGGTGGGCACCGCCGCTTGGGAGCTGCCGTTGCCGCTGGTACGCGGCAAGGACGGCTGGTTTTTCGACACCCAAGCCGGCGGCGAGACCATTCGCACACGTCGGATTGGCCGCAACGAACTGGCCACCTTGCAAGCCGTGCGCGCCTACCACGACGCCCAGATGGACTATGCGGACGTGGATCGAGACGGCGATGGAGCCTTGGAGTACGCGCAAAAATTCGCCAGCAGCGAGGGCCGCCACGATGGATTGTATTGGGCCGAGCAGCCCGGCAAAGAACAGAGCCCACTGGGCCCGCTGTTCGGCGACGAGCTGCCGGATGGCGATTGGCAGGGCTACCATTACCGCATCCTCACTGCCCAAGGGCCTTCAGCGCCGGGCGGTCAATACGACTACCTGCTCGGCGACAACATGAGCCGGGGCTTTGCTCTGATCGCCTGGCCGTCTACCTACGGCGACAGCGGGGTAATGAGCTTCATGATCAGCCACGACGGCCAGGTGTTCGAGAAGGATCTGGGGCCGGACGGCGGCAAGCAGGCCCTGGCCATGACCCGCTTCGATCCGGACAGCAGCTGGAGAACAGTAGCTGAAGCGGAAGATCCGCTTTGATTATCCTAGGGTGCGTTCTCGATCAGCCCATGGCCTAGGGACGACTGGGCCGAGTGCGCCGGCGATTCAACCCGCGAAAGCAGCTGCTTCACGAGGCTGTCGTCCAGGTAATGCACGCCGGCCATCACCCCGTGGTCACGACTGCGCATCCACTCGCGCCACTCCTGGTTGAATGCGGCATTGAGGCTTTTACGCAGCCGGGCCTCCCGTTCCGGTCGGTCGTACTCACGCATTAGCTCAGTCACGCCCATCACGCCCAGGGACAGCACCGCTCCCGCAGGGCCCAGCACGGCCCCCACCGCACCGGCAACGCTGCTGGTGGCCAGCTCGGTCGTCAGTTGGCGGCTGGTCTGCCGGGCCACGGAGGTGATGCCAGCATCATCGGACCAGAGAACGACCATAGCGGGCGCCTCGCGGATATGGATACTCAGCGCGCGATAAGCGGGCAGCCGGTCGAGACGCTCGGTGCGGATCAGTTGCTGGAGTGAAGCGTCCTGATTGGCAGGAGGCGCCAGAGTGATCGCCGGAATACCCGCTAGCCTGCGCTCGAACTGCTCCGGCGGGACACCGTGGCGCAGCGGAATCTTGGCCAGCAGTTCGCCCAGCAGCCAGACATAAAAGCGCGTCGTGCGCTCCCTGATCCGCACTGGGTCGGTCTGTCTAGCCACCGGCACCAACACGCGCTTGCGGTATTGCTGCTGCAGATAGAGCGCCAGCCTGTCGACGACCTCCTCCTTATCCTCGTCGGCGCCCATCTGGTACCAGGACACCTTGATGCTCATCCATTTGCGGGTCCGGTAGCGCGAAAACCAGGGGATGAAGTCCGACTCGGTGCGCTGGCGAACCAAATCAAGCCACTCCTGCAGGGCATCGCGTGCGAAATGGCTGGCCTGCTCGGTAGCGTTTTGCGACGCGGCAATGATTTCGCGGTCGACCTGCCTCCAGGTACTCGGGGAAACGGTCACGGGCGGGGGCCGGGACGCACAGCCGGCCAGCATGACGATCCAGACTACGAGCAGGAAGCACCTCTTCATATCGCTGGCCCTGACACCGAAGCAAGCGCGGGACGCTCTACGCCCTACATTCAAAGTTTAGGTGCTGGAGTAGCACCGCCGGCTCCGTCGGGCGGACTGGCGGATGAAGACCTATCGCACCAGCCGCTGGCAACCTGACGTTTACTTCGCATACTGAGTTGCATGTCACTCAGTGCTGGCTGGCGAATCCCATGGCGATCAACGAGACAGTCGACAAGCCCGCAAGAAAACGCGTGCTCGATCCGGTATCTCGGATGTCCGAAATCCTGTTCGGCCTGCTGATGGTGTTGACCTTCACCGGCACCTTCAGCGTCGCCAACGCGGGTGAAAGCTCGGTACGCGAACTGCTGATCGCCAGCCTCGGCTGCAACCTGGCCTGGGGCATGGTGGATGGCTGCATGCTCCTGCTGAACCGTCTCGCTGAGCGTGGCCATGCCTGGCGTCTGTTTCACCATCTGAAGAAAATTCCGCTGGGCTCTGCACAGGCCTTCGAGCTGCTGGCTGATGCCATGCCGGCCCTGGTCACCAAGGTTATGCACGCCAACGACGTGCAGACACTGCACCAGCGTGTGCTGGAACAACGCATCGCGCGAACCAGCCTCAAACTCGACCCTAGCGACCTGCTGGCGGCCCTTGCGGTGTTTTTGTTGGTTGTGCTTTCCACCCTCCCCGTAGTGCTGCCGTTTGTGCTGCTCGACGAGCCGTTGCTGGCTTTGCGCGTCTCCAATGTGACTGCCCTGCTCATGCTGTTTCTCATTGGCCTGGGCTACGGGCGCTTTGCCGGCGCCCGCAGCCCGACGATCACCGCACTGGTCTTTACCCTGCTGGGCGTGGCCCTAGTCTTCGCAACCATCGCCCTGGGCGGCTGAGCGGCACGCCGGCGGTACGTGCCAGTCGGTCCTATTTGAACCGATCGATATCTTGGACGATGCTGTCAATCACGCTCTTGAGGGTAGCCAAAGTGACTTGTTCTTCGCGGTTTTCCAACTCCTGGCCATAGCCCTTGCGCACCACCTGGAACACTGTCTGACCGGTGGCCGCATCAACCAGCTCCGCCTCGATAAACAATTCCGTCGTGCGGTCGCGGGAACCGCTGGCGCTCGTCGTGGCGGCCACCACCAGTGCGATCGGAATCACCTCGTAGGGCTTGAGCCCTTCGGCCTTGGTATCCACGCCAGTGATAGCCGCCCGAAGGATCAAGGTATCCGGACGCGGCTGCGCCCCTGGCTCTAGAAGCTCGAAGCGTCGGCCAAAAGCCGCCCTGATTTGCTGACGGCTGTACGCTTCCAACTCGGCCAGGGCCGGACTGCTGATCTGCTCGGTGGGCTTTGGGGCGGGGTAAAAACCGATCGAACGCACCTGCAGGTAGCGGTAGTCGTCCAACGTGACCCCCGGTCGAATCCAGCGCATCACCGGCTGCCCAGTGGCCGACTTGGCCGGCTCCAGCCGCGAGTAATCCGAGAGAAAGCCGGAATACTGCTCCGGCTGCGTCATGCCATCGGAGGCACAGCCACCGAGCAGCAGTGCGGAAAACAACAGCCCGGTGACGGCGATGTGGGAACCTTTCATGGTGTTGCTCCTGTTCTGCTGGGTTATCAATCAGGCGGTTTGTTAGGGTCTGTTCCCGTTTCGGCGCGAGCCGCGTTGCTGCGACAAATGACGCCAGGCCAGGCGCGGGATGCAGGCAATGGTTGTTCCCTTGCCAAGTCCCGCAACGCCGCATGGCGTCATTTGCCGCGCAACCCGAAGGGACGGGCCCGTTTTTGCGCGATACAGCGTTTCTCGTTGCTTATTTGGAACGACCAAACTGCGCGACTCGTGCCTTGTCTCGCGCAAAAACTGGCTCCGTCGCGGCCGTGCGCGAAACGGGAACAGACCCTAGGGCAGCCCATAGATGGGGAACAACAGCCTCGCGCCCTCACGAAGCTCTCCCAGGTACTTGCGGTGCACCTGTTCGATTTCACCCGAGTGGTACAACTCGCTGATCACGGTATCCACCAGCAAGCGGAAATCCTCGTCGCCGCGCTCGAGGGGGAAAGCCGCTGGCACAAAGGTGAAGAGGGTATCCAGCACCCGCATCTGATCGTTGGCCCCGCTCTTATCTAGAGCACTCTGCAGCAGCATGCGTTCACCGAAGAAGGCATCGGCCTTGCGCTCTGCGACCATCTGTATGCCCTGGGCATGGCTGTCGACCATTACCAGAGTGGCGATCACCCCCAGCTTGCGCATCCGGTCGCGCGCCCAGTCTTCGGTGAGCCCGCCCTTGATCGTGGCATAGGTGTGCAGGGCCAACCCCTGGTTGATGGTGGCGCGCCAGGTCGGGCCGGTATGGACCTCTTCGCCATTCAGCACCCTGACCAGCGAGGGCGCAGCATCGGTGCGCACAACCACGCCCAGCCCCGCGGTGTATACCGGTCGCGAGAAGCTCACCTGCTTGCGGTACGCCAGGGTTTCCGGCGTGGGCGTGCAGAAGATGTCGATCGTCCCCGACCGGATGGCGCCCAGCGCCTGCTCACGGCTGAGCGGCTGATAGCGCACCTGCAGGTCGCTAAGGCCCAGTTCCGTCTTCACCCGGTCGGCAATTTTCAGGCACAGCTCGATGCCGTAGCCACTGACGTTCCCCCCCGCATCGCTACTGAAGGGGGCAAGGTCAGGCAGATAGCCCAGGGTAAAGGCGTTGCTCATGCGTATGCGCTCAAGCGTATTGGCCCCAGCCGGCAGCGGCAGCAGTGCGAGCAGGCTGGCAAGCAGAAGGCTGATCAGGTTATGTGGCTTCATGTTCATCTCCTGTCCCTACACGCGGATGTCTTGGCTGGTGTGCGGCACGACAAGAGGCCGCTCATTGACAAATCGCTTGGCGATGAAGCCGTAGAGCAGGTAACCAACCGCCAGCACCAGGGTGGCGCCGAACACCGCATCCTTGCCGGAGGCATAGATCGCGTAGAACGAGTAGGCCATGGCAATCAGCAGGACCACCACGTTACGGCTGTACACCGACCCGCTCACATCGGCCTTGTACATCATCACCAGCAGACCCGTGAGCGCGGTCACGTAGGGGATCAGGTTGGTCACCGCTGCCAGACTCACCAACTTGCCGAACTGCTCACTGGCGTTGGGCGAAATGGTCGACAGCGCCAACAGGGTCTGCAGCACGCCACAGACGATCATGCCGATGATTGGCGCGTTGGCCGCCGTCACCTTGGAAAACAGCTTGGGAAACATGCCCTGGTCGGCGGTCATCTTGGCGGTCTGCGCCAGGGTGAACTGCCAGCCCAGCAGCGAACCGATGCACGCCATCACCGCCAGCGCCATGACGATGTTGCCGACCACGGGGTTGAACATCTGCGCATAGACATACGCAAACGGCGCCGAGGAATTTGCCAGCTCGGCGTTCGGCACGATGCCCTGGATGACCGTGGTCGACAGCACGTACACCACCGCCGCGCCCAGCGTGCCGAACAGACAGGCCAGCGGCACATTGCGCTTGGGATCCTCCACGGCATCGGAACTCTGCGCCGCCGACTCCATGCCGAGGAAGGCCCACAGGGTCAGCGGGATACTCTGCGTGATGGCATCGCTGACGGCGATGTTGTTCGGGTTCCAGGCGGCGGCGAACACGTCGGGGTCGAACCAGAACCAGCCGATCAGACTGAGGCCGGCCACCGGGATGATCACGCCCCAGACGGTAACCGTGCCGAACTTCCCGGTAATGTTCGGGCCGCCGAAGTTGGCCACCGTGGTCAGCCAGAGCAGGCTTATCGTGCCGATGACCAACGGAATGGCGCCGCTACTCAGCCACGGGATGAACGACGACATATAGCCCACCGCGGAAATGCCAATGGCCACATTACCGATCGCCAATGACAGGAAGTAGAGGAAGGAGCACAGGAAAAACTCCGACTTGCCGTGCGCCTCCTCGCTGTAGGCCGACATGCCGCCCGAGCGGTTGCAGAGCAGCCCGCACTGGGCAAAGCAGTAGGCAATCGCCATGGAGCCGACCGCCGTCACCGCCCAGGACAGCAATGAAACCGCGCCCAGCTGCGCCATGTTGGAGGGCAGCATGATGATGCCCGAGCCCATCATGTTGACCGCCACCAGGGTGGTGAGACCCACCAGGCCCATCTTCTTGCTTGAATCGGCCATACCAGACTCCTCGCGCTCTGCGGCGGCGGCCCCGTGTTCGGGCCTGCGCGCCCGGGCAGCGGGAGCCGGGCGTTACTGTTTGACGACGTAGACTCGGTAAGTCAGGTGCCCCTGGGCGTCGTGCTCCACCTCGACGCCATGGTTGTCATGCCCGAAGCCGGGGAAATGGCTGTCGAACAGTTCCATGGCCAGCAGGTAGTCGATCAGGGCACGCTTGTCGGCGCCGGCCTTTTCGCCCGGCATCATCAGCGGAATGCCCGGCGGGTAGGGCACGATCTGTACCGCCACGGTACGGTCGAGCATGTCGCGCACGGCAATCTGTTCGATCTCGCCCTTCACCAGCCGCGCGTAGGTGTCGCGCGGCGAAGACACCGGATCGGGCAGCAGGCTGAACGCCGCATCCATATTCTGCAGCAGACGCGAATTCAGCATGTCCCGGTGCATCGCCTCGGCCAGGTCGCGCAGGCCCATGCCGGCATAGCGCTCGGCGTGGTTGGCCAGCAAGTCGGGCATTACCTGCTCCAACGGGGCATTGGCGTCGTAATAGCGCTTGAATTCCATCAGGCCGGCGACCAGCGAGCCCCACTTGCCTCGCGTCACGCCGACGCTGAACAGCACCAGGATCGAGTACGGCTCGGTCTTCTCCACCACGATGCCTCGGCTGGACAGGAAGGACGACACCAGAGGTGCAGGAATGCCGCTGTCCTGCATCTCGCCTTCCAGCGTCTGGCCCGGGGTCAGCACGGTGACCTTGATCGGGTCGAGCATGCAATAGTCCGCGCCCAGGTCGCCGAAGCCATGCCACTGGGCCCCCGGTGTGAGAATCCAGGCGTCGCCCCGACGCAGGGCCTGCGCGTCAAGGTCGGCGAAGGGCACGCCGTCCACCTCGTCAGGCTGCCATATGCCGAACCACCAGTCCTGCGCATCGCGCTCGCGCATTTCACGGTCCAGCCGCGCCATGGCCTGGCGAAAGGCGATGGCTTCGCCGATGGACTCATCGGTGAGGTACTCGCCCGCGTCGCCCATCATCTTCGCCGACACATCGGTGGAGGCAATGATGCTGTACTGCGGCGAGGTGGAGGTGTGCATCATGAAGGCTTCGTTGAACAGCGCCGGCTTGACCGGCACCTTGCCCGAGCGGATGTGGATCATCGACGCCTGCGACAGCGCGGCGAGCAGCTTATGGGTGGAGTGGGTGACGGTCACCGTGGCGTCGTCGGCATGCCGTTCGCCGCGGTGCATGCCATAGCGACCCTCGTACAACGGACTGAAGCGCGCATAGGCGTACCAGGCCTCGTCGTAGTGGATGCGATCGACCGTCTTGCTCAGCTCGCGGGTAGTAGTCTGCACGTTGTAGCAAAGGCCGTCGTAAGTCGAATTGGTCAGGACTGCCAGCACCGGGCGCGCCTGTTTGTCACGCGCCAGCGGGCTTTCGGCGAGCTTCTGCGCCACCGCCTCGGGGGTCAGTTCGCTCTGCGGCACCGGGCCGATCAGGCCGCGTGCATTGCGTCGCGGGCGCAGGTACAGCGGCACCGCGCCGGACATGTTCAGCGCGTAATTCAGCGACTTGTGGCAGTTGCGGTCGACCAGCACGGCATCGCCGTCGGTCACCGACGCGTGCAGGATGATCTGGTTGCTGGCCGAGCTGCCGCCCACCGAGAAGAAGGTGAAGTCGGCACCGAACACTCGGGCGGCGTAGCGCTCCGCCTCGGCCATCGGCCCCGAGTGGTCATTCAGCGAGCCCAACTCACCCACCGACACGCTGAGGTCGGAGCGCAGCAGCTGCTCGCCATAGAAATCGAGGAAACTGCGCCCCACGGCGGTCTTCATAAAGGCGGTACCACCGGTGTGGCCTGGGGTGTGCCAGGAGTATTCGTGGGTGTCGGCGAAATTGACCAAGGCGCCGAAAAAAGGCGGCAGGATGGTGTCCAGATAACGACTGGCCGCCGCCGCAATGCGCCCGGCGATGAACTCGGGGCTGTCTTCCGGCAACCAGATGAAACCGTCCATGTGCTCGATAAATGCCAGGGGCACGCGGTGCTGGTGTGCCTGGGTCATGCCCAGCAGGATCGGCAACTGGGCGGTGCGCCGGCGAATCAAACGGATCACTTGCTGCGCCTTGTGCAAATCCTGCTCGCAGAGTCCCCAACCCAGAATTACGCAACAGTAGGCGGGATTGGCTTGAACCGCGATTTGCGCGTCGTCCAGGGAACTGACCAACTCCACCGTCAGGTCATGTTCCTGCAACGCCTGCATGACTCCCTGGGCGCTGTGAAGAATCACATCCTCCTCGTGGCCGCGCGCGCTGGCCACGATCAGCACTGGATAACGCTGGGCCAGGACGGGGGGCAATGACGTTGGCGAACGGCCCATGGCGGAACCCTCAAAGAGCACTGCGGCAGTCGCAGCACAGGTAACGGTTTGGCTTACTTCAAACACCAGAAGTGGTAATCGCCGTCCCTGTGCACCGCCCCTGACACTTCCTTCTCGAAGCCCGGAAATCGATTGCCCCAGTCCTGCAACGCCTGGATGTAGCCCAGCCAGGGGCCGTCCAGCGCGCCCATGTTTTCGCCGGGCATGACGATGGGAATGCCCGGTGGATAGGGCATCACGCCGACGCCGGTAACCCGGTCGGCCGCCTGATTCAGCGGCAGCAGTTCGGCATTGCCGACCTGCAGTGCCTGAAAGGCGGCGCGCGGGGACATTTCGATGCGCGGCAACTGACTGAAAGCCTGTGCCTGCAGCGCATCCATACGGCTGGAGCGCATGTACTCGAACATCTCCCGGCTCAGATCGCGCAGGCCCATGCCGGCGTAGCGCGCGGGATGCCCGGCCACCAGGTCGGGCAGCACACGCTCCAGCGGCTGGTTGTCGTCGTAATGACGCTTGAAGGCCAGCATCACGTTGATCAGCGTGGCCCACTTGCCCTTGGTCACGCCGATGCTGAACAGGCACAGCACCATGAAATCGGTGATGCGTGAGGCCACGATGTTGTTGCGGTACAGGAAGGCGCCGAGGATGGGTGCGGGAATGCCTTCGGCCTCCAGGTTACCGTCGTCCCCCATGCCCGGCACCATGATGCCGACCTTGATCGGGTCGAGCAGGCACCAGCCCTCTTCCAGACCGGCGAAGCCGTGCCATTGCGCACCCGGCTCGAGTTCCCAGCAGGCCGGATCGGTCGCCAGTTGCTCGGCATCGGCATCGACGAAATCGACCCGCGAACCCTTCCAGTCGCGGACTTGCGGTGCGTTCCACGGCTGGAAGAACCAATCGCCACGGCTGGCAAACTCACGGTGCACCCGCGCCAGCGCCTGGCGAAAGTCCACCGCTTCGCGAATCGCATCCTGGGTCAGGCTGTAGCCGCCATTGCCCTCCATCATCGCCGCGCCTACTTCGTTGGAGGCGAACATCGCGTACAGCGGCGACGTGCTGGCCTGGATCACAAAGGATTCGTTGAAGCGGCTGTGCTCAATGGGGTTGCGGCCGTTGCGGATATGAATGAACGAGGATTGCGACAGCGCCGCCAGCAGCTTGTGGGTGGAGTGGGTGGCAAACACTGTCGGCCCGTCGGCGCGGTGTTCGAGCGGATCGCCGCGCATGGCAAAGCGCCCGCGATACATGGGATTGAACCGCGCATAGCCGTACCAGGCTTCGTCAAAGTGGATGCGGTCGCTGCTCTGCGCCAGCAAGTCTTCGGCGCGTTCGGCGTTCAGGCACATGCCGTCGTAGGTGCAGTTGGTCAGCACCGCATAGACCGGCGTGTCGCCCTGGGCTTGGGCCCGCAGGGGGTGGTTGGCGATGGCGGCGGCAATGCGCTGCGGGTCGAACTGCTCGGGCAGCAGCGGGCCGATGATGCCGAAGCGATTGCGCGTCGGTGTCATGTACACCGGCAGGCCGCCGCACAACACCAGGCCCTGCTCGATGGATTTGTGACAGTTGCGGTCGCACAGGGCGAACTGGTTCTCGCCGACGCAGGCCATGAAAATCGTGCGGTTCGAGCCGGAGGTGCCGTTGAGCACCGCATAGCTGAGGTGGGCGCCAAAGACGCGCGCGGCATAGGCTTCAGATTCGCCGACCGGACCACTGTGGTCGAGCACCGAGCCCAGTTTGCCACGCTCGATCCCGCTGTCGGCGCGAAACAGGTTTTCGCCGAAGAAATCGAAGAACACCCGGCCGACCGGGGATTTGGTGAAGGCGACACCGCCCTGGTGGCCGGGCGCCGCCCAGGAGTGTTCGTCCTTCAGGGTGTAGCGGATCAGCGCATCGGTAAACGGCGGCATCAGATGTTCGAGGTAACGTTCGATTGCGGCAACGATCCGCCCGGCGACGAAGGGCGCGGTGTCCTCAAGCATCCAGATGAACTCGTCGGCCAGCCCCATGGCTTCGACTGAAATACTGCGCTTGGCATCGCGATCGGCCATCAAGAACACCGGCACCCGCTCGTGGCGCTGGCGTATGGCGCGCAACAGTTCCAACGCCCCGGTATGGCTCTCGGTATCGTTGCGGCCCAGTGTCCAGTCGACGCAGATGCAGTGCAGCGCGGCGTCAGACACCACCGAGGCCCTGCCGTCCTCGTAGGAGGACGCGCTGATCACTTCGGTATCACGGTTGTGTAATTCGTCTTCCAGCTCGTTCAGGACCCGGCCACGGGCACTCGCAGGGCTGGCCAGATCATCGTCGACCAGCAGGACTCGCTTCTTCAGTTGGATATTGGTGCGCCCGATCATGAGTCACGCCTCTGGCTAAGCATCACATTCCAGACACACCTGACATGCACCGAACTATCGGCATGTGGCGGGTACAGTAACGACTCTTAACGCTCCTGATGGACAGGAAGAAGGCTGGGAACGACCGAACGACATCCCAGGGAAACCAAGTCTCCCTTTGGCAGGCACTTTTACGACAGTGTGCTTTTTATCAAGTGCTACCCGAACTTCCGAAAAAGCGATGACCGGCGGTTATGCCTGCAACAGCAAAGGCCCGTATGCCGTTGCGCAACCCAACGACTGACTATGCTGGGCGTACCGATCTGCATCATTGCATCTACCAGCAAGGAGATTCTCGATGCTGCCCATGCCCTCTTCCGCCAAGGCGTCGCGTGATTTGCTCGATGTGCTGATCCGAGCTGGCTTGATTGCAGTACTGGTGTTGTTTTGCTTCCGAATCTTCCACCCTTTTCTGAACGTAATGCTCTGGTCGATGATCCTGGCAGTCACCCTGTATCCCTTGCAGCGAAGGCTCAGGCTCAAGGGCCGCCTGGGCGGGCGTGACGGCCGCATCGCGACGCTGATCATCTTGATCACCATCATCATCCTCCTGGTACCGATCTACCTGTTGAGTGCATCCATAGTCGAATCGGTGGACAAGGCGCTGGATGTGGTCAGGAGCGACACGTTCCATATTCGTCCGCCGGCCGAGTCGGTGGCCACCTGGCCGCTGGTGGGCAAGCCCGTGCATGATTCCTGGCTGCAAGCGTCCACCGACATGACCAGCCTGGTGCAGAAATTCATGCCCCAGATCAGGCACTCCGCCCTGGTCCTGCTGGGCAAGCTCACTAACCTGGGCGTGGATCTGTTGGTGTTCATCGCCGCCCTGATCATCGCGGGGATCTTCATGGCCTATGGCGAGAGCGGCACCCGCAGCGCGAAGGAGATTGCCACGCGCCTCTCAGGGCCGCAAAAGGGTCCGCAAATCGCCATGCTGTGCACTGCCACCATCAGGGCAGTGGCGCAGGGCGTGGTGGGCATCGCCTTCATCCAGATGCTTCTGGTCGGCGTCGCCTTCGTGATTCAGGGTATTCCCGGCGCCGGTCTGCTGGCCCTGGCAGTCCTGCTGCTCGGCATCATGCAGCTACCGGCCACGCTGATCACCATTCCGGTGATCATCTACGTCTTCAGCAGCGAAGGCGCCAGCACAGCGACCATTGTCTTTGCCGTGTACGTATTCATTGCCGGGCTGGCTGACAACGTGCTCAAGCCACTGCTGCTCGGTCGCGGGGTCGATGTACCGATGCCGGTAGTACTGATCGGTGCCTTGGGCGGCATGGTCAGTAATGGCGTCATCGGCCTGTTTATAGGGCCGGTGGTGCTGGCGGTCGGTTACCAATTGTTCTGGCAATGGGTCAGGGATTCGCCCGGCGGCGGACCTGACAACCCGCTGCCGCGCTGAATCATCCGACCGCCCATGCCTAGCGCACGCTACCCCGGCCGGTTGGCGCTGTTCGGCACACTGGCGTTCACCGGCTGCGTTCGTCTGGGCCCGGACTTCCAGGCGCCGGGCGAAGCCTGGGTCGAGCAGTGGCACAGCAGCGCCATCCAACAGGCCAGCCTGCAGCACGCCCATCCTGACCTGCGTACCTGGTGGCAGGTGTTCGACGACCCGCTGCTGGAGCGCCTGATTGCCGAAGCCGACGTTTACAACGCCAACGTGCGGATTGCCGGGCTGCGGGTCATGGAAGCCCGCGCCCAGTTGGGCATCGCGCAGAGTGGACGTTACCCGCAACTGCAGCAGGCCACTGCTGACAGCGTCTACCTGGACCGCAACCAGTCCGGCGGGCGCAACCCGCAGGACAGCCAGTTCTGGCAACATAGCCTGGGCTTCGACATCGGCTGGGAGCTGGACTTCTGGGGTCGCTTCAGCCGCGCCATCGAGTCGGCCGATGCCGCCTACTTCGCTGCCGAAGCCAATTATGAGGATGTGCTGGTCCTGCTGCGCGCCCAAGTGGCGGAAACCTATTACCTGCTGCGCACCACCGAGGCCCGCCTGCGCGTCGCCCGCGAAAATACCGAGCAGCAGAGGCGCAGCTTCGAGATCACCGAAAAGCTGTTCAGCAGCGGCCAGAGTGACGAACTCGACCTGCAACAGGCTAAGACCCAGTACCTAAGCACCCTGAGCACCCTCCCCGACTTCGAGGATCAGGTCGCCCGCACCCGCAATGCCCTGGCCGTGCTGGTCGGGCGCCCTCCGGGCCAGCTGCCAGAACTGGCCGAGCAGCAAAGCCTGATCCCGCTGATCGACCACGCTGTGCTGCAGGATGTGCCGGCCGACCTGCTGCGCCGCCGGCCGGACATCCGCGCGGCCGAGTTGAATGTCGCCGCCCAGTCCGCCCTGATTGGCGTGGCCCAGGCCGATCTCTATCCCTCGCTGAGCCTGCTGGGCAGCATCGTTTGGTCCGCCAGTTCACTGGACGGTGCGCCCAATACCCTGGATCGATTCGGCGGCCCCAGCCTGCGTTGGAACCTGTTCGATTACGGCCGGACCCGCAACAACGTGCGCGTGCAGGACGCTCGCCTGCAACAGTTGATCGAAATCTACCGCGACAACGTGCGCCAGGCGGCGCGCGAGGCGGACGATGCGGCGCGGGGGCTGACCAAGGCGCTGGAGCGCGCGCGCATCCTGGGTGAGGCGGCGGTATCCGCCGAGCGCTCGCTGACCCTGGCCAATGCCCAGTACCGCGAAGGCTACGCCGATTTCCAGCGCGTGCTGGATGCCCAGCGCGCGCTGCTTGTGCAGCAGGACAATTACCTGGTGACGCGCAACAGCGCGGTGAACAACCTGATTGCTCTGTACAAGGCCCTTGGCGGCGGCTGGTACAGCGCCCAGCCCAGAGTCGATGCGGCCAGCCGCGCGCAGATGCAGCAGCGCACCCACTGGGGCGATCTGCTCGACGAGCCCGCACCCAGCCCTCCACAAGGAGCGCCACCATGACTGACGCCGAGCAGCCTGCGCCGAATCCGCCCGCCGCCGCGCCGGAGCCGCCCGCTGCGCCCGTGGATAAAGGGGTCAGGCGAGTGATCTGGCTGATCGTCCTGAGCCTGTGCTGGTACCTGCTGGCCGACCGTTTCACGCCTTACACCCAACAGGCGCGGGTCCAGGCTTTTATCGTGCCGGTAGCTTCTGAAGTGGCCGGCCGGGTAACCCGCGTATTGGTGCGCGACAACCAGGAGGTCGAGGCAGGCGCCGTGCTGTTCGAGGTAGACCCGGAGCAGTATCAGATCGCTGTCGAGCGGGCGCGGGCCGACCTTGAGTCGACACGCCGACAGATCGCGGCCAGCACCGCCGGCATTGACTCGGCGCTGGCCGCCCTACGCGCCGCCCAGGCCGACGAGCTCAAGTCACAACAGGACCGGAACCGCCTGGAACGGTTGTATCGCGAAGATCCAGGCACCATTTCCATACGCCGCCTGGAAGTATCACGCGCCACCCATGAGCAGGCGATCAGTCAGGTCGCAGCGGCCCGCGCCGAAGTGCAACGGGCGCGGGAACAGCAAGGCGGCAGCGAGGAACAGAACGCGCTGCTGCGCAGCGCCGCCACCGCCCTGGAAAAGGCCCAGCTGGACCTGGCCAATACTCAGGTGCGCGCCCGCACGGCCGGACTGATTACCGATTTGCGCACCGACGTGGGTCAATTTGCTGCAGCCGGCAGCCCGGTGATGACGCTGATCACGCTGCAGGCCGTCTGGATCCGTGCGGAAATGACCGAGAACAACCTGGGCCGCGTCGTGCCGGACACGCCGGTGGCCATCGTGCTGGACGCGCTGCCCGGCAGGGTATTTGAAGGCCGGGTGCGCAGTGTCGGCTATGGGGTCAGTGTTGGGGAAAACACCGCCCCCGGCACGCTGCCCAGCGTGGAGAACAGCCGCGACTGGTTGCGCCCGGCCCAGCGCTTTCCGGTCATCATTGAATTCGATCCGGGGGAACTGGCCAGCCTACGGGGCATTCGCGTCGGTGGTCAGGCCGATGTCATGGCCTTTCCCACCCGGGGCAACCCGCTCAACCTGCTCGGGCGCCTGTTCCTGTACGTGATGAGCTGGTTGGCCTATGCCTATTAATTGTCGTCATGCGTGCTGCGCCTGACCCCGGCGCCCAGCGCGCCTTACGCCTGGCCACGGGCACCGCGCTGTGCCTGGCGGCCAGCTTCGGTCTCAACCTGCCGTTGCCATTCATCGCGCCGTTGCTGGCCACCTTTCTGCTCGCCAAACTCGACCGCCCCTTGCCGCTCAAGGCTGGCTTGGGCCTGACCGTACTGGTGGTGCTTACCACAGGCAGCGGTCTTTTACTGATTCCGCTTCTGCATCACGCGCCGCTGACCGCACTGTTGCTGGTGGCCCTGGCCCTGTTTCTGGCGTTTCGCCGCGGGTTGCGGGGCAGCAAAAGTACCCTGACCACCACATTTCTGGTGATCGGGCTGACCATGATTTCTTCCTTGGGCAGCGTCGAGTTCGGACTGGCGGTGGCCGTGATCAACGCGCTGGTTCAGGGGTTATTGCTCGCCGTGCTGGCGTTATGGGTCGGCCACAGCCTGTTTCCCGATCCACCCAGCGTGGCGCCTGCCCCGGCTGGGGTACCGGTGTCTGCGGCCGCTGCCGATTGGCTAGCACTGCGAGCCACGCTGGTGGTGATGCCCGCCTACCTGCTGGCGCTGATCGACCCGTCCGGCTATCTGGCGATCATCCTCAAGGCGGTCAGCCTCGGCCAGCAGAGCTGCAGCACCACGACGCGCATGGCCGCCCGGGAACTGCTGGGCTCGACTTTGCTCGGCGGCCTGCTGGCCATCCTGTTCTGGTGGGCGCTCGGTCTGTTCGTGCACCTGTGGATGTTTTTCCTGTGGATGCTGCTGGTCGGTCTGCTGCTGGCGCGCAAACTCTACGGCCTGCGGCCGGGCCGGCTCAGTCCGGGCTTCTGGCTGAATACCCAGGTGACCATGATCATCTTGCTCGGTCTGTCGGTGCAGGACAGCGCCGACGGCCAGGATGTCTACCATGCTTTCGCGGTACGCATGAGCCTGTTTATTGCTATCAGCCTGTACGCCTGCTTGATGGTGCTTTTACTTGATCAGCTGCGCCGGCGGCGCAGGCCACCCGTAGTCGGCTAGCTGGGCTTATTAGCCACCCGCGCAGCTGCGCAGGCGGCCGCGACTGGCCTCGGCAATCAAAGCGGCCAGCCGCGTCAGGTTGTTCTGATGAGCGTTAACCAGCGTTTCCAGGGTTTCGCCGGCCGGCGTTCGTAGCACTGTATGACAGCGTTTCTCGCCGTTTTTGCCCTGCGCCTTGAGCCGCCATTTCACATCCAGCAAGGCGTATTCCCCGAGCACGGAATCGAAGCGCTGCACATCGATCTGCAGCGAGGCCGTGCCTGACGTCGTTGGGGACACTGCCGGCGGCGGATTCAGCTGGTCCCGCAGGGCACTGTGGATTTCATCAGCCAAGGTGGCCCCCCACCACTCCGTTTCCAACACTTGCAGGCCGCTGCGTCCCTGGCGAATGACAATTTGCGTACGATCCACCTGGGGCGGCACTGTTACCGGTTCGACGCGAATGTCCATGGCCGGGGTCGGGACGGCAGGTTGCGCATGGGCGGGCACCACCAGAGTGTGGAAGTTGACCGGATCACTCGCGCAGGCGCTGAGAGCCAACGCCATGCCGATACCCAGTGCCACAGGCAGGCGACTCGACAGGTATTCGGGCAGCATCGTCATAGCTCACTCCCCAATCGGTTACCTTTCGGATGAATTCGAACGGCCCCGGATCAGCGACTCGGGATGCCTGCCCAGATAGTCCGTCAGCTCGCGCAGCGAACGTGACATGCGCCGCAGCTCATTGAGCGTCTGGCCGATTTGCTGGCGCTGCGGGGAATCGTCGGCAAGTGCAAGGTTGGCCGACTCCAGGGTTCCTTGCAGCTCTTCCAGGGTCTTCTGTATTCCCGGCAGCGTCTCGCGATTGAAATACCGAAGCCCTTGGCGCAGCTCGTTCAGGTTCGCATCCAGGTTGCTGACCATGCGTTCGAGAGGCAACTGGCTAACCCGATCGACCAATTGCTGCAAGCGCTCCTGAACCCTCTCCAGGTTGCCGGGCACCGTGGGGACGAGAATCGGCCGTTCCGCCGGATTGAAGGCGACGGGTGGTTCATCCGGATAGAAATCCAGGGAAATGTACAGCTGGCCGGTCAGCAGGTTGCCGCTGCGGGCCTGTGCGCGCAAACCATGCTTAACGAAGGACTCGATGAGCTGCGCGGCAGCTAACTCGTCACCGGGCGAATGCTTGAGCGCCTCGATCATTTTGGTATAGGCCGGCCCGAGGCGATTGGGGTAGATAACCGCATCGACGATGAGCGGGAACGACTGTTTCTGTTCATCGAAATCCAGTTGCACCGCTATGACCTTGCCGAACTCGACGCCCATGAATTCGACCGGTGCGTCAACCGCCAGCCCGCGCAGTGACTGATCGAACCGCAAGCGAATGTATCGCGCCGCACCTGTAGGCGGTGCCAGTGCGCTCTCTTGGTTGGCAAACAGCGTGAAGCGATGCCCTGGCGCGGCCGGTTGCTCACTGGACACGAACTCGGGAGAGCCGAAAGCCAACCCCCCGGCCAGCACGGAAGCCAGCGACGCGGTATCGACCCGGATACCTTTGGCATCGACGGATACATCAATACCGCTGGCATTCCAGAAGCGGCTATCCGCTGTGACGTAGGCATCGTTGGGTGCACGGATGAATACCCCGATCGTCACGCCCTTGCCATCGGCATCCAAGGCATAGGAAATCACCTGTCCCACCTGAATTTTGCGGTAGTAGATGGGCGAACCGATATCCAGCGAGCCGAGCTCCGGTGCCGAGAGGAAGAAACTCTTGCCTTCCTCTCCGTAAGTGATGGGAGGCGGCGATTCGAGACCGACGAAGCTGTCGGCGCGCTGAGTCGATTGACCGGCATCGGCGCCAATGAAACTGCCCGACAACAGGGTATCCAGCCCGGTGACCCCACCGGCCCCGATACGCGGCCGCACCACCCAGAATTGGGAGTCGTCCCTGGCAAAGGATTCTGCTTCCTTGGACAGGCTCGCCGTGACCTTAACGCTTCTCTTGTCCTCGGCCAGTTCGATCGTGATCACCTTGCCGATCACCAGATTGCGGTAGCGAACCTCGGTCTTGTTGGCCACCAGGCCCTCCCCTGTCTTGAAGGTGATGGTGACGGTCGGGCCTTCCTGCATCCAGTTGCGCACCACCAGCGAGGCCCCGATCAGCAGAGCCACGATCGGCACGATCCACACCAGCGACACGTTCCAGCGCCGGGTCTTGATGGGGGCCGGCTCCGGCGTTGCTGGATTCATTGAGTGCTGTTGCATCAACCGTCCCCCTTGGCAGTCGTACTGTCCCAGATCAGACGGGGGTCGAAACTCATGGCCGACAGCATGGTAAAGACCACCACCAAGCCAAAGAATAGGATGCCCGGGCGCGGTTCGATGGTGCCCAGCTCCTTCATCTGTACCAGTGCGGCGACCAGGGCTACCACCAGCACATCCAGCATCGACCAGTAGCCGATCAGTTCAATGAAGCGATAGAGCTGCGCACGCTGGCGCTGCGCCCAGGCACTGCCTCGCTGGGTGGTGATCAGCAGCAAGGCCAGCACCGCGAACTTGATGACCGGTACGCCAATGCTGGCAATGAAGATGATCAGCGCAATGTCCCAGGCGCCGCCGACCCAGAATTCCACGACGCCGCCGATAATGGTGCTGCCGCCACCACTGCCGAGCATGCTGGTGTGCATGACCGGTACCAGGTTGGCAGGTATGTAAAACACCAGCGCAGCCAGCAGGTAGGCCCAGGTACGTGCAATGGCATCAGGCTTGCGCCAGTGCAGCGGAGCGCCGCAGCGACTGCAGCGGTCGGGGTGACCCTGCATGTCGCAGACCTGACCGCAGTCATGGCAAAGGCACAGGTTCAGCGCGCCGGCCAGTGGGGGGCCGTTCATAACCTGTCCCACAGGTCGCGCACATCACGGCCGGCGATATAGATCAACAGCACGCTCAATGCGGCCAGGGCCACCAGTCCTATCCCCGGCACCACATCCAGCAGACCAGCCAGCTTGATCACCGCCACCAGCGCGCCCAGCAGACAAACCTCCAGCATGTTCCACGGCCGCAGGCTTTCCAGGGCACGCATGCACAGGGCAAACCCTGGTGAACGCCTATGGCCGAGGGCGAACAGCAGGACCCAGATCAGCAGTACCACTTGCAGGATCGGCGCGATGATAATGGTCAGGGCGGCCACCAGTGCTATGAAAGTGATGGATCCCTGGCTGAGGATCTGCACCGAATCCCACAGCGTCGCGGAGTTGCTTACGCCTTGCAGGCTGATGCTCATCACGGGGTAGTAGTTGGCGTAGATCAGCAGGATGGCGGCGGTCACGCTCAAGGCAAGACGCTGTTGCACCGAAAGACCGACATGACGCTGGAGGACCGCGCCGCAACGCGCGCAGATCGCGCGCTGTCGACGCGCCAAGGATGACTTGCGATAGACCGCATCGCAGTATTCGCAAACTATGAACTCGCGGGTGTCGGTCACTTCAACGGCCCCACCTGGATAGGCTATGCCAAATACGGCCAACCTAAAGTTTGCAAGCACAGGTTGCACCTATCCGGCCATTCACGACCCCTCGACAAGCCCGGCGGAAATTGACGAGGAAGGCACAGTTGTAGAATAGCGTTACCTGGTTAAGTTCACGCTGTGATTGAGGTGCAGAGCGTCAAGCTGCGGAGGACGGCTGATAAATTCCAATAAAGAGCAGCCGCTCAGGGTGTGGCATTCAACATCCCTGCCGAAAGCGCGGCAATTTAAAACCAGATCGATACGTATTAATTAACAGGCTTAGTAAGTCATTCGCACGTACCGAACTCGGCGCCTTCCGACATTTCAGCGGGACGTTCAAAAATCTGGAGCTGCCACTGTGAGCGACCCCGGAGAACCGGATCTACGTTGATGATCTGCGCGAGCTGGATAGCGGTGCAGCATCCGTTAACAATGGCGATTGAGGAGAGGGGCGCCAACCTGGAAGCCCTAACTGGATATGGCAGCAGCTCGCTACACCGTCGAGCCCGTGCCGAGGATGTAGCCGCGCATAGGTAGAGCATCGACGCCGGTACATCCCGTCTGACTGACGACTCTGCCGTCAAGATTGATCGGCGGCCGGGCAGATGCCTGGGCCGCCGAGGTGAGGTGCTGCGCGAACAAACCAATCGCTGCACAACAATTAGAGAGAGTTTATATACCCGTTAATTAACTTTTTGCCCAGATCCTCGCCAGCTGCTAACCCCTCATCAAGAGTGCTGTACAGGCTATCAGCGTCACACCTGGAGATATTGATTGGGTCACCAATCTCTAACCTCATCTCCCAGCCGTTCGGATGTTTCTTAGAGTGAACATCAAACACGATCCCGCCAAAGTCGAAAATTTTGGTATGTGCGTCCACGTTACTCCTCCTTGATCCGGCCCCATGCCGGTACATTCACCATATCCTAGTCTGCCAGGCTCGCCCGGCAGACCAAGGTCGGATCGGTCAGATTCCGCCCTAGGCAAATGAAGCATTTAAGATGAGCGTGACGTTCGCGACGGGCAGACATGGGTGCAATACCTGAGCTTTGGCGGACCGCGACTGTTGGACAGGATCGCCGGGATGTTCCGACGTGCCAGGGCCCGTGCGAATGCGGCCGCGACCGGGCCAGCGCCGGCGATACCGATGGCAAAAAAGTCGATTCGTGCACGACGGTTTCGACCGTTACGTCAGTGACATAACCGCACGTATCTCGAGCGGCAATAACCGAACAAATCACGGGTGAAAATAATCAGCGCCCGGTCATCCTGCCGCTGTTCATTGCAATCAGTTGGGTTTTCTGGGCGTCTACCTGCTAACGGACTACGACGTGCTGGCTCGTCGTGCCCTGCTGGCCCATTACACCGCGCTGATTACTCAGCAAGACATGGCGCACATCCTAGACAGTGGCGACCATCAGCTACGCGGCCTGTTCGACCTGGCGCAGCGCTGCAAACCGTCGGGGTTGAGCCGCAAGGACTTTCGGGCCAACCACGCCGAGGCGCAGGCAGTCCGCGCACGCCTGGAACCCGTGCCGGAAGACCTTCTCAGCGGAATGCAGCGCTCGCAGTACGCACCGACGATTTCTCAGCGTCGTGACGCCCCTGTTACAGCATCAACACTTCGGATACCTGATCAAGGATTTCCGACCCCTTCTTGATCTCGACGGTCGGTCAACTTGCCAGAAGAAAGTAAAGCGCGGTACCTAAGGCGGCTGCGCTGATGAGCCCAAGCGCATTCAGGAAAGCGACAGCTGCAACTACGGCCAGCGAGACCGCCGCCGCCAGAGGCTCTCGCACCAGCTCGGAATAAGCGATATAGACGGCGAAGTTGATGAAGACAGCTGCTGGTAGAACCCGCTCGACGTAACGTCGACTCTCGGGCGCCATCCGAAGCGACACGAACGCTGGGAGGATCCTGACCAGGCAACTGGTGAGGAATAATGCCCCGATTGCGATGGCCACCGATTGATTCATATATCGGTCCTTCCGAGAATCACCGTGGCCGCCAACACACTCGGTATCCAGAAGTAAAGCGGGCCCAAGAGGCTGATCAGTAAGAGCGATACCCCTGCACACAACCCCGCCGCCGCAAGGCCCCGGGTGCGACTGCTGCCTGGCACCTGCCAGAGCCGGGCGCGCAGCTGCAAGGCTGACAGGTGCATCAGCACCACGCTCGCGGGGAAGCCGAGATTGACGCCCTCACCGACCCAGGCAGCCGGAATGAATTGCCCCAGCACAGCGCCGAGCAAACCTGCGCCAACCCAGGCGCAGAATATTGTCCCTCGTATCAGCATGACGGCGCGCTTGCTGTCAGAGTCATGCTCGGTGGCGTAGGCCTCGTCACCCAGCATGTGTGCGACCACGGCTCGCTGGGTGAGCGATGTGGGTAGCCGTCCCGCCGAAGCATAGGCGATCGGCAAATAGCGGCTATTGATCGATGCCGTGACCATCAGCATGGTGAAGAAGCCGGCGTCGGCCTCTGCAAGTGGCAGCAAGGCGAATTGGCCGCTGCCGGAGAAGCCAAGCACACCCACCGCCAGGATCTCGAGCCACGACCAGTCGGCACGTGCGGCAAGCGCGCCAAACAGCGCGCTAACCGGAACGATCGCAAGCGCAGTCGGGACCACGCGATAAAGCGGGCGATGCAGCGTACCGGTTTGCAGCACAGCGGCACCCCAACTGCGTATTCGGGCGATGCTCTTCATTAACCCTCGGCCGCCATGGCCAGCCTTTCATGAGCGCGGCCGTAGGCCCGGCTCTCCCAGCGGTTGATTTCGATCACCCAAATGTCCCGATAGCCAGCCTCGCCTTCGACAGGTTCGACGTTGGTCGCATAATGAATGTAGCGCTCATCATCGATGAGAATCGCCTGATTCTCTGCCAGGGTTTGCCGATACACCACCTCCATGGTGGCAGGGTCAATCACCTGCGTCTCGCCGCCTTTCACCTTTTCCCTGCGCGCCACGGCGATGACACTGTACTCATGGCCGTCCCGGTGCGGTCCCTCGGGCACCGTGACTCCCTTGAACAGGCTGTTTGCAACCACCCGAATCTGATTGACGTTCACCTGGAGCATCTCCTGGCGATCAATCGGCAGGTGTTCCAGTACACGGGCAATCAACGCACTCGGATCCACTTCAAGCTGCTCGCGATGCCGCGGCACTCCGCCGGCTTCCGCCAGCCTTATGTAGCGGGCCGATTGAATGTACTTACGCTGTGGCAGGGTGGCGAAAACCCACTCCACCTCGTCCCAGAAGCCCAGGTACTGGGAGAGCCGAATTTGCCGCAACCGGCTCGGGCTGTGTTGATCACGTGGTAGGTTTGCAAAGGACGCCTGGAAGCTGTCCGACATGACTGGCATGTCAACAACACAGAAGCCTCTGTTGAGAAAATCATTATCGGACTGCGTAACAGGGAGCAGCGGTGCCATAGCGGTAGTCATACGAATCCTTCTCGAATCAAGCTGGCTGGAGATCAAAGGTGGCAACTTCGTAGGGTTTCAGCGATTCGATGTGCTTTTGCGTGATACCTCGGTAGAAATCGCAGGCCGAGGGCTCAACGGAGTCGACCGACGCAAATTTCTTTTCCAGCGGCCCCAGGCATAGTCCGCCGCAGAAGCCTTCAATCTCGCATCCGCGGCAGAAATCCGGGTTGTCTCGTCGAAGCCTCGCATGCTGCAGATAGGGCTCGGAATTGAGGATCTCAGTGCCATCGCGAATGTCCCCGAGGAGGGTCGAACCCGCCTTGCAGGCGAAGACCGAACCATTGGGCTCGATGCTGAACTGCGCGCCTTTGGCCGAACAGTTTTTAAAACCTCGAAAAGTAACGCTGTCAAAACCCAGCATGACCTGAAAAATCTGGTGCCAATATCCGGTAAGCACGACACCGCGTGATCTGCCGTACTCCACGACGTTCCAGAGACGTTCGACGATGTTTCGTGCCCCGAAGTCCGAATAGAACGTAGGGTCGAAATCGACGACGACGCCAATTTCTCGAGCGCCGACATCGACGGCCAGATCAACGATCGAGTTATCAAAATCGCTCCAGGTCGAGGATGTCAGCGCGGCATTGATCGCCACCCGGTTGTTGTACCTCTGAAGAGTCCTCAATCCCTGCATCACGACAGGTGTGCTGTCATCGCCATTTTTCAGCGGCCGGCTAGGGCTGGTGGGGGAATCGAAACTGACGCAGACGGCCACCTGGTACTGGGCGAAAGTGCGCGCCACTTCTTCAGTGATCAGCGACCCATTGGTCACAGTCGAGTAGTGAATCTTGATGCCTTCGCGCTCACCATTTCCAAACCGCTCGAGCACAGCCTGGATAGTGCGCCAGTTGAGCAGTGGTTCACCGCCAAAGAACTGGAGCATCACTTCGACGACGCCCTCGGAGCGAGCCACGGCCAGAGCCGATTCAACGTAGGCGATGCCATCTGCAGGCTTCATCGACCTGTTTTTGGGATCGTACTGATGGTCGAAGCGCTCCTTGGACGCATAGATCGAATCCTCAATATTTACCTTGATTCCTTCACGGGCAATAAGCCGCGAAGTGTCGACCTTGTTGTATTCGTCTTCGGCCGACATTTCCTTGCCCTGGACGCCTTCGAAACAGTAGGTGCAACCGAAATTGCAGGCGTTGGCCAGTATCAGCTGAATGATGTTGACCTTCTTCTCGACCACCGAAGGTCCGGCCGGTAGCTGCTGCCCGCGGGCCGGAACGAGGATGTGGCGTGCAATAAGCTGCTGGGTCAGCTCATCAGCTCTGGTACTGGCCTCTACCGACAGTAAGCTGGCCGGCACGTTACGAGGCTTGCGGTAGGTATTGAGGAGTTCCTGACCAGCTTCGTCCAGAAAGAACAGACCACCCAGCAGACGGTGATATGTCGCAAAGTATTGATCGACCTTCGTCTGAACGATGTTCTCTGAAAGAATAAATGGCTCGGATTCGAATGAATTCAACTGGTTACCCTCTGCAGTTGCATTGGCGACAGGCGAATGGCGGCGTCAGGTCAGACGCCGCCATCTCTACTTACCTTGTCAGACGCTGGCTCAGCTTCACGCCACCGACTGCAAAGGTGCCGCCCACAGTCCCACCGACAGTTCCACCCACGGTCCCACCGACAGTTCCGCCTACGGTCCCGCCGACCGTTCCGCCAACAGTTCCGCCTACAGTTCCGCCGATCGTCGCGCTGATGTGGTTCGTGTTCATCCTGAAGCCCTCTCTCATTGTTCTAAGGGTCGATCGAGTCGTTTGCCCTGATGAAGCACTCCGTGAGTGCGTGCATGTCCCAGCCAGACGTGCCAGCCGAGACACGCTGTGGCATGCGAAGAGACGAATCTCCACGGCAAGCACAGCGCAAACGAGTCTAGAGAGGGGTACCTGGAAGGTATTGAACGATCGTGCAGGTTTTGCGGTTCAGCTTCGGCGCAGCATCTGCAGCCACCGAGCCGGTGATATCCCATAGGTCTTTTTGAAATGCCGTGCCATATGGCTCTGGTCTGCAAAGCCGGTATTCAACGCGGCATCGATCAGCGATTGGCCCGAGAGGAGCTGAGATCTAACCTGGTCGAGCCGACGCATCGTCAGATATCGGTAGGGGCTGGTTCCGTATAGCACCCTGAAATCCCGGGATAGACTCCATCGGTCCCGGCCGCTGGCTCGCTCTAGTTCTTCAAGCGTGATGATGCTGTCCAGGGCACAGTGGATGTAGTGGCGTGCGCGTTCAGCCGCAACGTAGTCAAGGGTGCGGCGTCGCTTGCGGACGCCGGAAACGGCGGCGAGCGCCTGTGCTAGATCGTAGATGGCATCATCTTCCTCGAGCGGATCGATCTGGCAGTCCATCCCCTGCATGAGCGTTTGGGTCGCAGCGAACAGACGGGGGTCGCGCGAAACGCCATCCGGGACGAAGGGCAAAGTAGTACCGCCTAGCGCCTGCTGAAGCAGAGCGGGTTCGATATAAAGGATGCGGTAGTGGAACCCTTCGGCGCTTCCGGCTTCACCATCATGTAGCTCATCCGGATGGATGACGATGGTCCCGCCAGGAAGGCTGTGCTTCATGTCGTCGCGATAGCGAAAGCTGTGTACGCCGGCAAGTGTGCGACCAACAGCGTAGGTATCGTGCCTATGGGGCTCGAATCCGAAGCCGCCAAAGTATGCTTCCATTCGTTCCAGCTTTGTTTTCGGGGCGCGTACCGCCCAATCCTTAAGAGCCATGTGTCTTCCTTCTCAGCTGTAGCTCCTAGCTTGACTTGCACTCCCAGAGTACCGAGTCGGTCTCCTGATAACATATTTCTGCGAACAGCCGCAGTCGCATGACGTGCTGGTTCCTGGCCGATCAACGCGCCATTGTCAGAATTTAGGGAGCAGATGATGATACGCCAGCTTTCCGATCAGGACATAGATAGCGTATTGAACGTGTGGCTGGAGTCTCGGTTAGTAAACGGGGGGACAGATTTATTTATTGGGATGACTGTCCTCTCCTGGCCGGTTTCTGTCCTTTCCAAAGTACAGCCGCTGTTGAAGCCAATAACCTTCCGTTGCCTTTTGGAAGCGTGCTGCGCTATAGCATGATCGAAGCCATCGCGCAGAGTGATGGGCATCTTGACTGGGCAGAGCTAGCGAAGGTGACTGCACGTCGCGGTAACGATAAGCTCGGCTGAACAGGCGACCTTCTCTTTGTAATAGGCGCGATTCAGATAATAAGCAGGCCAGGTCAATTTACAGTGCCGTGCCAGATTGCGCGTCAGCCAGCAACTCCACCATTTCTCGCGCCGAATCGTTCATTTCCTGCGGCGACGCTCCCCTTACCTAGCAAGCAACAATCAGCACCTCTCCGATAAGAAACAGTTGCCGCGCGGCCTGCTTTGTAGAACCGTGGAACTTAGGGTGGGGTAAAAATAGAAATTGGCAAAAACAATCGTCCATAAAAAACCCAGGCACCGCTAAGTGACTGGATTTTTTGGAGTTATTTGGTCGGGACGGAGTGATTCGAACACTCGCCCCCTTGCAACCCCATCCAAGTAGGAGGGTAGCGAGGATGAGACGGATGTTGATGCGTAATAAAACCGCCAGCAGTGCTTGGAGCTAAGAGCAGCTTGGTGATTGACCGGTGATTGACAGCTCATTTTCGGCAACTTGGGAAGAAGCACTAAAACCGCTGTAACCCGCGTAGTGAATGGTGCCCGAAGCCGGACTTGAACCGGCATGACCTTGCGGTCGAGAGATTTTAAGTCTCCTGCGTCTACCGATTTCGCCATTCGGGCGGTAGCTGCAATCGCTTGATTTCGCGTGGGTCAGGAATATATACAGCCCTGCCCGCTTAAGCAAGATAAGAAAACCCCTGTAGCTCATAGAGTTACAGGGGTTTTAATAGTGGAGGCCGAGGTCGGAATCGAACCGGCGTACACGGATTTGCAATCCGCTGCATGACCACTCTGCCACCCGGCCTCAAACGAAAACGCCGCATCTGCGGCGTCATCGTAAAAATTGGAGCGGGAAACGAGACTCGAACTCGCGACCCCGACCTTGGCAAGGTCGTGCTCTACCAACTGAGCTATTCCCGCTTGGTGACGGACGCCATTCTATAGAATTCAAATGGTCCGTCAACCCCTTGATTCAAAAAAGTTATTTCTTTTCTGGGGTAGCACTTAAATGCGGCCAAGCGGCCAGCAGGTATTGCAGCATCGACCACAAGGTTAGTCCTGCCGCGACGATCAGCAACACATAACCCAGTACCACCCAGGCAGTGAACGCGGGTGGATTACCCAGGAGAATCACCAGAGCAACCATCTGTGCTGCGGTTTTCCATTTCCCCCATCTGGAGACAGCCACATGAGCACGGGCACCCAATTCTGCCATCCATTCGCGTAGCGCAGACACGACGATCTCACGACCAATGATAATTGCCGCCGGCAGTGTCAGCCAGAGACTGGCATGTTCTTCAACCAGCAGAACCAAAGCCACAGCAACCATTAGCTTGTCGGCCACTGGATCGAGAAAAGCTCCAAACGGCGTGCTCTGCTGCAAGCGTCGCGCCAAGTAGCCGTCGAACCAGTCAGTGACAGCGGCAATGGCAAAAACCGCACTGGCAGCCCAGTAGCTCCATGTGAACGGAAGATAAAACAGTAAAATAAAGACGGGAATTAGTAGAACACGCAGAACAGTGAGCAAATTAGGAATATTCATTAGCACGGCTGGGGCAACGGGATGTGCAGCCATTCTACCCGCTGTGCAGCGAGTCATAAATCGACTCGGCGAGCTTTTTACTGACTCCCGGGACTTTGGCGATTTCTTCGCTGCTAGCACGCGTGAGTTCTTGCAAGCCTCCAAAGTGTTTAAGCAACTCACGGCGGCGCTTGGGACCCACGCCTGGAATCTCTTCAAGCGTTGATGTTCGGCGAGCCTTGCCACGCCGCGCCCGATGTCCGGTTATCGCAAAGCGGTGCGCTTCATCGCGAATTTGTTGAATCAAATGCAGTGCCGGTGAATCCGCCGGCAATGTGAACTCATGGGCAGCATCATTCAAGTAGAGCGTTTCCAGGCCCGGCTTGCGGGTCACGCCCTTGGCCACACCTAGCAGCAGCAAGTCGGGCACCGCCAGTTCCTGCAACACCTCGCGGGCCATGTTCAACTGCCCTTTGCCACCATCCACCAGAAGGATATCCGGAAGCTTGCCCTCGCCCTCCTTGAGCTTGCTGAAGCGTCGGGTCAGGGCTTGATGCATGGCGGCATAGTCATCGCCTGCGGTCACGTTTTCGATGTTGTAACGGCGATAATCGGATTTCACCGCCCCCTCTTGGCCGAAAACCACGCAGGACGCCACCGTTGCCTCGCCGCTCGAGTGGCTGATATCGAAGCACTCCAAGCGTGTCGGGACTTCAGGAAGTTCCAAAGCCACGGCAAGCGCTTCAAACCGGGCAGCGGTGTGTTGACGATTGGCCAAGCGCGCGGTCAGTGCCTGTTCGGCATTGGTCACCGCCAATTGCTGCCAGCGCGCCCGGTTACCACGCACCCGATAGCTGATACTCAGTTCACGTCCGCGCAGCTCGACAATAGCGGCTAATAAAACCGGAAAATCTTCATGCTGAGTGTTAACGATCAGTTCGCTTGGCAGGTCACGTTCGCTGTTGGCGAGATAATACTGTGCCAGGAAAGCCGCCAGGACGGCCCCGCTCTCTTCCTCAATCGCTACTTGGGGGAAAAAATTCTTGCTGCCCAACACTCTTCCGCCGCGCACGCTGATCAGATGCACGCAGGCTCCACCTGGATTGATGATGGCAGCGACCACATCGACATCACCCGTGCCACCTTCCATGCTCTGTTGATCCTGCACACGGCGCAAAATTGCCACCTGATCTCGCAGTTCTGCTGCCCGCTCGAAGTCAAGCTGCATTGCTGCCTGCTCCATGGCAGTCGACAGTTCCTCAGTCAGTGCATTGCTGCGACCTTCCAGGAACATCACCGATCGCCGTACATCCTCCGCATACTCGGCTGGGTCTACCAACCCCACACAAGGCCCTTTACACCGCTTGATTTGGTATTGCAGGCAGGGACGAGTACGATTTTTGAAGAAGCTGTCTTCACATTGGCGCACCAAAAAAGCTTTTTGCAATAGAGCCAAGCTTTCCCGGATCGCGCCAGCACTGGGGTAAGGGCCAAAATAGCGACCCTTTTGCTTCTTCGCGCCGCGATGAATACCCAAGCGTGGGTAGAGGTCTTCACTGGACAGAAACACGTAAGGATAGGATTTATCATCACGCAGCAAAATGTTGTACGGCGGCCGCCATTCCTTGATCAGCGTCTGTTCGAGCAGCAGCGCCTCGGTTTCATTGGCGGTTATCGTGGTTTCAATTTGCGCGATGCGGGAGACCAGCGCAGCCGTTTTGCTAGCCAGACCTGTCTTGCGAAAGTAGCTGGAAAGTCGTCTTTTGAGGTTCTTGGCTTTGCCCACATAGAGCAGTTTGGCGCTCGCATCGAACATGCGATAGACGCCTGGGTGATTGCTACAGACAGCCAAAAAGGCTGCCGGATCAAAAACGGGTGTAGACATGATCAGCCGACGGCATCCACCATTCCATGTCGCACAGCCAGCAGTGCCAGTTCCACATCACTGGTAATGGCAAGCTTTTCGAAAATGCGGTACCGATATGTATTCACAGTCTTGGGAGACAAGCAGAGCTTGTCCGAAATATTCTGCACTTTATGACAATTGGCAATCATCAACGCGATCTGAATTTCACGCTCCGAGAGCAATTCGAACGGTGAAGATTGGCTATTGGGCTGGAAGGATTTGAGTGCCAACTGCTGCGCAATTTGCGGACTTAGAAAACGCTGCCCAGCATGAACCATACGAATCGCCTGCACCATTTCTTCCAGCGCGGCCCCCTTAGTCAGGTAACCGGCCGCACCCGCCTGCAAGAGCCGGGTAGGAAAGGGGTCTTCTTCACAACTGGTGACGGCCAGCACTTTAATGCCAGGGAAGCTACGCAGGAGTTTGCGAGTTGCTTCCAGACCTCCGATGCCAGGCATCCTGATATCCATGAGCACCACATCCGGCTGCAGCTCACGCGCCTTTAGCAGTGCCGCCTCACCCGAATCGGCCTCCCCTACCACGCTCAACTCGCTGATATCACCCAGCATGCGAATGATGCCCGTACGCACCAAATCGTGATCATCGACCACCAGTACCCTTATCAAAAGACACCTCGTTTCGCATGTCCGCTCAAATTGGCGGTTTCTTAGTATTCAGTTCACCCTAACAAAAAATACTCCAAGGGCCTAGCGCGTCCAGGCGCACGATATCACGGGAGCTCTCGACACCGCTCGGAGAAGCTTTGAACACAGCCAGGTGCGGACAGGATCATGTTCAGGGCCCACAACAGTGGGGCCAAGCTGTCTGGCCCATAGCGTTGGAAGTACCCTCTACTTGCCCTTTTGATGCCCAGGCAGCAAAGAGCCCAAGACCTGCTTGGCGGTCTGCTTGATGATCCCGGACCGATCAGGATCTCCCCCTAAAAGCGCAGATGCGTATGCCTTGGCCTGTTCCAGCGTGATGTGCGAAGGCAACGGAGGTACGTCCGGGTCGGTTTTGAATTCGATCACCACTGGCCGGTCGGCAGCCAGCGCCTCGTCCCAGGCGCCGGCTACTGCGTCCTCGCGGTCGACGTAGATACCCCGAAGCCCGATGGATTCGGCGAAGCGGTGATAGGGAACGTCAGGGATGTTCTGCGAGGCCTCAAACTTCGGATCGCCCTGCATCACCCGCTGCTCCCAGGTCACCTGGTTGAGGTCTTCGTTGTTGAATACGCAGCAGATCCACTGTGGGTTCTGCCATTCCCTCCAGTACTTGGCCACAGTAATCAATTCGGCCAGATTACTCATTTGCATGGCACCGTCACCGACCAGCGCCACAACCGGACGGTCTGGGTGGACAAACTTGGCGGCAATCGCATAGGGCACCGCCGCCCCCATCGAGGCCAGCCCGCCCGAAAGCGAACACATCATACCGCGGCGGATCTTGATGTCGCGGGCGAACCAGTTAGCGCAGGAGCCAGAATCACAGGTAATGATGGCGTCATCGGGCAGACGGGGCGACAGCTCACTGGCCACGCGCTGTGGATTGATAGGATCAGCACTGGCCATGGCCCGCTCTTTCAGCGTCTTATCCCATGAGCCGCGCCATTCCTCGACCTGTCGGCGCCAGCTGCGATCAGCTTTCTTCATCAGCAGCGGCAGCAAGGCGCGTAGCGTCTCCCCAGCATCGCCGTGCAGATTCACATCCATGGGGTAGCGAATGCTCAGCATGTCCGCCTTGATATCAATCTGTACGCCGCGGGCCTTACCCTCCTCAGGCAGGAATTCGGCGTAAGGGAAGCCTGAGCCGATCATCAGCAGCGTGTCGCATTCGGTCATCAACTTATAGCTGGCCTCGGTGCCGAGCAGGCCGATCGAACCGGTGACCCAAGGCAGGTCATCCGGCAGTACCGCTTTGCCGAGCAGCGCCTTGGCCGCACCTGCACCGAGCCTTTCCGCCACGGCGATGACCTCATTGGCAGCCCCCAGTGCACCGGAACCGACCAGAATGGCTACCTTGTTACCTGTATTAAGCACCTCGGCGGCGTGGCGCAGATCTTCATCGTGGGGCAATAGTCTGGGACGCGCATAACCGATACCGGAATGCACCGCACCATGGGCGCGCGGTGGTTCACTGTAAGCTTCGTCCTGCAAATCATTGGGCAGGATGATCACCGCCACCTTGCGCTCGGCCAGTGCCGTGCGTATCCCCCGGTCGATCAAATGTCGAACCTGCGCCGGTGCGGAGGCCTGCTGTACGAAGGCGCCAGCGACGTCCTTGAACATCGACGCCAGATCAATCTCTTGCTGGTAATGAGAACCCAACGCGGTGCGTGCCTGTTGCCCACAAATCGCCAGCACGGGCATGTGATCAAGACGGGCATCGTAGAGTCCCGTGAGCAAGTGCGTAGCACCGGGTCCTGATGTCGCGATGCAGACTCCCAGCCCTCCACCAAACTTGGCTTCAGCTGATGCCATGAACGCCGCCATTTCTTCATGGCGCGCCTGGATGAAGCGGATTTTTCCGTCGGCCCGGTTCAAGGCGCCGAACACACCATTGATGCCATCTCCCGGATAGCCGTAAATACGGCGCACGCCCCACTGGTAGAGGCGCTCGATGAAATAATCGCTGACGGTCAAGCTGCTCATGAAGCACCCCGTTGCTGAGTGATTTCAAGAATCGCCAGCGCCTTGGTGTCTTGAATACCGCCGTATCGCCTTGAAGACGATGACGCGACCAAAACGTGGCGGCTTGCTTATCCCTTACTGTGCTCGGGAGAACTGGGACCTTGTTTGACCCCTCTCGGCCCTGCCACCCCCCAAACGATAAGCCCCACCACGGGAAAGATGATCAATCCAATTGCCCAAGCTGCCTTGATACCTACCGTCTTATCACTGCGAAAAATACTGACCATCACCCACAAATCCAGCAGCAGGATGATCGCGGCTACCGCTATCCAGAAATAAATCACGGCATCAGACATGGCTAAGTCCTCAAAAATGACGTGGAAACCGCTGCGAGGTTCTTGGCTTCTGGAGTCAGTACACCGTATTGCACTTGCCAGCACTAATCTCCTTTAAGTGCAACAGCTGGCTCACAGCTACGGACTTTGAACTGCGGATCCAAGCGAAACGCTTAAACGCGACCTGTCGCTGTCTGGTTTCGAGGTATGCAACTGTTGAACAGTTCAAAGACATGGCCATACGGTGCGATCCAGGCAGTAGCCCGCCTACGCCTGCGTTGTGGGGTATACGGCTAGAAAGAAAGAGGGGCCCCACGCCGCCGGCATCGTCACCATCGTTCCAGCCATGCATTACCTGCGCGCTAACCTATGCCGCGCGCAAGCGCCGCATGGGTGTTTCTATCAGGGAAGGCCTTCGCTTCAGAACAGCTCCATCTGCCCGTCCACTAGGCGCTGGAAGTCGCTGTGTACGAAGGGCAGGATGGCGTCGGCCACCGGCTTGAGCTGGCGCGTCACGTAGTGGTCGTAGTCGATTGGCGCCTGGCGATTCTCCAGAGGCTCGGGGCCGGTAACGGTGATCACGTAGCTGATCCAGCCACCGCGCTGGTAATGCAGCGGGCGTCCCTGGCGGGCGTTGAACTCATCGGCCAACCGCGCCGCCTTCACATGGGGCGGCACGTTGCGTTCGTAGTCTTCCAGACGCCGGCGCAGGCGCTTGCGGTAGATCAGCAGCTCATCCAGCTCGCCCGCCAGGGTGCTGCGCACGTAGTCACGCACGTAATCCTCGAAGGGTTGCCGCCTGAAGATGCGCTGGTAGAGCTCCTGCTGGAACTGCCGTGCCAGCGGCGACCAGTCGGTACGCACGGTTTCCAGGCCCTTGAAGACCATCTCCTCGCTGCCGTCGGCGCGCTGCACCAGTCCGGCGTAGCGCTTCTTGCTGCCCTCCTCGGCGCCGCGGATGGTGGGCATCAGGAAGCGTCGGTAATGGGTCTCGTACTGCAGTTCGAGGGCACTGTCGAGGCCGAACTCGGTAGCCAGATGGTCGCGCCACCACTGGTTGACCTGCAGCACCAGCTCGCGGCCGATGCGGCCCGCCGCTTCCTCCGCGTGCCCGCTGCCGAGCCAGACGAAGGTGGAGTCGGTGTCGCCGTAGATCACCTGGTAGCCGCGCGCCTCGATCAACTCGCGGGTACGTCGCATGATCTCGTGTCCGCGCAGGGTGATCGATGACGCCAAACGCGGGTCGAAAAAGCGGCATCCGCTCGAACCGAGCACGCCGTAGAAGGCGTTCATGATGATCTTCAACGCCTGCGCCAGGGGCTTGTTGCCGTCGCGCTTGGCCAGGTCGCGGCCTTCCCAGACACGCGCGACGATCGCCGGCAAGCTGTGCCGGGTGCGCGAGAAGCGCGCACCGCGAAAGCCCGGCACTGAGTGCGCGTCATCGGGCTGGCGCAAACCCTCGATCAGGCCGACCGGGTCGATCAAGAACGTGCGGATGATCGACGGGTACAGGCTCTTGTAGTCCAGCACCAACACCGACTCGTAGAGGCCCGGGCGCGAATCCATGACAAAACCACCGGGGCTGGTTTCCGGCAGGCGCTCGCCGAGGTTGGGCGCGACGAAACCCTGGCGGTGCATCAACGGCAGGTAGAGATGGGTGAAGGCCGCCACCGAACCACCGCTGCGGTCGGCCGCCAGGCCGGTGACCGTGGCCCGTTCCAGCAGGAACGTCAGCAACTCGGTCTTATCGAAGATGCGCGTCACCAACTCGCAGTCCTTGAGGTTGTAGTGCGCCAGTGCCGGCTTGTCCTCGGCGAAGCGGCGATCGATCTCCGTCATGCGCTGGTAGGGGTTGTCGATCGCCTTGCCCTCCCCCAGCAGCGTCTGCGCCACGTTCTCCAGGCTGAACGAGGGGAAGCTCCAGGTCGCCGAACGCAGCGCCTCGATGCCGTCGATGATCAGCCGCCCGGCGGCCTCGGCGAAGAAATGGCTGTTGCGACTGCCATGTTCGCGCCAACCCATCTCCTCGCCACCGCGCCCCAGGCGCAGCGGTACCTTCAGGCGCTGGGAGTGATCGCGCAGCACGCGCAGGTCAAACTGCACCAGGTTCCAGCCGATGATGGCATCGGGATCATGGCGCGCCAGCCAGTCGTTGAGTCGCTCCAGCAGTTTCGCGCGGCTGTCGCAATACTCCAGGTCGAAATCCAGCGCGGTCGCGTCGCCATTGGCCGGGCCGAGCATGTACACCTGGCGCTGGCCGCAGCCCTCCAAGGCGATGGAGTAGAGGTCGCCCCGGCTGTTGGTCTCGATATCGAGGGAGACCAGCCGCAAGCGCGGTCGATAGTTCGACACGGAACGCAGCTGAGCATCTCGCAGCAAACCGTCGTCGCCCAGCGTGCCGCTAAAAGATACCGGCGCGGTGATAAAGCGCTCCATGAGAAAACGCTCGGGCGGGCGGATGTCGGCCTCGTAGACATCCACGCCTGCGGCCCGCAGCGCCTTTTCCAGACTCAGCAGCTGGCGGTACTGACGGCAGTAGAGCCCGAGAATCGGACGATGACGGAAATCGCAAAGCCCGAGCTCGCGCAGCTCGGCATCTGGCTCGCCGTACAGCAGTTGCTCGGCGCGCTCGCGCTGTTCGGCCGGCACAAAGGCCACCGCTGGCTGTACGGGAACACGTACACGACAGGGACCGTTATCAGTAGCCAGCCAGAACTCGACCTCGATGCCCGCAGGCGTGTCGCGCCAGTGCCGCGTCAGCACGAAACCCAGTTGCCCTTCCACACCGATGACCTTGAAAGAATGCTGACGAGGGAATACTACATGCTCAGCACGCTGGTCGTTTGTGCGGGTTGAACGTCCGAACCAACATGTTGCGCTTGAAAGTCAGGCCGGATTGCAAGTACAGCACACCAGCATTCGAAAGCCGAACGCATCGAGTTGATTGACCGCGACAACCGGGCCCAAATGGTGCGCTTCGTGTTGGGCCAGCGGCGAGCCGTATCGAACATCCGACGTACTACGCCACGGCTGGTGGATCAGCCAGTTGAAGAAAGCTGGCGTACGACAGCGCGGACCGAACACCTGCCGGCATACATTCGCCAGTCAGATGCTGAGCAGTACAACGCGAAGTGGATCAACGAAGACGGCCCGGATGCCGTGAGCCTGCTCAACCAGGCGCTAAAGCTCGGTTGAAAAATGAAAAAGGGGCCGTAAAGGCCCCTTTCTTTTGCCTGATATTCCCAAAGTGTTCCCAAATCGCCCCTTTTTCAGGGTTGGCTCGGTCTAAAACCCAATGAAATCAAGCAATTATATGGCGGAAGCGTAGAGATTCGAACTCTAGGACAGTTGCCCGTCGGCGGTTTTCAAGACCGCTGCCTTAAACCACTCGGCCACGCTTCCAGATATGAATAACTCGCCAGTAGCGTGGCGAGCGGCGGCAATATTACCGGATCGCAACACGCTGTCAAATTCTCTTGCTTCCCGCGTCCCAGAGCTTTGCTATGATCGCGTCATCTACAAATCGTATTCCTTCAGGAGTAACCCTCATGCAACAACGTGAATACGCGCTTAATCCTGCTCAGGTCGAGCAACGTGAAATCAGCGGCGTCCTTCGCAATACCTATGGGCTGCTGGCCATGACCCTGGCGTTCAGCGGGTTGGTGGCTTACCTGTCCCAACGCGCCAACGTTGCCTATCCCAATATCTTCGTGGTCCTGATTGGCTTCTACGGCCTGTTCTTCCTGACCATGAAACTGCGCAACTCCGCCTGGGGCCTGCTTTCCACCTTCGCCCTGACTGGCTTCATGGGCTACACGCTAGGCCCGATCCTCAACCGTTACCTGGGTATGGCTAACGGCGCCGAGGTGATCAGTTCGGCCTTCGCCATGACTGCCGTGGTATTCCTGGGCCTGTCCGCTTACGTGCTGACCACCCGCAAGGACATGAGCTTTCTGGGCGGTTTTATCACCGCCGGTTTCTTCGTCCTGCTCGCTGCCGTGTTGGCCAGCTTCTTCTTCCAGATCAGCGGCCTGCAATTGGCGATCAGCGCCGGCTTCGTGCTGTTCTCCTCGGCGGTGATCCTGTACCAGACCAGCGATATCATCCACGGCGGTGAACGCAACTACATCATGGCCACCATCAGCCTGTATGTGTCGATCTACAACCTGTTCATCAGCCTGCTGCAAATCTTTGGCATCATGAGCGGCGACGACTGATCCGGATCAACAGCTGACCCAAAAGCCCGCACCTGCGGGCTTTTTTGTTTTAGGCGCGTGGTACTCGCGGGGTATCATGTAAGCACCTCGGTTCTCTGCTTCGAGCATGTTTATGAAATTCGTCATCGCCCTCTTCTCAGCTCCCCATGCCCCTTCAGCGCGGCGTGCCCTGCGTTTTTCCGAGGCGGCGCTGGCCGAGGGGCATGAAATCGTCCGTGTATTCTTCTACCGTGAGGGCGTTTACAGCGCCTCACAGGCGGTGGTCACGCCTCAGGATGAGTTGGACGTTGCCGCCCAATGGCGCGCCTTCGTGACGCAGCACAATCTGGACGCCGTGGTGTGCATCGCCGCTGCCCTGCGCCGAGGCGTGCTCAATGCAGAAGAAGCACAGCGCTATGAACGACAGGCAGTGAGCTTGGGCGCACCTTGGGAATTGTCAGGACTTGGGCAATTACACGAAGCGGCTCAGCAAGCCGATCGGCTGATCTGTTTTGGAGGCGACTGAGATGGCTAAATCGATGTTGTTGATCAGCCGCCACAGCCCCTGGAGCGGCACCTGCGCCCGCGAAACGTTGGATATTGCCCTTGCCGGCGGTGCCTTCGACTTGCCTATCGCCATGCTGTTTCTGGATGACGGCGTGTTTCAACTGGCAGCCCAACAGAACCCGGTCGTACTGCAGCAAAAAGACCTGGGCGCCAACCTGCAGGCCCTGCCGTTGTTTGGTGTGGATGAGATATATGTGTGTGGCGAAAGCTTGGTCCGGCGGGGCCTGGATTCAGACAGCCTCGCCCTGCCCGCCCAGGCACTGGACGCTGCCGCGCTCGCCGCCCTTGTCGATCGTTATGACCTGGTGATTACGCTCTAATGGCCACTTTGCACCTGCTTGCTCAATCGCCTTACTCCAGCGCGCTGGATAGCGCCCTGCGTCTGCTCAGTACCCAGGATGCTGTGCTATTCACAGGCGACGCCTGCCACGCCTTGCAGGCCGGTAGCGCCCCTCTGAAACAACTGCAGCACATGCCGGATGGCATTGAGTTCTACGCATTGAAGGAAGATATGCAGGCGCGCAACATCAGCGCGCCTGCACGGGTCACGCTGGTGGATTACCCTGCATTCGTTGCGCTCAGTCTTCGTTTTGACAAGGTCAACAGTTGGCTATGAATGAACTGTTAGTCGAGGGCCGACACCTGCCCCTGGACCAAGATGGTTATCTAGCCGAGCGCCAGGACTGGTCGGAAGCAGTCGCAGCCGCCCTCGCCCTACGCGAGGAAATGGAACTGAGCAACGAACATTGGGAAGTGCTCTATTTGCTGCGCGACTTCTACAGCGAATTCCAACTCTCTCCGGCCACCCGCCCCCTGATCAAATACGCGGCCCTGAAACTCGGTCCGGAAAAGGGCAACAGCCTGCACCTGAATCGCCTTTTCAAGGGCACTCCTGCAAAACTTGCCGCCAAACTGGCCGGCCTGCCAAAACCGACCAATTGCATATGACCGATCTGACCGCTGTTGAACATCCGTTCGCCCAATTCATTCGCATCCTTGGTAAGGGCAAGCGTGGCGCCCGTGGCCTGACGCGCGCCGAAGCTCATGAAGCCATGGGTATGCTGCTGGATGGGCGCACCGAGGACACCCAACTGGGGGCCTTCCTCATGCTGCTGCGCTACAAAGAGGAAAGTGCCGAGGAAATGGCCGGCTTTGCCCAAGCCGTGCGTGAGCGAGTCAATGCGCCCAAAATCGCCGTGGACCTGGACTGGCCCAGCTATGCCGGCAAGAAGCGCCATTTGCCCTGGTACCTGCTGGCGGTCAAATGCCTGGCAGCCAATGGCGTGCGCATCCTGATGCACGGCGGTGGCGCCCATACCGCAGGCCGCCTATATACCGAACAATTGTTGGAAACACTCCATATTCCCCTCTGCCAGAACTGGGACGAGGTGGCGAGCGCACTGCAACAAAGTCAGCCCGCCTTTATCCCACTGAGTGCCTGGATGCCGCGCCTGCAAGCCATGATCGAGCTGCGCAATACCTTGGGGCTACGCTCGCCGATTCATTCTCTGGCACGCATTCTCAACCCACTCGGCGCTCGCTGTGGGCTGCAGAGCATTTTTCATCCGGGTTATCAGGAAATCCATCGCTCGGCCAGCCAACTGCTGGGCGACCACGCCATCGTCATCAAGGGCGACGGTGGCGAGATTGAAGTCAATCCGGATGTAATATCGCACCTGTACGGCACCCAGAACGGTGAAAACTGGGATGAGGAATGGCCAGCCATGGCCGAGCGCCGGCACGTGAAACCGGATGTCCTGGAGCCTGCCCATCTGCTGGCGGTCTGGCGCAACGAAGCCACTGACAGCTATGGAGAGCTGGCTGTGATCGCCACCATGGCGCTGGCTCTACGCGGCTTGGGTCATCCACGCGAAGCCGCTTTTACCCTGGCTCGACAGTATTGGGCGGCACGCAATACATCGAACTGACCGATAGGAACAACCCGAGCTTTGCGTCTTTCCATTGCTCGGGGGTCGCTAGACTTCACCCCAGACCATCAGGCATCACAGCCTGCCCCATCAGATCTGAGGTGAAGTTATGGGTTTGCTTATCGAAGGGCGCTGGCACGACCAGTGGTACGACACCGCCAAAGACGGCCGTTTTCAGCGAGAACAAGCACAACGACGTCATTGGATTACCGCCGATGGCAGTGCCGGACCAAGCGGCGACAGCGGCTTTGCCGCCGAAGCCGGGCGCTATCACCTGTATGTCAGCCTGGCCTGTCCTTGGGCCCATCGCACGCTGATCCTGCGCACGCTCAAGGGACTGGACAGCGTGATCGATGTATCAGTGGTCAGCTGGTTGATGCGCGAACATGGCTGGACCTTCGATCCACAATTCGGCTCCAGCGGCGATGCCTTGGATAGCTTCACTTTCCTGCATCAGCGCTACACCGCCGAAGACCCGCGCTACACGGGCCGCGTCACCGTACCCCTGTTGTGGGACAAACACCGCCAGCGCATCGTCAGCAACGAGTCGGCGGAGATTATCCGCATGTTCAACAGCGCATTCGACGACCTTACGGGCTCGCGGCTGGACTTCTATCCCGAACCGCTGCGCGCCAAGATCGATGCGCTCAACGACCGCATCTACCCCCGCGTTAACAACGGCGTCTATCGCGCCGGTTTCGCCACCACGCAGGAGGCTTACGAAGAGGCGTTCGACGAAGTGTTTGGCGAATTGGACTGGCTGGATCAGCACCTCGCCGAGCATCGTTACCTGGCCGGTGAGTACCTGACAGAGGCCGATTGGCGTTTGTTCACCACCCTGATTCGTTTTGATCCGGTCTACCACGGACATTTCAAGTGCAACCTGCGGCGTATCACGGACTACCCGCAGCTGTCCAATTGGCTGCGTGAGCTGTACCAGTGGCCGGGCGTCGCCGAAACGGTAGATTTCACCCATATCAAGGGCCACTACTACGCCAGCCACGCGACCATCAACCCGACCGGGGTGATCCCAAAGGGGCCGGCGCAAAACCTGCTGGCTGCCCATAAACGCGATCGGTTGGAAGGCAATGGGATCTGGCAGCGAAACTGACTGACAAAAAAAGCCACCCGGCGAGAGCAATCCCGCAGGGCGGACTCACCCACGATCAGCGACAGGGTCGTGACTGGAGCAATACGGGCAGCTACCGTTTTACCTGTGGAGAACCGACGCCATCGTAGGATACGCCGCGCCAGATCAGCCTACTCCCCTGCCCCTTCAAACCAGGCCAGCTTGTCGCGCAAGGTGACCACCTCGCCGACGATTACCAGCGTCGGCGCCTGCACCTGCTGTTCGGCAACCAACTGAGGCAGATCGACTAGGGTGCCGGTAAATACCCGCTGATTGCTGGTCGTACCCTGCTGGATCAGCGCCGCCGGGGTGTCCACGCCACGACCGTGGCGAATTAGCTGCTCGCAGATCACCGGCAGACCGACCAGGCCCATATAGAACACCAGGGTTTGCCCGGGGGCGACCAGATCGGCCCAAGGTAAATCACAGCTGCCATCCTTCAAATGCCCGGTAACAAAACGCACCGACTGCGCGTGGTCGCGATGGGTCAGCGGGATGCCGGCATAGGCGGCACAACCCGAAGCAGCGGTAATACCGGGCACCACTTGGAAGGGAATACCTTCGGCCGCCAGCTCTTCGATTTCTTCGCCACCGCGTCCGAAGATGAACGGATCTCCGCCCTTCAGGCGCAGCACCCGCTTACCGGCCTTGGCCAGTTCCACCAGGCGACGATTGATCTGTTCCTGAGGCACGGTGTGATCCGAGCGCTGCTTGCCGACGTAGATACGCTCGGCATCGCGCCGGCACAGCTCGATGATCGCCGGAGCTACCAGCCGGTCATAAAGCACCACATCGGCCTGCTGCATCAGGCGCAGGGCTCGAAAGGTCAGCAGATCGGGATCGCCTGGGCCGGCGCCCACCAGGTACACCTCGCCCAGCGCTTTGGGTTTTCCGCCGGCAATCTTTTCCTCCAGCAGCCGCTCGGCTTCCGCCGGCTTGCCGGCGAACAGGCTTTCGGCAATCTGGCCCTGAAAGGTTTCCTCCCAGAAAACGCGGCGTTGCTGAACATCCGGCAGCAAGGCTTTGACTTGCGCACGAAACTTCTTTGCCAGCCCAGCCAGCTGGCCATAGGCCGAGGGAATCCAGGTCTCGATCCGCGCGCGGATCAAGCGTGCCAGCACAGGCGCATCACCGCCGCTGGAAACCGCAACGATCAAGGGCGAACGGTCAACAATCGCGGGGAAGATGACCGAGCACAAGGCCGGCGCATCCACCACATTGACGGGAATGCCGCGCGCTTGGGCCTGCTGGGAAATGTGTGCGTTGAGCGGTTCGTCATCTGTGGCGGCAATTACAAGCACCACATCCTCCAGGTCGCCCACTTGATAGCCCCGCAGCATTACCTGACTGCCACCCTGCCCGGCCAGCTCATGCAATTCATCGAGTACTTCGGGCGCAACCACACGCAAAGTGGCGCCGGCATCGGCCAGCAGGCGCGCCTTGCGCAACGCGACCTCACCACCACCGACCACCAGAACACGGCGGTCTTGCAGCTTGTGAAAGAGAGGAAGGTAATCCATGAGCGAATCCCGTTTGAGCCTGAGAAAAAGATAGGGGCATCACAGCCGATTAGCGACCTGATGCCCCTGTCGAAAATCAAGGTTTCAGCGTTCCTCCGTCAAGGGGGGCAGGTGGAACCCCCACCTTACGGCTTACTTGCTGATGATTTCGATCCCACCCATATACGGCTTGAGCACCTCCGGCACACGAATGGAGCCGTCGGCCTGCTGATAGTTTTCCAGCACCGCGACCAGGGTACGGCCCACTGCCAGGCCGGAGCCGTTCAGGGTGTGGACCAGCTCCGGTTTGCCGGTGGCGGGATTGCGATAGCGCGCCTGCATGCGACGCGCCTGGAAATCGCCACAGTTGGAGCAGGAGGAAATCTCCCGGTACTTGTCCTGGCTGGGGATCCACACTTCCAGGTCGTAGGTCTTAACCGCGCCAAAACCCATGTCGCCGGTGCACAGCGCCAGCTTGCGGTACGGCAGGTCCAGCAGTTGCAGCACACGTTCCGCGTTGGCCGTCAGGCTTTCCAGGGCTTCGAAGGATTTTTCCGGCTCGACGATCTGCACCATCTCAACCTTGTCGAACTGGTGCTGACGGATCATTCCGCGGGTGTCGCGACCCGAAGCACCGGCCTCGCTGCGGAAACACGGCGTGTGGGCGACAAACTTGAGCGGCAGTTGCTTGGCATCGAGAATCTCACCGGCAACGATGTTGGTCAGCGAAACTTCGGCGGTCGGGATCAAATACAGATCAGCCTGGTCCTCACGCTGGATCTTGAACAGATCCTCCTCGAACTTCGGCAATTGACCGGTGCCCTGCAGGGCAGGCGCTTGCACCAGATACGGGGTGTACGCCTCTTCGTAGCCGTGCTCGGCGGTATGCAGATTGATCATGAACTGCGCCAGCGCCCGGTGCAGGCGAGCAATCGGTCCTCGCATCAGGGCAAAGCGGGCGCCAGACAGCTTGGCGGCGGTTTCGAAATCCAGCCAGCCGAGGTTTTCGCCCAGTGCCACATGGTCCTTGACCTCAAACTCGAAGCTGCGAGGCGTGCCCCAGCGGGAGACTTCAACGTTGCCGTCCTCATCTTCGCCCACCGGTACCGATTCGTGCGGCAAGTTGGGAATGGTCAGCAAGATGGCATCCAGTTCAGCCTGAATGCCATCCAGTTCGCGCTTGCCGCTTTCAAGGTCGCTGCCCATCTGGTCGACTTCAGCCAGCAACGGGGCGATATCCTCACCGCGCGCCTTGGCCTGGCCGATCAACTTGGAGCGGCTGTTACGCTCGGCCTGCAGCTGCTCGGTGCGGGTTTGCACGGTCTTGCGCTGCGCTTCCAGCGCTTCGATACGTGCCACATCCAGTTGATAGCCACGGGTCGCCAAACGGGCGGCGACGTCCTGCAGCTGAGTACGTACCAGTTTCGAATCGAGCATGTCAGTTCTCGTCAGTCAGAATTTGTTCAAAGCCAGGCCTGCCCAGGTCGCCAGCAAGCAGACCATCACGCTGGCTGCGGCATAGCCGAAGGCAGTGGTCAGCTGGCCGCTTTCAAGCAGGCGCAAAGTGTCCAGGGAGAAAGATGAAAAGGTAGTCAGGCCGCCGAGAAAACCGACGATCAATCCAGCGCGCAGCTCAAGGGGCCACTCCGGACGCTGCAGAAATACGCCGTAGAGATAACCGATCAACAGGCAGCCCGCAATATTCACAGCCAGGGTAGCCAAATAGAAATGCTGGGGCCAATGCGCCGAAATCCAGTTTGAACTGGCGAAACGCAGCAGACAACCCAGCGCACCGCCTCCCGCCACAGCGAGAATCACGCCGATCATTAGCGCCTCCGCCGGCGCGGACTGTTGCGGTCCAACTCGGCCAGGTGTTTCAGCTTGTCGCGAATTTTCAATTCCAAGCCACGCGGCACCGGCTGGTAATAACGCCGCGGCTCCAAGCTCTCGGGGAAATAGTCTTCACCTGCCGCAAAGGCATCTGGCTCGTCGTGGGCGTAGCGGTATTCTTCACCGTAGCCCAGCTGTTTCATCAGTTTGGTCGGCGCGTTGCGCAGGTGCAGCGGCACTTCCAAGGAGCCGTGCTCGCCAGCCTCACTCAACGCCGCCTTGAAGCCCATATACACCGCATTGCTCTTGGGCGCGCAGGCCAGGTAGACAATCGCCTGGGCCACGGCCAACTCGCCTTCCGGGCTGCCCAGGCGTTCTTGCACGTCCCAGGCATTCAGGCACAGTGCCAGCGCGCGCGGGTCAGCATTGCCAACTTCCTCGCTGGCCATGCGCACCACACGGCGGGCGATGTACAACGGATCACAACCACCGTCCAGCATGCGAGCGAACCAGTAAAGCGCACCGTCCGGGCTAGAGCCGCGCACCGATTTGTGCAGCGCAGAAATCTGGTCGTAAAACGCCTCGCCGCCCTTGTCGAAACGTCGCTGGCTATCGCCCAGCAGACTTTGCAGGGTTTTGGCGGCGATGGCCTCGCCGTCCTCCACGAGATCCGAGGCGTTTTCTAGCAGATTGAGCAACCGGCGTCCATCGCCATCGGCGGCAGCCAGGAGAATCTGGAAGCTTTCTTCAGGTAGAGCGAGATGACGCGCCCCCAGCCCTTTCTCTTCACTCAGCGCGCGCTTCACCAGTTTGCGCAGGGCCGCTTCGTCGAGGCTTTTCAGCACGTAAACACGCGCCCGTGAGAGCAACGCATTGTTCAGTTCAAACGACGGATTTTCCGTGGTCGCCCCGATAAAAATCAGCGTACCGTCTTCCACATAGGGCAGGAAGGCATCTTGCTGGCTCTTATTGAATCGGTGCACTTCATCCACGAACAGGATGGTGCGTTTGCCATACTGAGCCGCATGTTGCTGGGCAATTTCAACCGCCTGACGAATTTCCTTGACGCCGGAAAGCACGGCGGAAATCGTCTCGAAGTGGGCATCGGAGACCTTGGCCAGAAGCCGGGCCAGCGTTGTCTTGCCAACGCCCGGCGGCCCCCAGAAGATCATCGAGTGCAGCGCGCCCTGCTCCAAGGCCTCGCGCAGTGGTTTACCCCGCGCCAGCAAATGCTCTTGCCCCACGTACTCGTCCAGATTGGCCGCACGCAAGCGAGCGGCCAGGGGCTGGGCAATCGGAGTACGTTGAAACAGATCCATGTGGCGATGAAACCTCGGTCAATCCTGGATAATGTCGGTACCGGCAGGCGGCACAAAACGGAACATCGAAGCGTTCAGCGGCGCATTCATTTTCACCCCGGAAAACAGGATGTTGGTGCGCTGGCCAACGCTGTCGATCAATTGCATGTCATTGATCACGCCATTGCGAAACGACAAGCGCAAATTGTCGAACAGGGTATCGCGGGACTTGGGCTTGAGGACGAAGTCGACCACACCGCTGGTTTCTTTATGGCTGATGTCGAAATTTTCGCTGATCTTCGACACATCACCAGACAACAGTAACGCCGGGGTGTGGGTCAGGCGCTGATCGAGTTGCTGAATAGTGACCTGCTCAAGATCCGGATCATACAGCCAGACCTGCTTGCCATCGGAGACCAATAGTTGCTCCATCGGCGCGTCGGTGTGCCAGCGGAACTGCCCAGGGCGCTTCAAGGCCATTTCGCCTGTGGACTCTTGCAGATTGACGCCGGAGCCGTCCAGCGTCAGCTGGGAAAACCGCCCGGTTAGCGTCTGCGCCTGGTTAAGCAACTCGGTGAGTCGTTTCACGGCAGCACTGTCGGCGGCAGCGCTGGCCTGTAGCGGAAGCGCAACACTCAACACCGCCAGCAGGAACATGCGAATCATGGCCATGGGAATCCTCGTCATTCAGTCGCGCATCGGTGCCGGCGCGATCACTTCGCGCGAGCCATTGGTATTCATCGGAGTCACCACACCGGCCATTTCCATGGCCTCGATCATCCGCGCGGCACGGTTGTAGCCAATCTTCAGCTTGCGTTGTACCGAGGAAATCGAGGCACGCCGGGTTTCGGTGACGAAACGGACGGCTTCATCATAGAGCGGATCGGTCTCACTCCCTTCACTGTCGCCGCTGCCGCCGTCAAAACCGGAGTTCGCACCTTCATCGGCGCCCGCGAGGATTTCCTCGACGTAATCCGGCGCACCGCGCAACTTCCACGCGTCGACCAGACGGTGCACTTCTTCATCCGAGACAAAGGCGCCATGCACGCGAATCGGCAGACCAGTGCCGGGTGGCAGGTAGAGCATGTCACCATGGCCGAGCAGTTGCTCTGCCCCGCCCTGATCGAGGATGGTCCGCGAATCGATCTTGCTGGAGACCTGGAACGCCATGCGCGTCGGAATGTTAGCCTTGATCAAGCCGGTAATCACGTCCACGGAAGGCCGCTGAGTGGCAAGAATCAAGTGAATGCCGGCCGCACGCGCCTTCTGCGCAATGCGCGCAATCAGCTCTTCAACCTTCTTGCCGACGATCATCATCATGTCGGCAAACTCGTCCACCACCACCACGATGGTCGGTAGTTTTTTCAGCAGCGGCGCTTCGTCTTCCATGCTTTCGCGGCGGTAGAGCGGATCGGTGAGCGGCGTGCCCGCCTCTTCAGCGTCTTTGACCTTGCGGTTGAATCCCGCCAGGTTGCGCACGCCCATGGCCGCCATCAGCTTGTAGCGCCGCTCCATCTCGGCAACGCTCCAGCGAAGAGCATTGGCCGCTTCCTTCATGTCTGTCACCACGGGACACAGCAGGTGCGGAATGCCCTCGTAGATCGACAGCTCGAGCATTTTCGGGTCGATCATGATCAGTCGCGCATCTTCCGGCGTCGACTTGAACAGAATCGACAGAATCATTGCGTTAACACCAACCGACTTACCGGAGCCCGTCGTGCCCGCTACCAGAAGGTGGGGCATCTTTGCCAGGTCGGCGAATACCGGGCGCCCGCCGATGTCATGCCCCAAAGCCAGCGTAACCGGCGACTTGGCTTCTTCGTATTCGCTGGACTCGAGCACTTCGGAGAAATACACGATCTGGCGATCTTCGTTGGGAATCTCGATGCCCACCGTGGTCTTGCCGGGGATGACTTCCACCACACGGACGCTGATGACTGCCAGAGAGCGCGCCAGGTCCTTGGCCAGATTGGAAATGCGGCTGACCTTGACGCCCGCCGCCGGCTGGATCTCGAAGCGGGTAATCACCGGGCCGGGATAGACACCTTCCACAGCCACTTCGACGCCAAATTCCTTGAGCTTGATTTCCAGCAGGCGCGACATGTCGGCCAGCGATTCTTCGGAAAAGCTCTGCGGTTTCTTTTGTGCCGGATCGAGCAGCGAGATCGGTGGCAAAGTGCCTTCCAGAGCGCTGTCAACGAAGCGGGCGGCCGGGTTACGCGGCGCCTGCTCGGCCGTATCATCAAGCTTGGGCAAAGGCGGTGGCGGCGCGAGGATAGGCACCATGCGCTTTTCAGGTGCGGCAGCCACCTTGACTGGAGCCGGCTTGCTCGGCCTGGCAGTCGGCGCAGCAGTTGTTATGACCGGTTCCTTGCGGATCGACTTTCGCGGCGGCTCGGAAAACACCGGCTCGTCGAGTTGCAGGTCCAGTTCCGAATCATAAGCCCTCTCCAAGCGCACCTTGGCCGGACGAGCCTGCCGGCGGGAGTTCCACCAATTGCTGAGACTGCCCTGAATCAGTTCCAGTAGATCCAGCGTGATCTTGCCCGTCACGTCGATGACCCTGAACCAGGAAAGATCGGTAAATACGGTAAAGCCAAACAGGAACAGTGCAAGAAACAGCAATGTACTGCCCTGTACGTTCAAAGAGGCGATGGCCAGCTGACCCAGGCTTTCACCCAGCGCGCCGCCGGCCGAGGCTGGCAAGCCGGGCGCAGACTCAAAATGGATATAGGCCAGGGCAGCGCCGGACAATACAAAAAACACCAGACCAATCGCCCGCCAGGAAAACAGCCAGCCGCTCCAATGCCAAGGCTGATGACGAACGCGAAATACCCGCCAGGTTTTGATCGCCAGCAAGACCGGAAACAGATAGGCGAAGTAACCCAATGCCACGAACATCACGCTGGACAACCAGGCGCCCAGGCTGCCGCCGGCGTTACTGATACGTTCGACCTGCACGCTATGGTCCCAGGCCGGATCGGCGGAGTCGTAGGTGAGTAACGCCATGGACAGGTACAGACATAAGGCGCCCAGGGCAATCAACGCACCTTCCTTGAGTCGGATCGGCAACTGTTGGCGCCACTCGGGAGTCTGAACGCTGCTAGAGGTGGAATTCTTCAAAACACGTAAGTTCCTGCTAGGAGATGCATGCGAGACGCTTGTCGCCATTGTACGGCTTTGACTGCCCCATGCCACGCAGGCCAGTCGCCATCACGCGCGGCGCGCTCCCGCTCCGACCCTGCTTCGGTGTAGGATTGACGGCAGTATTTTGCATGCCGACCAATTGGACCACGCATTCTCTTTAGAGACAAAGGCTTATGAGGGTTATTTATGAGTGAAGTCAAGCATTCGCGCCTGATCGTTCTGGGCTCCGGCCCGGCAGGCTACACCGCCGCCGTCTATGCGGCCCGCGCCAACCTGAAGCCCTTGGTCATCACCGGCATTCAACCGGGCGGACAACTGACCACAACCACCGAGGTGGATAACTGGCCGGGCGACGTGGAAGGCCTCACCGGCCCAGCGCTGATGGAGCGGATGCAGAAGCATGCCGAGCGTTTTGCCACCGAGATCGTCTACGACCACATTCATACGGCCGAGTTGCAAAAGCGTCCCTTCGTTCTCAAGGGCGACAGCGGCACCTATACCTGTGACGCCCTGATCATTGCCACCGGCGCCTCTGCCCAATACCTGGGCTTACCGTCTGAAGATGCGTTCGCCGGCAAGGGTGTGTCTGCTTGCGCCACCTGCGACGGCTTCTTTTACCGCAACCAAGTGGTTGCGGTAATCGGCGGGGGCAATACGGCTGTCGAAGAAGCACTTTACCTGTCCAACATCGCCAAGGAAGTGCACCTGATCCATCGCCGCGACAAACTGCGTGCGGAGAAGATCCTGCAGGATAAGCTGCAGGACAAAGCCAATAACGGGAACATCCGCCTGCACTGGAACCATACGCTTGAAGAAGTGCTTGGCGACACCAGCGGTGTTACCGGCGTGCGCCTCAAGGACACCCAAAGCGGCCTCGAAAAGGCGCTGGATCTGGCAGGTGTGTTCATTGCCATTGGCCACAAGCCCAACACTGACCTGTTCCAGGGCCAGCTGGAAATGCGCGATGGCTACTTGATCATTCAGGGCGGCAGTGAAGGCAACGCCACCGCCACCAGTGTTCCGGGCGTGTTCGCCGCCGGGGACGTAGCTGATCACGTCTATCGCCAAGCCATCACGTCGGCCGGCGCAGGCTGTATGGCTGCGCTGGATGCCGAAAAATTCCTCGATGACATCTGACACGGGAAGGCGGTCGTTATCGACCGCTCTACTCTTTGACCATGCTGACCTGGCTTGATCGCAACTCACTCGAGTTTCCCCCACTGAATCGCGCCCTGCATGAACCCAACGGCCTGCTGGCGGCTGGTGGCGACTTGAGCCCGGAACGCCTGATCCAGGCTTATCGGCATGGCTGTTTCCCCTGGTATCAAGAGGGCCAGCCACTTCTGTGGTGGTCCCCTGATCCGCGTACCGTCTTGTTCCCGGATGACTTGCATGTTTCGCGCAGCCTGACCAAGTGTCTACGCCAGCAGCGCTACCGGGTCACCTTTGACCACGCGTTCAGCGAGGTCATGGCCGGCTGCGCAGGCCCTCGCCGTGATACCGACGGTACCTGGATCACCCACCCTATGCAGCACGCCTATGCAACGTTGCATCAGCGAGGAATTGCTCACTCCGTCGAAGTCTGGCAAGAAAGCCAACTGGTCGGAGGCCTCTACGGGCTGGCCATGGGACAGCTATTCTTTGGTGAGTCTATGTTCAGTCATGCCGATAATGCATCGAAGGTCGGGTTTGTAACCTTGGTCCGCCAGCTCAAAGAGTGGGGTTTCGTACTGATCGACTGTCAAATGCCAACCCAACATCTGCTCAGCTTCGGGGCGCGCTCGATCAGCCGCGACGTTTTCGCCACCTACCTGCATCGCCATCTTGATCAGGCGAGCAACGCCAATTGGCCTGGCATACACTGTCCCTCAGGTTCAATGAGGTTCGATCCATGACCGAGCTGGCTCGCCTGAAATTCTATGCTACCCAGCCCCATGCGTGCAGCTATCTCCCAGGCGAGCAGGCGACGACGCTGTTTCTTGATCCCAGCCAGCCAATGGATGCGCATGTTTATGCCGAGCTTTCAGAGCTGGGCTTTCGCCGTAGCGGTGACCACCTCTACCGCCCCCACTGCCAGAACTGCAATGCCTGCACACCAGCACGCATAAATGCGGAACGATTTAGGCCCAATCGCCAGCAGCGTCGTATCTTCAAGCGCAATGCCGACCTGCGCGTCCGTTCGGCACGCCCCCACTTCACCGAAGAATACTACGCGCTTTACGCCCACTACATCGAGCAGCGCCATGCGGATGGCGATATGTACCCGCCCAGTCGCGAGCAATTCCAGACGTTTCTGGTGCGCAACTTATCTTTTGCGCGCTTTTACGAGTTTCGTCTGGGTGATCGGCTCGTCGCCATTGCCGTTACCGACGTCCTGCCCAATGGGCTTTCTGCGGTTTACACCTTTTACGACCCTGACGAAGAACGCCGCAGCCTGGGACGTTTCGCCATCCTCTGGCAAATCGATGAGGCCGCACGTCTCGGCCTTGCCGATCTTTACTTGGGGTACTGGATCAAAAACTGCAGGAAGATGAATTACAAGACCGAATATCGGCCACTTGAGCTGCTAATCAATCAGCGCTGGGTCAGTCTGACCTGAAGGCCTTGGCGTAACGTGTCATTTTCGGGCACAATGCACGCCGCTTTTGCTGGGTCCCCAATGGAGTCCGGCTATTCATAGAACACCGAGGGCACTATTGCATGTCGAAAGAAGACAGCTTCGAAATGGAAGGCACTGTCGTCGACACCCTGCCCAACACCATGTTCCGCGTGGAGTTGGAAAATGGGCACGTCGTTACCGCGCATATTTCGGGCAAAATGCGTAAGAATTACATCCGCATCCTGACCGGTGACAAGGTTCGTATCGAGCTGACGCCTTACGACCTGAGCAAGGGACGCATCACCTACCGCGCCCGCTGACAGACCGTACAGACAAAATTGCCCGGCTTATGCCGGGCGTTTTCGTTTGCCTGACATTTATTCAAAACACCAAAAGCACTTAAAAAAACGCCCGGACTGGCCGGGCGTGATTTGGTAGCCGATTAATCAAGCCGTCTCGATTACCGTCTCGAAATCAAAGGTCAGCTCTCCGGCCTCAAGGTCAACGTGCACGATACCACCGTGCTCGGCTAGCTCTCCAAACAGAATGGCTTCCGCCAGAGGACGCTTGATCTTTTCCTGGATCAGCCGTGCCATGGGTCGAGCTCCCATTTGTACATCGTAGCCATGCTCAGCCAGCCAGCCGCGCGCCGCGTTGCTGACGTCCAATTGCACGCGCTTGTCTTCTAGCTGCGCCTGAAGTTCGGTGAGGAACTTGTCGACGATGCTCTTGATTACTTCATGACTCAATCGACCGAACTGGATAATCGTGTCCAGACGGTTGCGAAACTCCGGTGTGAAACTCTTCTTGATGACTTCCATGGCATCCGACGAGTGATCCTGCAGCGTAAAGCCGATAGAGGCCCTCGCCGCGGTCTCTGCCCCGGCGTTCGTTGTCATGATCACGATCACATTGCGAAAATCCGCTTTGCGCCCGTTGTTATCCGTCAGCGTGCCATGATCCATTACCTGCAACAGCAGGTTAAAGACCTCCGGATGCGCCTTCTCGATTTCGTCGAGAAGCAGCACACAATGGGGCTGCTTGGTAATCGCCTCCGTCAGCAAACCACCCTGATCGAAACCTACATAGCCAGGCGGCGCCCCGATCAAGCGCGATACGGTATGCCGCTCCATGTATTCGGACATATCGAAACGCACTAGCTCGATACCCAACGACCGTGCCAGCTGACGGGCCGCCTCGGTCTTGCCGACGCCGGTAGGCCCGGCAAACAGGAACGACCCCACCGGCTTGTCCGGCGCCTTGAGCCCTGCCCGGGAAAGCTTGATCGCCGTCGCCAGAGAATCGATAGCTTCATCCTGACCAAACACGGTGAGCTTGAGATCCCGCTCAAGATTGCGCAGCAGTTCCTTATCGGAACTGGAGACATGCTTGGGCGGAATGCGCGCGATTTTGGCGACGATATCCTCGACCTGAGCTACTTCGATGCGCTTGACACGCTTGTCCTCCGGCTGCAGACGCTGATAAGCGCCCGCCTCATCGATCACATCGATTGCCTTGTCAGGCATATGCCGGTCATTGATGTAGCGGGACGCCAGCTCGGCCGCCGCGCGCAACGCCTCGTCGCTGTACTCGATCTGGTGATGCTGCTCGAAACGGCCTTTCAGGCCGCGCAGGATACCGATCGTATCCTCCACCGACGGCTCACCCACATCGACCTTTTGAAAACGCCGAGCCAAGGCCCGGTCCTTTTCGAAGATGCCGCGAAATTCCTGGAAGGTCGTCGAGCCAACGCAGCGAATCTCACCCGAGGAAAGCAACGGCTTGAGCAGGTTGGAGGCATCCATCACGCCGCCAGAAGCCGCTCCGGCACCGATGATGGTATGGATTTCGTCAATGAACAGAATCGCATGGGGGCGTTTGCGCAGCTCGTTGAGCAGCGCCTTGAAGCGTTTCTCGAAATCGCCGCGATACTTGGTGCCTGCCAAGAGCGCTCCCAGATCCAGGGAATACACCACACTTTGCGAAAGCAGCTCAGGAACCTGACCGTCGACGATGCGCTTGGCCAGGCCTTCGGCAATGGCTGTCTTGCCGACACCGGCCTCGCCCACAAGTAGGGGGTTGTTCTTGCGACGCCGAGCCAGAATCTGCGCGACCCGCTCGACCTCCTGCTCACGTCCCACCAGCGGATCAATCCGCCCTTGGCGGGCAAGCTCATTCAGATTACTGGCGTAGGCATCCAGCGGACTGCTGGAAGCAGCGGGCTCGCCACCCTCCTCGTCCGACAAATCCTGATCATTATCGACATGGGAGGCATGCCCCGGCACTTTGGAGATGCCATGGGCGATGTAATTGACCACATCGATGCGGGCAACCGTCTGCTGCTTGAGCAGAAACACCGCCTGGCTTTCCTGCTCACTGAAGATGGCAACGAGCACATTAGCCCCGGTGACTTCACGCTTGCCGGAGCTTTGCACGTGAAAGACAGCCCGCTGCAACACGCGCTGAAAACCCAGCGTCGGCTGTGTTTCCCGCTCCTGATCATGCTGCGGAATCAGTGGAGTAGTGGAATCGATAAACTCGTGCAGATCATGGCGAAGTTTATCGAGGTTGGCGCCGCACGCACGCAGCACCGTGGCGGCAGCCTCATTATCCAACAATGCAAGCAGCAAATGCTCAACCGTCATGAACTCATGGCGCTTGGCGCGTGCTTCCTTGAAAGCCAGATTGAGGGTGACTTCGAGCTCTCGATTTAACATGGCTTCACCTCATCCCAAGCGGCCGTTTCAGCCGTCCTTCTCGATTTCACAGAGTAGCGGATGCTGGCACTCCCTGGCGTATTGATTGACTTGCTCCGCCTTGGTTTCGGCGATATCACGAGCATAGACCCCACACACAGCACGTCCCTCAGTGTGAACCCTGAGCATGACCTGAGTCGCCAGCTCCCGGTTCAGTGCAAAAAAACCCTCAAGCACTTCGACAACGAAATCCATGGGTGTGTAGTCGTCGTTGAACATGATGACCTTGTACAACGGAGGCGCCTCCAGCTTCGGCTTGGCCTCCTGCACGAGCAGGTCCGAATCACCCTCATGGGAAGCGGGGCGATCCTGATTGAATGTTAGTCGAATCTGATTGCGTAAATACATGCCGTGACAGTGCTTCATCATTGGGTCGAAATTGAAGAGATTTGACTCGCTTCGCAGCCAGCCAATGGCTTCCCTTGACTATCAGAGAATCGGTGATACAAACAAGGAATACCCACTTTCGGGTATCCGGGGTTCCATGCCACGGCAGTTCGGCCTCACATGGAATTGAAGTCGATGATACTCCAGTGATGGAGTCCTATGCAGAGGGATATCAGCATGCTTAGCGGTAAGGTCAAGTGGTTCAACAACGCCAAGGGCTACGGTTTCATCGTCGCAGACGGCCGAGATGAGGACCTGTTCGCCCATTACTCGGTCATTCAGATGGACGGCTACAAGACCCTCAAAGCAGGTCAACCCGTCAACTTTGACATTGTGCAAGGTCCTAAGGGCCTTCATGCCGTGAATATCCGCTCGGCTGCCGTTGAAGTTGTCGCTTCCAGCCCAACCCTGAGCGCACATACCGAAGACGCCTGAGGCTTCGTGTCATGCACAATAAAAAACCGGCCTTTGGGCCGGCTTTTTATCGCCCATCGCTTGGCTTACATATGAGCAATCAGAGCATCGCCGAATTCCGAGCAGGATAGCAACGTGGCGTCTTCCATCAAGCGCTCGAAGTCATAGGTGACCGTCTTCGCGGCAATGGCGCCATTGGTGCCCTTGATGATCAGATCAGCAGCTTCAACCCAGCCCATGTGGCGCAGCATCATCTCCGCCGAAAGAATCAGCGAGCCGGGGTTCACCTTGTCCTGGCCCGCATACTTCGGCGCGGTGCCGTGGGTTGCTTCGAACATGGCGATGTTGTCTGAAAGGTTGGCACCCGGGGCGATACCGATACCGCCCACTTCTGCAGCCAGCGCATCAGATAGGTAGTCGCCGTTCAGGTTCAGGGTGGCAATCACGTCATATTCAGCCGGTCGCAGCAGGATCTGCTGCAACATCGCATCAGCGATCGCATCCTTGACCACAATGGTCTTGCCCGTATTGGGGTTCTTGAAGTGCATCCACGGGCCGCCATCCAACAACTCGGCCCCGAACTCGTCGCGCGCCACTTCATAGGCCCATTCCTTGAAGGCACCTTCAGTGAACTTCATGATGTTGCCTTTGTGAACAATGGTCAGCGAGCTGCGATCATTGTCCACGGCGTATTGCAGAGCCTTGCGCACCAGGCGCTTGGTGCCTTCCAGGGAAACCGGCTTGATGCCGATGCCGCAGTTTTCGGTGAAGCGAATCTTGGTGACACCCATTTCCTCAGTGAGGAACTTGATGACCTTTTCTGCTTCCGGACTGCCGGCTTTCCACTCGACTCCCGCATAAATGTCTTCCGAGTTTTCGCGGAAGATGATCATGTCCACATCGCCTGGCTTCTTCACCGGGCTGGGCACGCCCTCGAACCAGCGTACCGGACGCTGGCACACATACAGATCCAACTCCTGACGCAGGGCTACGTTCAGGGAACGAATGCCGCCGCCGACAGGCGTGGTCAACGGACCCTTGATGGAAACCACATAATCGCGCACAGCTTCCAGGGTTTCCTTGGGCAGCCAGGTGTCCTGATCGTAAACGGTGGTGGCTTTTTCGCCGGCGTAAACTTCCATCCATGCAATCTTGCGCTGACCGTCATACGCCTTCTCGACGGCTGCATCCACTACCTTGATCATGACCGGACTGATATCAACACCAATGCCATCGCCCTCGATGAAGGGGATGATCGGGTTGTTCGGTACAGTAAGCGACATGTCGGCATTAACGGTAATTTTGTCACCGTTAGCAGGCACCTGGATCTTTTGGTATCCCATGCTGGACTCCGTGTGATTGTTGAACCGGGTTGCAACTGCCCGAGCGTACCCAATCGCGCCGGACAAAAAAACCTCTCCTTCGTTAGTCGAAGGTATAAGGCCACTCTTCAGGCATGGAGGACCAATGGTATACTCCGCCGCCGTGACATAACTGTCATCAGGGCCGCCTTGCCTCCCTTCGGCAACCGGCCCTGAACCGGCTGAGCCGCCACCATGGTTCGACTGTGCTACAGGCTACTGGTGCCACCAATATCACCGGGCGACATCTCGACTTCGCTTCAATCCATCATTGAATCGAAGCGCCTTATCCGGCGCGCCTCGAGATCCGTGCCCGCACCGCAAGAGAGAGAGTCCTACTCTGATGTCCAATCGCTCGAAGATTACCTACACCTTCACCGACGAAGCCCCTGCCCTCGCCACTTACTCGCTTCTCCCCATCGTAAAAGCCTTCGCTTCCTCAGCAGACATTGACGTCGAAACCCGCGATATCTCTCTAGGCGCCCGGATCCTCGCCGCCTTTGCAGACAAACTCGACGGACAACAGATTCAGGATGATCTTGCTTACTTGGCGCAACTGGCCACCTCGCCGGCAGCCAACATCATCAAACTGCCCAACATCAGCGCCTCGATCCCCCAGCTCAAGGGCGCGATCGCCGAACTGCAGGCCCAGGGCTACCAGATCCCCGATTTCCCCGAAGACCCGCAGAGCGACGCCGACCATGAGATCCGCGCTCGCTACAGCAAAGTACTGGGCAGTGCGGTAAACCCGGTATTGCGTGAAGGCAACTCCGACCGTCGCGCACCCGCCGCGGTCAAGGCCTTTGCACGCAAGTACCCACACTCCATGGGCAAGTGGAGCATGGCGTCCCAGTCCCACGCAGACTACATGCGCGGCGGCGACTTCTTCTCCAGCGAACAGTCCTTCACTATGGACAAAGCTGGCAAGGTCCGCATTGAATTCGTTGGCAAAAACGGCCAGGTCGAAGTCAAGAAGGAGCTGTCCCTTCAGCAAGGCGAAATTCTCGACGGCATGTTCATGAGCTGTAACAAGCTGCGCGCCTTCTTCGAGCAAACCTTGCAGGACTGCAAGGAAACCGGCGTCATGTGGTCCCTGCACGTCAAGGCGACCATGATGAAGGTCTCCCACCCGATCGTCTTCGGCCACGCCGTGACCGTCTA